>RCNI01000210.1_pt1 | contig 38947 bp, 35 predicted proteins | sample 2041151 | NCBI WGS metagenome assembly RCNI01 (sample SAMN09708214, study PRJNA481090) | feces metagenome | isolation source: feces | place: Antarctica: Albino Rookery
GCTTCACCCTGATCCAACAATTTGCGGAACATTTCAACACCAGTTACAACTGATTTCTTATCTTCACCAAGACCCAAGATTTCAACTTCGTCACCAACTTTGATGATACCAGCTTCAATACGACCTGTAGCTACAGTACCACGACCAGTGATTGAGAATACGTCTTCAACAGGCATCAAGAATGGTTTATCGATATCACGTGGAGGCAGTGGAATCCAGTTGTCAACAGCGTCCATCAATTCCATTACTTTTTCTTCCCATTCAGGAACACCATTCAATGCACCAAGTGCAGAACCGCGGATGATAGGAGTGTTGTCGCCATCGAAATCGTAGAATGAAAGCAATTCACGCATTTCCATTTCTACCAATTCCAACATTTCTTCATCGTCAACCATATCACACTTATTCAAGAAAACAACCAATCTAGGTACGTTTACCTGACGAGCCAAAAGGATATGTTCACGAGTCTGAGGCATAGGACCATCAGTTGCAGCACAAACGATGATAGCACCGTCCATCTGAGCAGCACCAGTAACCATGTTCTTTACGTAGTCAGCGTGTCCCGGACAGTCTACGTGAGCGTAGTGACGGTTAGCAGTTTCATACTCTACGTGAGAAGTATTAATTGTAATACCTCTTTCTTTTTCTTCAGGAGCGTTATCGATTGTATCGAATGAACGCATTTCAGAAAGACCTTTTTTTGCCAAAACTGTTGTGATAGCAGCTGTCAAAGTGGTTTTACCGTGGTCAACGTGACCAATAGTACCAATGTTAACGTGCGGTTTTGAACGTTCAAATTTCTCTTTAGCCATAGCTTTACTTGTTATTTATTTTGATTAATAATCAGCTTTTCTAAGAACACGAGCTGTTACCGGGACTTGAACCCGGGACCTCTTCCTTACCAAGGAAGTGCTCTACCGCTGAGCTATAACAGCATAAGAAGAAAAGAGCGGAAGACGGGGCTCAAACCCGCGACCCTCAGCTTGGAAGGCTAATGCTCTATCAACTGAGCTACTTCCGCATTTTTGTGGGCAAAGATGGATTCGAACCACCGAAGGCGTAAGCCAGCAGATTTACAGTCTGCCCCATTTGGCCACTCTGGTATTTGCCCAACTCTTCAAAGTTTCTTTTGAGCCTCTTGTCGGATTCGAACCAACGACCCCGAGATTACAAATCACGTGCTCTGGCCAACTGAGCTAAAGAGGCAAAATCTACTTTGCAGCTGCATTTGTTTCAGCAACTTAGCGGCTGCAAAGTTAGATATATTTTTTAAATCACAAAACTTTTATGTGATTTTTTTTATTTACCTTGCTGTTTTTCCTTTGCTTTCAGCAATTGCTTAGACAACGCTTCCACGCATACATCTACAGACTCTTCGAATGTATCACTCGTTTTTTCAGCGTAAAACTCTGTATTAAGCGCCATTACATGCACCCCAGCTTCCTTGTTCATTGCTGTTTCAGGTTTTACAACTTTCAAAGACACCTCTACTTTCTTTATATTATCGCAAAACTTCTCGAGCTTTTCAGTTTTCTTTTGGATAAACTCCACCAGTTTTTCTGATGCATCGAAATGAATTGATTGAATTCTTACTTCCATAAATACCTCCTTTTCTTTACGCTCTAGGATGAGCTTGTTCATAAACTTTTTTCAATTCTTCAAAAGTCGTATGAGTATAAATCTCTGTCGTCGTCAAGCTCTCGTGCCCTAACAGTTCTTTCACCGCCCCAAGCCCCGCATCATGATTCAGCATAGAGGTTGCAAAGGAGTGGCGCAAAACATGCGGGCTTCGCTTTTTCAGCGTTACGACTTTCGCAAGATTTCGCTTCACTAAAAGGTAAACCATCTTCGGAGTCATCACCCTTCCGTCCTTGCGGACAAAGAATGCAGCAACCGCCGATGGGCAGCAATCTTCCCTCACCGCCAGATAAGCCTTCATATCTTCTTCCAGCTCTTTTCCGAACGGTATCAAACGTTGTTTATTCCTCTTTCCTGTCACCTTTATCAGCGATGCGGAGAAATCCACATCCCTGTCCCGCAGATTCAGCAGCTCGGAAAGTCGCATTCCAGTCGCATAAAAAACTTCCAAAATCAAACGATCCCTCACCCCCTCAAAAGTATTTCCAAAATCTGTTTCATCCAACAAACGATTCATGTCCGCCTCCTTCACAAAAACAGGTAATGGCTTCTTCTTTTTAGGGCCCTGCACTTTTCCCACAGGATCCGCCTCTATGATTTCTTTCCTCAACAGATAGCGGTAAAAAGCACGGAGCGAACTCAGCTTCCGATTAACCGATGCAGCCGTATATCCGGCATCCATCAGAGACAAGACCCATCCGCGTATTACATCAGCGTCTACTGTCTTATAATCCAAGACTTCATCCACCCCCTTAAAATACTCCTCAAACTTTTCAAGATCTGTTCCGTAGCTGACTATAGTCTTACACGAATAATTCTTTTCGTTTTGAAGGTATTTCAAAAAAGATTCTCTCAACATAAGAAACATCGCCTTTTATATTCAGCAACGAATATATGAAAAAGAATTCAATAATTCAAAGAAATTCTGCAGATTTTATTATTCTTCTACCTGCTGCAATTTCTGAACGTATACGGCACGTTCCATTTTCAGTCTTTTCAAAACAGATGGTTTGTCAAACTGCTGTCTGCTTCTCAATTCTTTTACAACACCTGTTTTTTCAAATTTTCTTTTGAATTTTTTCAGCGCTTTTTCAATGTTTTCGCCTTCTTTTACTGGTACTACAATCATGTTATTTATTAATTAAGTATGTTGTTATTAAATATTTCTATAGTCGAAATGCGGTGCAAAATTACACATACTTTCTTTATTCACAAAACTTTCCACCATATTTTATTGATTTTTTCATAGAAATAGTAACTTTGCATCAATCAGTTAGGGAAATGCAATTCGCTCGTTCTCATATTGATAACGTCTTATAAAAAAAACAAATATCATAATGCCATGAAACAAACTATTCCTCAAAGAATTCAAGCACTGCGCACATTCATGCAGGCTCATCATATTTCAGCATTTATCATTCCTGGTACCGACCCTCATTCCGGCGAATATGTACCAGCACATTGGGAAAGCAGAAAATGGATTTCTGGATTTACTGGTTCTGCTGGCACTTTAGTTGTCACACAAGAAGAAGCTGGCCTTTGGACAGACTCCCGATATTTTCTGCAAGCCGAAGAGCAACTGAAGGGTTCAGGAGTCAAACTTTTCAAGGATAGGCTGCCTGAAACTCCTTCCATCCCACAATGGCTAGGGAATGTTCTTCCTGCGGAAAGCCGGATAGGACTACAAGGGGAAGTGAACAGCGTAGACTTCGTAAAAGGTTTGCAATTAGAACTCAACAAATACAATATCCAGGTGGTCAGCACAGAAGACCCGTTTACTGACATCTGGACCGACCGCCCGGCACTCCCCCATTCACCGTTACTTCTTCTTCCCCTTCAATATTCTGGAGTTTCTTATCAAGAAAAACTGGCACAAATACATGCTTTTCTGGCACAGCAACAAGCGGAAGGCATCCTGATTTCAGAACTAGATGAAATAGCCTGGATGCTGAACCTAAGAGGAACAGATGTAAAATGTAATCCTGTATTCATCAGCTACCTGCTCATCACAGACCGGCAGACTACCTTATATATACTTCCAGAAAAGCTAACACCTAACATAAAGGAGTATTTATCGGCCTGCCACATTGAAGTAAAATCTTATTACGACATCGAGGATGAGATAAAGCGCCTTGCCCCTCACACGCTCATCATTCCTCCATCTACCAACTACAACCTTTACACTGCCGCAGCCTCCCGACACAAAATCCGCTGCATCAACTCTCCTATCGGTCTGCTGAAAGCGGTAAAAAACCAGGCGGAAATCCAAGGCTTCCATCATGCCATGCAACGAGATGGAGTAGCCATGGTGCGTTTCTTGAAATGGCTGAAAGAGAATGTGGCTTCCAATACATTGACCGAATACAGCATTGACCAGAAACTGACCGAATTTCGCGCCGCACAAAAAGACTTCCAAGGAGTCAGTTTTGAAACGATTGCAGGCTATCAGTCTAATGGAGCCATTGTACATTATACCGCCACGACAGAAAATGCAGCAACCCTTCATGCTGAAGGCTTACTGCTACTCGACAGTGGGGCGCAATATAAGGATGGGACTACAGACATCACTCGCACTATTGTGCTAGGCCCTCTTACTGAAGAGCAAAAAAAAGATTACACTCTTGTGCTGAAAGGGTTCATCGCACTTTCACAAGCAGTCTTCCCTCAAGGGACCTGTGGTACACAACTTGATATTCTAGCCCGACAATTCATGTGGAAGGACAGTATTAATTACGGACATGGAACAGGGCATGGAGTGGGACATTTCTTATGTGTTCACGAAGGTCCTCACCAAATCCGGATGAACCACATACCTACTGCCTTGCTCCCCGGAATGACTATCACCAACGAACCGGGCATATACAAGGAAAAACAATATGGCATCCGCATTGAAAATACTATGCTAGTTACTGAACACCAACATTCTGAGTTCGGGAAATTCTACCAATTCGAGCCACTTACACTCTGCCCGATTGATACCGATGCCATACAATATAGTCTGCTGACTGAAACAGAAGTAGAATGGCTTAACCAATACCATTGCCATGTATATAATTCGCTGGCTCATCTATTAGAGAAAGATGAACAATTATGGTTGAAAAATGCCACCCAGCCTATCCATGTATCACATTAAAAAACATTCAATCATGGCCCTTATCAAATCAGTAAAAGGATTTACTCCTCAAATAGGAAAAGACTGCTACCTGGCCGACAATGCTACCATCATCGGAGATGTAGTGATGGGAGACCAGTGCAGCATCTGGTTCAACACCGTACTCCGAGGTGATGTCAATTCCATACGCATCGGAAACCGAGTCAACATTCAAGATGGAACGGTGATCCATACACTCTATGAAAAATCGACGGTAGAAATCAGCGATGATGTTTCCATCGGACACAACGTGACTCTTCACGGTGCTTGCATACACCGGAATGCCCTTATCGGGATGGGGTCTACTTTGCTAGACCACGCTGTGGTAGGCGAAGGTGCAATCGTTGCTGCCGGAGCCTTGGTGCTGGCCAATACGGTCATCGAGCCATACACACTATGGGCTGGAGTGCCGGCACGGTTTATCAAGAAAGTAGACCCCAAACAAAGCCAGGAACTCAACCAAAAAATAGCCAACGGATACTTGATGTATGCTTCTTGGTTCAAGGAAGAAGACAAGTAAACATCCAGCCAAAACAAAGAAGGCTTCCACCTCTTAAAACCAAGAGACAGAAGCCTTCTTTATCAGTAAAATATTTTATCAGTACCACACCGACGGAGTATCCCCCATCACAAATTTCAAGGTACCGCCTTTCATAATATCTGCATATTCCAGCCATGGCGCATGATACTCCTTACCGTTTAAGAATACTTGCTGGATATAAGAATTTTGAGTGCCTTTCTTTTCTTTTTCTACCACAAACTCACCCCCCGGAACCTTAATTGAAACTTTGTCAAACAAAGGGTATCCGAACACAAACTTACCCCCTGCCGGCTCTACTTGATAGAATCCGATAGAAGAAAGTACATACCAGGCAGACATCTGACCTACATCTTCATTGCCTGAAAGTCCATCCGGCTTATCGCTGTACATGGTAGACAAGACTTCTCTCACCCTGTCGGCTGCCTTTCCCGGCTGGCCGGCAAGTGTGTACATATAGACGATGTGGTGGCTCGGTTCATTTCCGTGCGCATATTGCCCAATCAACCCGCTGATGTCAGGCGACGACTCCCCCCCCATCTGCCCATCAGCCACAAAGAGCGAATCGAGCTTGCTCAAGAAAGCCTCCTTACCCCCAAAACACTCTATCAGCCCCTCTATATCGTGAGGAACCAACCAAGTGTACTGCCATGCATTGCCTTCACAATAGTCATCGTCACGATGAGTAGAAGCATAAGGACTGAAAGGAGAACGCCACGAACCATCCAACATATGCCCGCGCATAAAGCCGGTTGTAGCATCGAAATAGTGCTTATACGACCGACTTCTCTCCAAGAAATACTTATAGTCATCAATCTTTCCCAACTTCTTTGCAGCCTGTGCCACTGCCCAGTCGGCAATGGCATACTCCATATCGTACGCAATGGCCTCTTTCATCAAATCGGCAGGAATAAATCCATACTTAATGCGATGCTGCATTCCACGCTCAGCCAACATAGATGATTCCTTGATAGCCTTATAAGCCAATTCCTGGTCAAATCCCTTGATATCTTTCAAGATAGCATCTGCCACTACCGGCACTCCCGGATTACCCACCATACAGTCGGTTTCACATCCCATCAGATGCCATACAGGCAACTTGCCTTGCTCTTGGAAAATTGTCAACATCGTCTGTATGATATCGCTCATCTTTTCCGGATGCAGCACGGTCATCAAAGGCTGTGCAGCACGATAAGTATCCCAAAGCGAGAAGGTAGTGTAGTTTACAAAACCCTTACTGGAGTGCATCTGATTGTCGGCACCATAATAATCCCCATTTACATCACAAAACTCGGATGGAGCAAACATGGTATGGTAAAGGCTGGTGTAGAACACACGCTTCGACGCTTCATCCGTGGTTGTTATATCCACCTTACCCAGTTCCTTGTTCCACGCTTCCTTTGCTTGTGCCACGGTCTGGCCAAAATCCCATCCGCTCAGTTCGGCCTGCATATTTTTATGGGCACCTTCTTCGGATGTGGGCGACAATGCCACTTTCAGATATACCGGCTCTTCACCCGATGCCGCAAAGTTGACTCTTGTAAATAGTCTTTCTCCCTTCGCTGAATTTCCTTTCAACCGACGGCGGCCATCAACAATGAATTCCACATTCTCAAACTTGCGCGAGAATTCCGCATAAAAGAACACCCGCTGGTCTTTTGCCCATCCCGAAGAATACCGGTATCCGCTGATAGTACTGTCATTGACTACCTGAATCATCGCTTCCTCCGGCTTATCCCAGCAACCGCCATTCACCATATCAAATACTACAGCCGGGGCCTTACCGGCAGGGAAAGTATACTTATGAAAGCCCACACGTTTGGTAGCTGTCAGCTCCACATCAATATCATAGCGCAGCAGGTGGGTTTTGTAATAACCCGGAACGGCCAATTCCTTAGAGCGCTCCGAATAAGACCACAATCCTGTCTTGCATGATGAATAATCCCCTCTGGAATAAGTAACCTCTCCTACTACCGGCATCACATTTACGTCATGCAAATCACCGATACCCGTACCGCTAAGATGAGTATGAGGAAAGCCAATTACGGTAGAATCGGACTGATGGTATCCGGATACCCAATCCCATTCTTGAGGAATACTGCTGGGACCCAATTGTACGTAACCATAAGGCACGTTGGCACCATAAAACACGTGCCCATGTCCACCTGTCCCTATAGTAGGGTCTACCCAAGCCGTATAATCAACGGGCAGTTCCAATTTGCTCTCCGGCTTCATCTCACACGAGAGATAAGTAAAAACAGAAGCCAAAGCAAATGAAGTAATCACAAGGCTTTTTTTTATCTTCATAACTATTGCATTAATTTTATATCTATATCTTCTTGAAACTTTGCCGCAGTTTCTTCATCTGCAGCAAAAGGCTAATATACACAAAGATAATGCATTCCTTGATATTATAAGGATTCCAAAGGCAGTTTTAATTGCAAACTTGCCAACTAGTGTTTCCTAAAAAAGACTTGCCACCAGACATTCTCTTCCGTTGCTCCAAATATTCTTGAGTGACAACCGCCGGTCTATAAAACACAATCACCGATTAATAAAACACAACCGTGAATTTATAAACTGCAACCAGTAACTCAAGAATCTATCCGCAAAAAGAAAACTTATCCTTCCACAACAACTACTTATCGCCCGGTATAGCCATCAGTTTCCTTCACTACCAACCCGACAGACAAGAACAAAAAAATCCGCAATGCATATCAAGACATTCGTCCATCTACACATTGCGGAATGCATATCCTTTAATCTGCCTCTTATTTCCAAGAAACAGTATTCATAATCTTCTCCAATGCACCGGCGTTATCTCTCACATAATTTCCCGCATTACCTCCCATATCGGCAAGATAAGAAGCATCAGCAAGAAAACGGTCCATCAGCTGCCGGAAATCGGTTGCATCCTTTATCTCAAAACCACCCTTGCAGTCTTTCAGCCCTTGAGCCTCCATGAACTTGCGGTTGTTTGGGCCGAATATCACAGGCACACCATATACGGCAGCTTCCAATGTATTGTGGATGCTTACACCAAATCCTCCGCCGATATAAGCTATCTCTCCATAACGATAGATAGAAGAGAGCAAGCCAAAGCAGTCAACTATCAAGCAGTCGGCATCCGCCACGTTTTCCTCAGTGGCCTGCGTATAGCGAACTACCTTACGATTCAGTTTACTGGTAATTTCCTGCAAATGCGCCTCGTCAATCACATGCGGAGCAATGATGAGTTTCATTTCCGGATGAGCATTGAAATATGGGATGAATATATCTTCATCGGGAGCCCATGAGCTTCCCGCCACCATTGTAAGGTCACCCTGCTTAAACTTCTCTACCAACAGAAGATTCTTGGCCTGCTTACAGATTTCAAGCACACGGTCAAAACGGGTATCACCCGCTATTGAAGTCTGACGGACATCAATAGTAGCTAGCAAGTCGACCGACTCCTGGTTCTGCACAAACAGATGAGTAAAACATTTCAACACTCCCCGATAGACACCCCCATACCATTTAAAGAAAATCTGGTCGGGACGGAATATAGATGAAACGCTGTATACCGGAACATCCAGATGATGCAACTCGCTCAAATAGTTTTTCCAAAATTCATACTTAATAAAAAAAGCCATGTGAGGATGAGCCAGACGGACAAATCGCTTCACATTGCCCGGAGTATCCAATGGAAGATAACACACCACATCGGCTCCCTTATAATCCTTACGCACCTCATAGCCCGAAGGCGAAAAAAAAGTCTGAAGAATCTTATATCCCGGATAAGCTTGGCGTATTTCCTCAATCAGAGGACGTCCCTGTTCAAATTCGCCCAGCGAAGCAGCATGAAACCAAAGATACTTGGCGTCCGGGTCAATCTGGCGTTCAAGAACAGCAAACGCCTCTTTCTGCCCCTTCACCATCTTGGCCACTTTTTCACTGAAAAGTGCAGCCACATGGACTGCACTTGCATAAAGATATATAAATAGATTATAAATCATTACCAACGTCTTATTTAAGAACTTCTACCGCACGACGCATACGTGATACGGTTTCCTCCTTACCCAAAACAGCAGAAATATCGAACATATGAGGACCCTTTCCTTCGCCTACCAGAGTCAAACGGAAAGCATTCATGATATTGCCCATGTGGTAACCCTTTTCTTCAATCCATTTCATAACCACCTCTTCCTGATGAGCCAGAGAGAAGTCATCTAAGGATTCCAGCAAATCTGCCAATTCCGACATACGCTCTGCCGAGTCTTCTTTCCAACGTTTCTTCACGGTTTTTTCATCATATTCAGCAGGAGCCACAAAGAAGAACTTACAAGTTTCCCAAAGTTCTTTCACGAAGCTAACACGTCCCTTCATCAGGCCTACCACAGTCACCACTGTTTCCATAGGAGCTTCTACTCCATGTTCTTTCAAGATAGGCAAGAACAAGTTGGCAATTTCCTCATCGCTCTTGAGAAGGATGTATTCATGGTTGAACCATTTTCCTTTTTCATAATCGAACTTAGCTCCCGCCTTGCTGCAACGGTGCAAGTCGAACAATTTCACTAATTCTTCGAGCGACATAATCTCCTGGTCATTGCCCGGATTCCATCCCAACAAAGCCAGGAAGTTGATCACGGCTTCTGGCAAATAGCCCGATTCACGATAACCAGAAGACACTTCACCAGTTTTAGGGTCATGCCATTCCAACGGGAATACAGGGAATCCCAGACGGTCTCCATCGCGCTTGCTCAGTTTTCCGTTTCCGTCCGGTTTAAGCAACAAAGGCAAATGAGCGAACTCAGGCATGGTATCCTCCCAACCAAAAGCACGGTAGAGCAACACATGAAGAGGAGCCGAAGGCAACCATTCTTCTCCGCGGATTACATGAGAAACCTCCATCAGGTGGTCGTCTACAATATTTGCCAAATGGTAAGTAGGCAATTCATCTGCCGATTTATATAATACTTTATCATCCAAGATAGAAGAGTTGATTACGACCTCTCCACGAATGATATCGTGTACATGTACATCTTCGTTAGGCTCAATCTTGAAACGCACTACATACTGCTTGCCTTCTGCAATCAGCTGGTCTACCTCCTCTCTCGGCATAACCAAAGAATTGCGCATAGACAGACGAGTAGAAGCATCGTACTGGAAGTTAGCCACTTCCTTACGTTTCGCATCCAATTCTTCCGGAGTATCAAACGCAATGTATGCTTTTCCGTTATCTAATAAAACCTGTACATATTTCTTGTAGATATCACGACGTTCAGACTGACGATACGGTCCGTAGTTTCCTCCAAAGGTAACCCCCTCGTCAAACTGAATACCCAGCCATTTAAATGATTCAATAATATATTCTTCTGCACCGGGAACAAATCGGTTTGAATCAGTGTCTTCAATTCGGAAAATCAAATCTCCACCGTGCTGGCGAGCAAACAGATAGTTATACAATGCAGTGCGCACACCGCCAATATGTAATGCACCTGTAGGACTTGGTGCAAAACGAACTCTTACTTTTCTTTCTGCCATAATGGTTTTATCTAAAAATACACCGCAAAATTAAGCTAAATTTCCCATTTTTTTCTTATTTTGCACTCAAAATATCTGACATCATGAAAAGTTTCCAAATAAACAGACCGTTTTCATATAAAGAGTTATTGTATAAATGTAGCATATTTCTGATAACGGTAACAGTCATTACACACTTCTTACCCAAAGAAGGAACTTTTAATTACCAGTTCGACCTCAACAAGCCCTGGAGATACGGACTGCTTCAGTCATCATTCGACTTCCCCATCTATAAGGACGAAGTGCAAGTCAAGAAAGAACAAGACAGTGTTCTGGCTCAATATCATCCTTATTTTTCGTATCATGCCAAAGTGGAAACAGAGGCCATCAGCAAATTTCGCAGCGACTATAACAAAGAGCTGAAAAAGATTATACCCGACCCGAGCTATATGCATTTCATCGAACGGAATCTGAGGAAAGTGTATGAAAAAGGCATCGTCACCTCCGGACAGCTTCCGCAACTAAACAAAGACAGTATTTACAGCATACAGATTGTTTCAAAAAATGTTTCCATTTTGCAAAGTACTGGAGAAATCTATTCTACCAAAAGAGCTTACGAACAGATTATACATGCCGATACGGTACACTTCAGAAAAGAACTGCTGCAACGCTGCAACCTGAACAATTATATCCACCCGAATTTGATTTATGACGAAAACCGCTCGGAAACGGCCAAGAAAGAAATGCTGGCCAGTATTCCATGGGCTAACGGTTTCGTGATGAACGGACAGCGCATCATCGACCGGGGAGAAATCATCAACCAACAAACCTACAACATATTGAAGTCGCTGCAAAAGGAATGGGACAAGCGTAGTGACACCACTACCGAAAAACGTTTGACTCTAATGGGACAAATCTTGTTTGTGGCTATCTTGATAGGGTGTTTCATGATTTATTTGGAACTGTTCAGAAAAGACTACTATCTGAAAAAGGGAAGTCTAGGGCTGCTGTTCTGCATCATCATCTTCTTTCCGGTATTGTCGTCTCTCATGATTGAACATGGATACATGAACATCCAAGTAGTGCCTTATGCAATGATGGCTATCATCATCCGAATCTTCCTCGACTCCCGAACCGCATTCATGGCTCATGTCATTTCTATCCTGCTATGCTCCATCACCCTCAAAGCTCCACACGATTTCATTTTGCTCCAGACTGTGGCGGGAATGGCGGGAATATATAGCCTCAGAGAATTGTCACAGCGCTCACAGCTTCTGCGCAGTTCTTTGATTGTTGTCTTGTCTTATTCTGTCATGTATCTGGCACTCGACCTGATTCACATCAGTGAAATCAACCAACTGAACACTAACGCCTACATCAACTTTATCATCAACGGAGGTTTACTGCTGTTTACCTATCCTCTCCTTTTCATCTTGGAAAAGACATTTGGATTTACCTCAAATGTCACACTGGTAGAATTGTCCAATATCAACAACAAACTGATGAGAGAGATGTCGGAAGTGGCACCAGGCACCTTCCAGCATTCACTGCAACTGGCCAACCTGACTGCCGCCGCTGCCAACCGGATAGGCGCCAACAGCCAACTCGTACGTACCGGAGCGATGTATCACGACATTGGAAAGATGATGAATCCGGCATTCTTTACAGAAAACCAGTCGGGAGTAAACCCTCACGACCAACTGGACTATATGCAAAGTGCCCAAATTGTCATCAACCACATCAACGATGGAATGAAGCTGGCCGACAAGTATAATTTGCCTCAGGTCATCAAAGACTTTATCCGCACCCATCATGGAGCCGGCATCACCAAGTATTTCTACATTTCATACCAAAATGAACACCCAAACGAAGAAGTGAGCAAGGAACCTTTCCAATACCCAGGACCAAATCCGTTTACTAAAGAACAAGCCATCTTGATGATGGCCGACTCGGTAGAAGCAGCATCAAGAAGTCTGCCGGAATATACAGAAGAAAGTATTTCAAACCTTGTGGAGAAAATCATCGATGCACAGGTGCTAGACGGATACTTTAAGAAATGCCCAATTACATTTAAAGACATTGCCAACGTGAAAACAGTATTCAAAGAAAAGCTCAAAACCATGCACCACACACGAATCAGCTATCCGGAACTGAAAAAATAAAAGGAAGCCCGAAGTCAATGCTTGACTTCGGGCTTCCTTTTATCTTATTTTTATCTTATCTCATAGAAAAGGTATATCAGATGCGGACAAGGCCGCACCGATAACCTCAACTCATACAAATATCATTCTTATTTGGCAATAATCAGATAATAGTTCTTTTTACCACGCTGTACCAACAAATACTTTTCATCCAACAGATCGGCAGCAGTGATAACCTGGTCAAAAACAGTCAGTTTCTCTTTATTCAAAGAAACGCCACCTCCTTGCACCAGTTTACGCATCTCGCCTTTTGAAGCAAATATCATTGCCTTTTCAGCAAACAAATCAACAGCCTTGATACCAGCTTCGATTTCAGCCTTTGAAACTTCATACTGAGGAACGCCTTCAAATACAGACAACAAAGTATCTTCATCCAGTTTTCTCAATGCTTCCGAAGTAGCGTTACCAAACAAAATGTTTGAAGCTTCAACTGCTGCATTATAGTCTTCTTCCGAGTGAACCATTATAGTAACTTCCTTGGCCAAACGTTTCTGCAACTTACGCAAATGTGGTGCTTCGGCATGTTCTGCAATCAAATTGTCAATCTCTTCCTTGTCCAAAGATGTGAAAATCTTGATATAACGTTCTGCATCGGCATCACTTACGTTCAACCAGAACTGATAGAATTTATATGGAGAAGTATAACGTGGGTCAAGCCAGATATTACCTGATTCTGTTTTACCAAACTTACCTCCGTCGGCCTTAGTAATCAACGGACAAGTAAGAGCAAACACTTCGCCACCGTTAGTACGACGAATTAATTCAGCTCCAGTAGTGATGTTTCCCCACTGGTCGGAACCGCCCAGCTGAAGTTTGCAGTTTTTGGTTTCATACAGATGCAGGAAGTCATATCCTTGCAACAACTGATAAGTAAACTCTGTAAATGACAGACCATCACGAGCTTCACCGTTCAATCGCTTCTGAACAGATTCTTTCGCCATCATATAGTTCACTGTAATGTGCTTTCCTACAACACGGGCAAAGTCCAAGAAAGAGAAGTCCTTCATCCAGTCGTAGTTGTTTACCAGTTCTGCACGGTTAGGGGCATCCGACTCAAAGTCGAGGAACTTGCCCAACTGTTTTTTGATACATTCCTGATTGTGGCGCAAGGTTTCCTCATCGAGCAAGTTTCTTTCTTGAGACTTACCAGAAGGGTCACCAATCATACCGGTAGCACCTCCCACAAGAGCCAACGGCTTATGACCGCAACGCTGGAAATGGCGTAACATCATTACTCCACAAAGATGACCGATATGCAGAGAGTCTGCAGTAGGGTCAATACCTACGTAAGCTGTTACCATTTCTTTTTCCAATAGCTCTTCTGTTCCAGGCATCATGGTATGTACCATTCCACGCCATCTTAATTCTTCTACAAAATTCATCGAATGAAATTCTTAGTTTTACATATTGTTATTAAGTTATTGGGCAAAAGTACGACTCTTTATCTGAATAAGCAATATTTATCTTTAAAAAAGAGGGATTTAATAATTTCTTGCTGCTTCTCCATCAAGGTGAAAGAAGACACCCCCCGCAAAGCTGCCGCAGATTCATAAAGCGAACGAATATCTTTTACACTTTCATCTGTTTCCAGCAAAAGACGCTCTGACGGAGTTACAGCTAATGCCTCCGGATGGTATTTTTCACCAAAAGAAAGATAAAACCCTTGGCCCAACAGACTGGAAGCCAACTCCAGCTTCCCTCTAAATCCGTGAATAATCCAAGGAACCGAAGGGTGAATCTCTTTTTTCAAGGCTATAAGTTCGGCCGTTGTCCGCACCGAATGTATCACTAAAGGCAACCCATACAGCTCGGCTTTAAAACAAACATAACGGAATGCTTCTTCTTGAAGGGGAAAAGAAGTATCACAACTTTTGTCGAGTCCAGACTCCCCTATTGCTATAACCCGACTGTCCTTCAGCCGCTTTTCAAGCCAATCACACTGAAGGGGAAAGTCTTTTTCTGTAAGAAACCACGGATGAATGCCTACCGAAAGATAAGATACTTGCGAAGGAATCTCACCTTCGTACATACAACGGCTCAAAATAGCCTCACTTGTCACAGCTGGCAAATGGTGAGTATGAATATCCAACAACATGATAAACAGGCTTTAAGGTACCGGATCATATCCTGAGCCACCCCAAGGATGACAACGCAACAAACGGCGTATTGTCAGATAAAAGCCCTTGAAAGGACCGTGCTTCTTCAACGCTTCCACCGCATACTGAGAACAAGTAGGAGTAAATCTACAAGAAGGAGGGGTTAATGGAGATATGAAGTTCCGATATAAATAAATTGGCTGCAACAAAAGCCAAGTCAACAACTTCTTCATATCAGACGCTCGGCTGTAAGCTGTAACAGTTTCTTTACTGTATCTTCCACTTGCACAGAAGTACGAAGCCCATTGTCGAGCCAGATAAAAGCAATCACAGCTTTCTTTCCAGCCTCTTCCAAAGGACGTAAAAGAAGGTTCTTATTCATTCGATAAGCCTCACGTATCTGACGCTTTACCAGATTGCGCTTAACTGCTCGCTTGAACCGCTTTTTGGGTACACTTATCAGCAATGACAAAGTGGGGCGACTCTCGTCTTCAACCGGCATATATACAATACGCAACGGGAATGACGGGAGCGACCGGCTGCCTCCTGAGAAAAGTTCTTCTATCAGTGTCAAACTATTCAAACGCTCTTTTTTAGTCAGCGTGTGCTTATCTTGTTCTACCATATATAAAAAAATTAAGGCACGGATTACATCTACAACAGGAACTTTCTCCTGTGAATATCTGTAATCCGTGCCTGTATACTATACTGAAATATTATTTATTCCGCTCACGGATAAACATATCCAGTGCAGCCGTCATAGAAGGAGCTGCAACTGAAGGTGCCTCCAAATCCAAACGCAAACCAGCATCTTTTACAGCTTTGGCAGTAGTAGGTCCAAAACTTCCGATTGCTATCTCTTTCTGCTCAAAGCTAGGGAAATTCTTAATTAAAGACTGGATACCAGCAGGACTGAAGAAAATCAACATATCATAATCAAACTTTTCCTCTGGAGTAAAGTCATTGCTGACTGTGCGATACATTACTGCTTCGGTATGCTGAATCTTGTTTTTATCCAATAAATCCTTCACTTCGTCATTGTGAACATCCGACATCGGGATAAAATACTTTTCCGTATTATGCTTCACAATAGCAGGTACTAAATCTACAAACTTCCCAGTAGCACCAAAAAACACTTTACGCTTGCGATACTGCACATATTTTTGAATATACAACGCAATAGTTTCCGAAGTACAGAAATATTTCATAGTTTCCGGTATGGTTACTCGAAGTTCTGTACAAAGATTAAAAAAGTGGTCAATCGCATGACGCGATGTAAACACTACAGCGGTATGATCCAAGATAGAGACTTTCTGCTGTCTGAATTCTTTTGCCGACAAACTCTCCACTTTGATAAATGGGCGGAAAACTATTTCCACGCCATATTTCTCAGCAATGTCGAAATAAGGCGACTTCTCTGATGCAGGTTTTGGCTGAGAAACGAGAACTTTCTTTATCTTCAATGTACTAATTTTTTTAAATCAAAATATAATTTAGATGAGCAATCCCTCTCCATAACAAAAAGATAGGTATTACCTCGAGGGCACAAAAGTACAGAATTAAATGTATAGTTCCATAAAAATGGTAGAAAAAGTTCATCATACACTTATAAAATAACAATATTTTAGCAAAAGCGACGATAGGAAGCAATAAATACAAACTATTTTGCAAATCAGGCTCAAAAAAAACAATTAAAGAAACTAACGGGAACAAAACAAAACTGATTATTCCTATCAATCCCAAATAAGTTTCTTGCCAGGAACCGCATTGCGATTTGTCAAAAAAAATCCAATTTATAACATTATAAGTTCCCCATTTCAACAACAGAAAAGCAATCACTCCTCCTATATATCCTATCAGCAGCAACCAAGAGGAACTAAAGAGTAGTGTCTCTGAAAACGTTTCTACCGAATAATAAAAAACGCATATTCCTGAAAGGATACAAGTTACCGCTGTCAATGTCAAGATATATCGACTGTTAGGCTTACTGGCTTCATCAAACAGACTTGCACGATCTTTATTCCGGAACAACAATTTCACATATTGGAAAATATCTTTTTTACCATTCCACAAAGTGTAGGAAATCAGCAAAAAACAAAGAAAAAGAGTCAAAGTAATAAAGCCATCGGAACGCAAAGTATAAGGCAATGGAAGTCCAGGCATCCCATCAACCACAATCTGAGCCAAGGAGTCTGCCACATTCTGTTCAACTTCATTAAAAGCACTACACGGAATCAACATATCAGACAGAGTCATATCGCTGCAAATTTACGAACATCTTTGCTCCAACAAGGAGTTTCATATATCAAGTCTAACGCCTCCTGAGGTGTATTGGCCACTCTCCAAATAGCTCCATGCTCCTTACGCATAAAATTCTGCTCAATAGCTTGCTCAAGCATCTCCAACAAAGGGTTATAAAAACCGTTTACATTCAATATGACAATCGGTTTCAGGTACAAGCCTAACTGCTTCCAGGTAATAATTTCCAGCAATTCTTCCAAAGTGCCACATCCACCAGGCAATGCGATCACCCCATCCGACATCGTTGCCATCAATTGCTTACGCTCATGCATCGAATCGGTTTCTATCAAACGGGTCAATCCACGATGATGCCATCCTTGCTCTACCATAAAATGCGGGATAACACCTGTTACAGTCCCTCCTGCAGCTAATGCTGCATCTGAAATGCTACACATCAGCCCCAGACATCCAGCACCATTAATCAAATTAATATTCTTCTCTGCCAGCAGGCGTCCGAGTTCTTCGGCCGCTTTAAAATAAGCTGCTTCTATTTTAGTGCTTGATGCACTATATACACATACGTTCTTTATTTCATTCATAGGATTTTCATTTTCTGCAAAGATACGTATAAAGCCATAATTAGAAAAAAATCCCGAATCATAGATTTCAGTCAATGATTCGGGATTTTTATATTCAAAACTTACAACGTTCTTTATTTCAAGCCAAATGCAGCCTTCACTTGGTCTACATAATCTAGCTTTTCCCAAGTAAACAGTTCCACTTCCATTTTCTTAGTACCACCATAAACAGAGTCGAACACTTTCGTTACAACTTTTGGTTCACGTCCCATGTGACCATAAGCAGCAGTTTCACTATAAATAGGGTTGCGCAGTTTCAGGCGTTCTTCGATAGCACGTGGACGCATATCAAAAATCTCATCCACCTTCTTTGCAATCTCACCGTCTGTCATAGCAACATTACTTCTACCATAAGTGTTGACATAAATATTAATAGGACGAGCCACACCAATGGCATAAGAAACCTGAACCAACACTTCATCAGCTACACCCGCAGCCACCAAGTTTTTGGCGATATGACGTGCCGCATATGCTGCGCTACGGTCTACTTTACTTGGGTCTTTTCCTGAGAAAGCGCCACCACCGTGAGCGCCAGCACCACCGTATGTATCTACAATAATCTTTCTGCCTGTAAGACCTGTATCTCCGTGAGGACCACCAATTACAAACTTACCAGTAGGGTTTACATGATAATTAATCTGGTCATCGAATAAGGCCAGCACTTCTGGATTATGGATTTCAGCAATTACACGAGGCATCAAGATTTCAATGACATCCTTGCGAATCTTGGCCAACATTTCTGCATCAGCTTTCAACTGAGCCTCAGAAGATTCATCGTCAGGCAAAATGAACTCATCATGCTGAGTAGAAACTACAATCGTATCAATACGTACTGGTCTACGGTTATCATCGTATTCAATAGTCACCTGGCTCTTCGAATCAGGGCGAAGATAAGTCATTACCTTACCTTCACGACGAATATCTGCCAATACCATCAGAAGTTTATGTGCAAGGTCCAATGACAGCGGCATATAGTTTTCGGTTTCTTTAGTAGCATAACCAAACATCATACCCTGGTCACCTGCACCCTGATTCATCGGGTCTTCACGTTCTACCCCGCGGTTGATATCAGGGCTCTGTTCATGAATAGCAGAAAATACGCCACATGAATTACCATCAAACATATACTCTCCCTTAGTATAGCCAATCTTATTGATTACTTCGCGTGCTACACGTTGCAGGTCAATATATGCATTTGTTTTCACTTCTCCAGCCAGTACCACCTGTCCGGTAGTTACTAATGTTTCGCAAGCTACTTTTGAACTGGGGTCGTATGCCAACAGTTTGTCAAGCACAGCGTCGGAAATCTGGTCCGCCACTTTGTCGGGGTGTCCTTCAGACACCGATTCGGATGTGAATAAGTATCCCATTGTTTTATTTATATTAAATGGTTAAAATGATTTATATCCGTGTACGGAAAGAGTAGATGATTTCAGAATCAAGGAAGAGTTACTATGTGGTTTTAGCATTTTTTTCCGTGGTTGCAAGCTACTCAAATCTTTCCACTTTAATTTTAGAGCTACAAAGGTAGGGAATAAATTTGAAATAATTACAAACTATGGGGTATTTAACATTGCTTTATCATCAATCAAATTCTTTCTTTTTAATTTCAGCCGATTCATCTTTCAGCAGTTCTGCCCAATACGCCAATGTTTTCCCTAGTACAGGATGGACGACATCCGAAGCGATTTCCGCAAGAGGAAGCATCACAAAGGCACGTTCTGTCATCAAAGGATGAGGAACAAGCAGATTCGTCTCAGTAATAATTCTATTCCCATAAAGCAAGATATCAATATCAATCAAACGGTCTGAATACGCCCCATCTACCGATTTACTTTTCCTACCCAACTCCCGCTCTATCTCCTGCGTCCGCTCCAACACATCACATACCTCCATCTCTGTTTCCACTCCTACAGCCGCATTTAAGAACAAATGTTCCGACTCAAAGCCCCAAGGAGCTGTTTCATAAAAAGAAGATAGGGAAACAACTTTCCCTATCTTCTCATTGATTAAACCAACGGCAGTACGTAAGTTTTTTTCTTTATTTCCTAGATTTGTTCCAAGACCTAAATAAATCGTTGACATATCTGTTATTTATTCAAAATCAACATCGCATCTCCATAAGTACCGAAACGATAACCTTCTTTCAACGCCACATTATAAGCATCCATAATCAGATCATAACCACCAAAAGAGCACTTCAACATCAACATTGTAGAAAGTGGCATCTGGAAGTTTGCAATCATGGCATCTGCTACCGAAAAATCATAAGGAGGGAAAATGAACTTGTTAGTCCATCCTTCGAATTCTTTCAAATGTCCATCTGTACCTACCGCAGTTTCTACCGCTCTCATCACACTGGTACCTACCGCACACACCTTGCTGCCACGGTCTTTTGCCTCATTAACGATACGGCAGGCCTCTCTTTCTACAAACATCTGTTCAGAATCCATCTTATGCTTGGTTAAATCTTCCACATCAATATCACGGAAATTACCTAACCCACAATGCATAGTGATATAAGCAGGCTCCACTCCCTTTATTTCCATACGCTTCATCAACTCTCGGCTGAAATGCAATCCTGAAGCAGGAACAGTTACAGCACCTTCATTCTTGGCAAAGATAGTTTGGAAACGCTCCTCGTCTTCCGGCTCTGCAGCACGCTTAATAAACGGAGGCAATGGAGGCTCACCCAAAGCATACAACGCTTTCTTAAACTCATCATGTGGTCCGTCATACAAGAATCTCAATGTACGTCCACGTGAAGTGGTATTATCAATTACTTCAGCCACCATTGAATCATCGTCGCCGAAATACAATTTGTTACCAATTCGGATTTTACGTGCCGGGTCTACCAACACATCCCACAAACGCATCTCTTCATGAAGTTCACGAAGAAGAAATACTTCGATACGGGCACCAGTCTTTTCCTTATTACCATACAAACGTGCAGGGAACACTTTTGTATCATTAAAGATAAAAACATCTCGGTCATCAAAATAATTCAATACATCCTTAAAGATAACATGCTCTATTTCTCCAGTAGACTTATGTACTACCATCAATCGAGATTCATCTCGATACTTAGCCGGATACAATGCAATTTTTTCTTCCGGTAATTTAAACTTGAATTGCGATAACTTCATCGTATTCTCCTTTCACTATTCGTTAATAACTTCTATTTCCTGTTTGTCGAGCCATTTTTCAAAATCCTCTACATTCATACAGTCTTCCAGACTCACTTCCCCCACTCGCGTACGAACCAGCCCAATCAAATGAGCACCGCTATGCAACGCCTCACCAATATCACGAGCCAATGCACGGATATAAGTACCTTTGCTGCACACAACTCTAATCTTGACAACCGGAAGATTACACTCCAACAGTTCTATCTCATCAATGATTAGCGTTTTAGGTTTCAAAGGGACCTCATCGCCGTTTCTTGCCAACTCGTATGCTCTTTTACCATCTACCTTGCAAGCTGAAAAAGCCGGTGGAACCTGTTCGATAGTGCCTAAGAAAGTCTTCAATGTACTCTCCACCAGTTCACGGGTGATGTGTTCGGTGGGATAAGTAGCATCAATCTCTTTTTCCAAATCGAAAGATGGGGTAGTAGCTCCCAACTGCAACGTAGCGATATACTCTTTGGTATGATACTGAAACTCTTCAATTCGTTTGGTCGCTTTTCCCGTACAGACAATCATGACTCCAGTGGCCAACGGATCAAGTGTTCCAGCATGTCCCACTTTTATCTTCTTCACATTCAGTTTCCTGCTGATATGATATCTAATTTTATTGACAAGCGCAAACGAAGTCCACTTCAAAGGCTTGTCAAAATACAAAACTTCTCCTTCCTTAAAATTCATCAAGCAATCTCTATATTATGCCCTAAAAAGACCATTAACAATATCAACCCTCCCACAATGATACGATACCATCCAAAAGCGGTAAAACCATACTTAGTTACAAAGCTAATGAAAAACTTGATAGCCAACAATGCCACAATGAAAGCTACTGCATTACCCAACAGCAAAATCGGCATATTAGCCATCAGCATATCTTGCCCTTCGCTTAAAAAAAGTTTCAATATTTTATAGCAAGTAGCCGCAAACATAGTAGGCACAGCCAAAAAAAACGAAAACTCTGCAGCATCTTTCCTGCTTAACTTCTGAGCCATACCACCTACAATAGTAGCCATGGAACGTGACACTCCCGGTATCATGGCAATACATTGGAACAACCCGATATTAAATGCTTTCTTATTAGTTATCTGAACACCTGTTTCGTTATTCTTGAAGATTCTATCTGTAAACAACATGAAGATACCACCCAGCACCAACATGACAGCTACCACATGGACACTTTCCAACAATTCATCAATCTTATCACTAAACAACAATCCGAAAATAGCTGCCGGAACAAAAGCGATAATCAATTTCCAATAGAAATCAAACTTGTGTAAAAACTGCTGTAAGGCCGAATGGTTTCCTTTCAACGGTTCGTGACTCAAACGGAAGAAACGTTTCCAGTACAAGCATACCACCGACAAGATAGCACCAAACTGAATAATTACTGTAAAGGCCTTGGTAAATTCTGTACTTTCCACCCCCAGCAATTCTTGAGTTATTACCATATGTCCGGTAGAGGATACCGGCAAAAATTCTGTCAAACCTTCTACGATTGCAATAATAATCGTTTCTAAAAATGTTAATTCTTGCATTTCTGTTATTTTATTATTTTATTCTTGGTCTTCGTCTTGATTATTGGAAGGTTTACGTAAAATACCATATATCATGAAAACAAACCCAGCGAAGCAAACTACTGGAGCTACTTTAATACGGCGGACACTGAAGATATCCGGCTCAAAAGCCGTTTCAGTAGAACCAGGACCACTCATCAGTAAAAAACCGATTAGTATTACTAACATTCCAACTGCCAACAACAGAAAGTTAGTCTTGTCGAAGGCGAATTTCTTTTTATCCATGTAAATATCAATAAGATTAATTATTTATATAAGTTACTTACTTTCATCGAAAGATACTTGTTGATAGAAATCCATGCGCAGAAACTAGTTATCAGTATTCCGAAGAGAAAAACTACAGCCAATACCATCAGCATTACCTGCGGTGTAACCACAGCCACCAGTTCTGGTTCATAGTGTACCAACATTCCTGCCATTGATATCAGCACTGTATCAGCCAGCACACCAGCCAACACACCGACCCACATATTACGTATGATAAAAGGACGGCGAATGAAAGACCAACTAGCCCCAACCAACTTCATGGTATGAATCAAGAAACGCTGCGAATAGATAGTCAACCTGATTGTATTGTTTATCAAGACAAAAGAAACAAGTGTAAGCAAGGCTGCCACCCCAAGCAACAACAAACTCAACTTACGGATATTCCGGTTAACAGAATCCAGCAAATCTTGCGGATAACTGACTTCCACAACCTGTTTGTGCCGCATTATCTCCTTCTTAATCCAAGCCACACTGTCTACATTGGCATATGCCGCATCCAATCTCACTTCTATTGATGCCGGAAAAGGATTATACCCCAGAAATTCTGTAGGGTCTGTTCCCATAGCCTCCGTCTGCTCTTTTAATGCGTTGGCCTTTGATATATATGTAGTATGCCTGATATAAGGAGCCGCATTCAATTGCTTTTGGAAGCGCAGAATCTCCGACTCTTTCATTCCATCATCCAACTCAATGGAGAAAGCTATATTTTCACGCACATATACCGATAAGTTATTGGCAGCAAGCACAAAAAAAGTCACCATACCAAGTAGCAATAGCACAAACATGATACTGATGCTAGAAGTTACAAACTGTACTCCTTTGAATATGTCGGATTTCTTACTCATTTATTCTCACTTTTTTCTAAATACATAAATCAAGGAACTGCTTCTCTCCTTCTTTACCAAAGTAGCCAACCAAGCGCGAGTACCGACATATATGCCTTTTAAAAACGCACAACGTGAGCCCTTGTACTTTTCAGACAACATAGACACATAGAAAGCATCGAAAGGCATCGGATGAAGTTCCACCAACTTGAATCCATATTTCGAGCCAATATACTTCATTGTGGAAGGAGTAAAATGCCATAAATGACGGGGCACATCATAAGCCCCCCACCAAGAACCATAATGCTGAGCATCGAAGGATTCCGGATTAGGCACTGCCAACACCAATGTCCCATTCTCCTTCAAAAGTTTATCCAACTGCTCCCACACCTCATTCAGGTTCTGAAGATGTTCCATCACATGCCATAAAGTAATCACATCAAAACTTGCTGCCTCATACTTCATGAATGCTTCAGGGGCAGCTACTTCCATCTGAAAGTGAGTCTTGGCAAACTGACGTGCCTGCTCACTCTTTTCAATGGCATCTACCTGCCACCCATCCTCTTTCATAAAATGGCTGAAATAACCAGTTCCTGTTCCAATATCCAGTAGCCGGCCTTTACTCATTCCGCTGCAGCGCCTTATCAGCTGCGCTTTCTTGCCCAACATATATCTTCTTACATAATGATAGATACAATTGACAAGACCTTTTGAAGTATCCGAATGAGATATGTAATCAGGCGATTCATAATATCGCCCAATTTCCTGCTCATCAGGCACATCCTTAGTAAACAAAAAACCGCAGTCCTCACACCGGAAAACATCAAACTGTTCCCCTGTAGCGTAATGGTCTGTACAGGTTCTTTCCTTACTAAAATGACCTTTTCCGCAAAGCGGACATTTATCTATATTTAGTATATTCACTTTTATCCCTAATTTGTTGCAAATTAACAACTTTTTCGGTTAATTCGGTCATTTCATTAAGTTTCTTTAAATGATTTGTCAAAAAACAAAGTGACAGATAAAGGCCCCCATCCACAAAGCATACAAAAAGACATATAAAAAGAGCAGGGCATCTACTTGCCTGTATGATGCACCTGCTCTTTTATGTATTTCTAGAAGGTTATTATTCGGTAACCTCTACTCCTTTCAATGTAGCCGAACTGCTCTCAGTAATACGTACTTTTACAAAATCACCAATACGATGTCCTCCACGGTCAAACACCACGACTTTATTCTGCTCCGTACGTCCAAACAGTTGTTCTTTAGAACGCTTTGACACGCCTTCCACCAATACTTCAAACACTTTATTTATATCTCTGGCGTTGCTTTCTGCCGAAAGATGATTCTGAAGTTCAATCATTTCATTCAGACGACGAATCTTCACTTCTTCTGGAATATCATCCGGCAAATGCTTAGAAGCATAAGTGCCCGGACGTTCGGAATATTTGAACATGAATGCAGAATCGTAGGCACATTCCCTCATGAGCGACAAACTCATCTGATGGTCCTCCTCTGTTTCACTATGGAAGCCGGAAAAAATATCCGTACTTAATCCACAGTCTGGAATAATACGGCGTATAGCAGCAACTCGATCCATATACCACTCACGGGTATATTTACGATTCATCAGTTTCAAAATTCTAGAGCTGCCACTCTGAACGGGCAAATGGATATGCTTGCACACATTGGGAGTCTGTGCAATCACTTCCAACGTTTCATCACTCATGTCCTTAGGGTGTGAGGTCGTGAAGCGTACTCTCATATCAGGTACTGCCTGTGCCACTTTACGCAATAGCATCGGAAAAGTTACATCTTCTCCATCTTTTTCAAAATGATAAGAGTTTACATTCTGCCCCAGCAGAGTCACCTCCTTGTAGCCCTTAGCCTGCAAGTCGCGCACTTCGTTCAAAATACTTTCTACATCACGGCTTCTTTCTCTACCTCGAGTATATGGAACAATACAGTAATGGCAGAAATTGTTACATCCACGCATAATGGATACAAATCCGGAAATATGGTTTCCGCAGATGCGTGAAGGAATGACATCACGATAGGTCTCTGTAGTAGACAGCTCCACGTTGATTGCCTTTTCGCCCGCTTCTACAGCTGCTATCAAATCGGGCAAAGTCAAATAAGCATCCGGGCCAGCTACCAAATCCACATGATGGTTTTCTATCAAATCGTTCTTCACACGCTCAGCCATACATCCCAATACACCTACAATCAGATGCTTGCGCTTCTTGCGTAATGAATGAAAGAACTCCAATCGGTTGAAAATTTTCTGCTCTGCATTGTCACGAATAGAACAAGTATTCATAAATACCGCATCCGCTTCATCCAATGAATCACACGATTCATAGCCAGCCATCTTCATCACTGAAGCAATCACTTCACTATCTGCCACATTCATCTGGCAACCATAGGTTTCGATAAACAATTTCTTGCTTTCCTGTTCGGTTGTAGATTTAAAGTCCACTCCCGTTGTTTCTTTTGTCATAATGTTATTATTTAATAAATTCGGCCGCAAAGATACATGTTTCCCTACTAAAATCCATAATATGTCATATTTATTAGTATTTTTGAAAGTACACTTAACACTTTATCATATTATCATACTATGGACTTTATACCATTCATCGCATTCATGCTAATTGTTGGCTTGAGCTTTATAAACAAAGGAAAGAAGCCACAAGCCCAAAAGACCTTTAAGCCTCAGTCCAACAGGACTTCTCAGCCGGAGGATATGGCACATAGCGCCAACCCGATTCTCCAGGAATTTCAAGATATCTTCCAAGAGAACAGAAATCAGTCGGACGAAGAAATTGTTGTTAACAAACATTCTCAGAAACCGAAGAAAAACAAACAGAAGAAAAACAAAGTTGACCATGTACATCAGCAACCCGATACACATTCTCAACTTTCAAGAGTCCAACCAAGGCATTCTACCATCTTGTCTGAAAAGGAAGAAGAGATTAGGCTACAAACTCCTGCCGAAGCAAGAAGGGCCTTTATCTATTCTGAAATTTTCCGTAGAAAATATGATTGACAAATAACTTTTATCTATTAACAAAATAATAACCTAATACCATGAGTTACAACTTTATGACGGCAGAAGAAGCTGCCAGTCTTATTAAAGACGGAGAAATTATCGGCCTAAGTGGTTTCACTCCTGCAGGAAGCCCTAAAGCAGTTACCACAGAACTAGCACGCCAAGCACGCGAAAAGCACGAAAGGGGCGAACAGTTTCAGATAGGAGTCATCACGGGAGCATCTACAGGAGATTCGTGCGATGGTGAACTTACACGCGCACATGTTATCAAGTTCCGTGCTCCGTACACCACTAATGCCGATTTTAGAAAGGCTGTCAACAACGGAGAAATCAAATATACCGATATTCATTTGTCACAAGTAGCACAACGAATCCGCTCCGGCTTTTTGGGACATATCAACACGGCCATCATAGAGGCTTGCGAAATAACCGAGGATGGACGTATTTTCCTTACTGCCGGTGTGGGAATTTCACCTACTATCGCTCGCTTGGCCGACAAGATAATTATCGAACTGAATGCCGCACATTCCAAAACATTGATAGGGATGCACGACTTATACGAAATGGAACGCCCTCCATTCCGCCGCCCGGTTCCTATTGTCCGCCCAAGTGACCGTATCGGATTACCTTACATCCAAGTTGACCCCTCGAAAATTGTAGGAGTTGTACAAACCAATATCCCCGATGAAGCCAGAGGTTTTCATGAATCGGACCCTGTAACAGATAAAATCGGACAAAATGTGGCAGAATTCCTGGCAGCCGACATGAAACGAGGAATCATCCCTTCTACCTTCCTGCCATTACAATCGGGAGTAGGAAACATTGCCAATGCCGTACTGAGCGCTTTGGGAAAAGACTCCAGCATCCCTCCGTTTGAAATGTACACTGAAGTGATTCAAGACTCTGTCATCAAACTCATCAAAGAGGGACGCATCAAATTTGGAAGTACTTGCTCACTCAGTGTTACCAATGATTGCCTTGATGATATCTACGAAAACATGGACTTCTTCCGACACAAACTGGTGCTCCGCCCTTCCGAAATTTCTAACAATCCGGAAGTGATTCGCCGCTTAGGAGTCATTTCTATGAATACAGCCATCGAAGCCGATATTTACGGAAATGTAAATTCCACCCATATTTGTGGAACCAAGATGATGAATGGTATAGGAGGTTCAGGCGACTTTACAAGAAGCGCCTATATCTCCATTTTCTCTTGCCCGTCTATCGCCAAAGGAGGATGTATCAGTTCTATTGTCCCAATGGTGTCACATCAAGACCATAGCGAACACTCGGTCAACGTCATCATCACCGAACAAGGGGTTGCCGACCTGCGCGGGAAAAGTCCGATGGAACGTGCCAAAGCCGTCATCGAGAACTGTGCACACCCCGACTACAAGCAACTACTCTGGGACTATCTGAAAATCTCCACCAAAGGACAAACTAGCCACAACTTGTCTGCTGCACTGGGTATGCATCACGAATTTACCCAAAAAGGAGACATGCGCCTGACTGACTGGTCTAAGTTCCCAAAATAAGACGAATGCTTCATAACAAACAAATGCTACTTGAAAGAACCGAACAGCTCTTCAAGTAGCATTTGTTCTTTTCTACCTACTTTTGTTTTCCAACCCCGACAAAAAACTCTTGTCCAACCAATCAGAACTCAATTTCCGGATAGAAATGTTCCAGCACCCCACGGCACGCATCTTCTAATATATCCAAGACATTCTCGAAACCTTGCGCACCACCATAATATGGGTCGGGTACATAGTCTACCACCTTCAATTTACAGAAATCAGTCATTCTGCCAATTTTCTTCTCACTATCCACATCCGGAGCTTTTTCACGAAGTGCATCAATATTACGGTCATCCATCCCTAATATCATATCAAACTCATAAAAGTCGTCTGTACATACCGGACGCGACAAATGAGTAATATGATAACCTCTACGTTCTGCATGAGCTCTCATGCGTTCATCAGCCAATTCTCCACGATGAAAACTGCTGATTCCAGCAGAATCCACCTCCAGTTCATGTTCCAAACCGGCACGCTTGATATAAGTGCGCATAACTTCCTCGGCCGAAGAAGAACGACAAATATTGCCTAAGCAAACAAATAGTATTCGTTTCATTTATTCTGTGATATATTCAAATATTGTTTAAATTTCTCCACACTTATATTCATAACCCATTCTTGAGGAAAGCCCACTTCATCAAGCAATGGAAGCACATAATTATATTTTGCGATATCAAAAGAAATATGAGCATCGCTACCTAGAATCACTGGAACTTCATACTTCCTGCATAAGCGAAGAATCTCCAATGAATTGTCTTTTGCCTCTAGTTTATGACGGCAAGGTTTTAAAGAGGAATTGTTGATTTCCAACAACGTGTGATATTCCTTGGCCGCCTCTACAATCGGTTCAAAATGAAACGAAGCCGTACCATCTGCCGGATGGCTAATGATATGTATATAAGGGTTGGCAATAGCCTGAATCATCCCCTGAGTATTCTCATCGGCCGTACCCCCTTCATAACAAATAGAATGTATTCCGGCTATACGAAGATCTAGGTACTTCATCGTTTTTTCATCCATATCCAATTCTCCACGTATGTTCAATATATTGATTTCAGCTCCCATCAACAATTCCACGCCATACATATTGCGGGGAACCGCATGCAAGTTACGAAAATAAATAGGATTACAAGTTCCGGGAATACTCTGCGAATGTTCTGTTATGCCCAACAACTTCAAGCCCTTATCTGCTGCAGCCTGGGCCATCTCCTGTATCGTACTGAAAGCATGTCCGCTTGCCAGCGTATGTGTATGCACATCTAGTTCTATCTTCATATCTTCATTATTTGTATGTTTCTAACCCATATTTCCTACATCGGATCTACATCATAATACACCATCAATGAACGAAAACGCTCGTCTTCCACCATCATACGCTGCACTTGCTGTAAATAACGCTCAACCTTGCTCATAGAAGCCCCCTGCTCCACTTTCACCATAATCTTTCGGATAAAGAATGTTTGGATACGACCTACTGGAGGACGGTCCGGTCCCAATACACGGTCACCCAAGCCACTTCGAAGACTGACGGCCATAATCATAGCAGCCTGGTCAAGTATCTCCTCCTTGCGATGTTTCAAATATACATAAATCAACCGGTAAAAAGGTGGATATTTAAACAAGGTACGCTCCTCTGTCTGGTCTTGATAAAGTGCATCATAATCATTATGCATCACTTGATGAATGACAGGAAGTTCAGGCGACTTTGTCTGCAAAACCACCAATCCCTGTCGATTCCTTCGTCCGGCTCTGCCAGCTACCTGCGCCATCAATTGAAAAGCACGCTCATAAGAACGAAAGTCTGGGTAATTCAACATAGAATCGGCATTCAATATTCCCACCACACTCACATTCTCAAAGTCCAATCCCTTGGAAATCATCTGAGTTCCAATCAATATATCTGTTCTACCCTCTTGAAAATCATTGATAATCCGTTCGTAAGCCGTACGGGTGCGAGTTGTATCCAAGTCCATACGAGCCACCCTTGCATCAGGAAAAATCTGCTTGATATCATCTTCTATCTTTTCTGTGCCGAAACCACGGTTCACCAATTCTACTCCTCCACAAGCAGGACAAGACTTAGGCACCTGATACGTATATCCACAATAATGACAAGTAAGCTGATTCAGCTTTTTGTGATAAGTAAGGCTGACATCACAATTCTTGCAATGAGGAACCCATCCGCAAGTACGACATTCTATCATCGGTGCAAACCCCCTACGGTTCTGAAACAGAATAACTTGTTCGTGATGCTCCAAAACCTCACGTATCTTGCCCAACAGAAGCGGAGAGAACTGAGCAGTCATCCTCTTCTTACGAGCCAGTTCCTTGATGTCGACCAGTTCTATTTGAGGCAACTGCACATTGGCATGGCGTTCTTTGAGCTGCACCCACCCATATTTTCCATGAATGGCATGATAATAAGTTTCGATACTGGGAGTAGCTGTACCCAACAACGTCTTTGCCCCAAACTTAGAAGCCAACATAATAGCTGCATTACGTGCATGATAACGAGGAGCCGGGTCTTGCTGCTTATAAGTACTTTCATGCTCTTCATCCACTATAACCAACCCCAGCCTGCGAAAAGGCAAAAAGACGGAAGAACGCACACCTAAAATCACATCATAATCATTTTCTGTGAGCTGTTTTTTCCATATCTCCACACGCTCTGCATCAGGAAACTTGGAATGATATACCCCCAGTCTGTTTCCAAACACTTTTTTCAAACGCTCGGTTATTTGAGCAGTCAGCGCAATTTCCGGCAACAAATAAAGCACCTGCTTGCCGGCACTGATAGCCTGCTGTATCAAATGAATATAGATTTCTGTTTTTCCACTAGCTGTCACTCCATGCAGCAAGCAAACCTCCTTCTGGTGGAAGAAAGCCATAATCTGCTGATAAGCGCGATACTGTGCCTCACTCAACGGATTCAAAGTCTGTGTCTGCACTTCACCAGCAGTCAATCTTCCAACTTCATAATAGTAAGTTTCCAAAATGCCATTCTTGAGCAAAGTCTGAAAAGGCGAAGTTGTCAATCCAGAGGCTTCCAGCAACCTTTTCTTTGACACCTCCTTCAGCGCACCTCCCGGCATGGTCCAACCTGAAAGTTCAATATACTTCATCAGAACAGCCAGCTGCTTAGGATACTTCTCCAAAAGTTCCAACTGCCTGCTCAGCATAGCCTCATTCAGTATTGTGGCAGCCAATCTCACATGAAGTTCCACACGAGGCTTATAATTGCGTTTCAATTCTTCTTTTACAAATAACGCTTCCTTCTCAAGCAATGACTTGATAACCGGAAGGATATTCTTCAGTCCTGTATTCTTTTCCAGCTGAGTGACACACTGCTCATGGTCTACGCTCAGACTGTTCAATATACACAATTCCTTCTCCGACAAAGGCCTTTCCGATACGAAATCGGGATTATATTCTACCAAAGTCTCACTTTCCAGTTTCATTCCAGAAGGCAAAGCTGCCTTATAAACGTCCCCCAATGTACACAGATAATACTCAGCCAACCACACCCAAAAGTCGTATTGACGTTTCAACAAGACAGGTTGATCGTCAAGTATCTCCATTATATCTTTTGTTTTATACTCAGTAGGAGCCGTATGGTGCACACGAACAATAATCGCTGTATAATACTTCTTCGCACCAAACGGAACCACCACCCTACACCCACCTTTCACATGGTCTTCATACTCTACAGGTACAGAGTAGGTATACTGCCCGAGAATGGGCAACGGCACAATGACATCTACAAAAGTTTTCATGGTGCAAAGGTACAAAAAATCCCCTTGTCACATCCGCTATTCATTAAAAGCGACCAGAAACAAGGGGAATCTTTCTATTTACAAATAACCTTTTCTAAAACAAGTAAGCCAATGAAACCTGCCAAGTATTCTTCTTCACACAGATAGTGGTTTCATCTTCTTCATATTTAGCCATTTTATTGATACCAAAATTATAATTAGCACCCACTTGGAAATGACGGAAGAGTTTTACACCTGCACCGACATTGAATGTGGTGTAGTGTTTCTTTGCCTTAAACTGATTAGCAAACTGTCCACTTCCCACATTAAACCCAAACTGAGGACCGGCAGCCACATACATACCCAACCGGCTACTTCCGAAACTCCATTTCACATTGACTGGAAATTCCATCGACTTGAATGAATCATCTATTACCGACTGTGTACTTCTATTTACTGCACGTGCATCTACTTTGTTATATAAAGCAGCCACATCAACTCCAATCCCTAATACAGGAAAAGTAAATTCAGCCATCGGACCGATAAAGAATCCCGACCTGTTTTCACCATCAAACACATCTCCCGAGAAAGAGACTTTAGAAACATTGAGACCTCCCTTCAATCCGAAACGCAACTGCGCTTGTGCTGGCAATGCTATACAAATCAAACATAAGCACATTGCCAATAATGACATTTTCTTTTTCATTTTCATCTCACTCTTTTGTATTTATGAAGAGCAAAAGTAAACATTTTTCCGAAAATTCCAAATTATTACTTGATTTCCCAAGTGTCGTTTGTTTCCAGCAGTTCAGCAAACGAATGATAATTCTTTTTGACCGAGACCTCTGCAATCTGTTCTTCCAACGCCTCATTATAGGTAGGAGCTTCCACATCACGAATCACTCCCAGCGCTATCGGAAAGTCAGGTCCTTCCATTAAAGCCAACTTCAGCTGAAGTGTATTGTCCTGACAATGGGCATCATGTACCAGAATATCCTTTCCCGTAATACCATTTTCTCCCAATTTCACCACCTTCAGTCCAAAACCTTCCTGCATTAATCCAAATTCATGCTGAGCACCGAACAACATCGGTTTACCATGTTCCAGATAAATTGCATTTCGTTCACGATCTTCTTTCTTGGCCACCGCATTATGGGTACCATCATTAAAAATCACACAGTTTTGAAGCACCTCTATCACCGAGGTACCCTTGTGACGAGCAGCAGCCTTCAGCACTTCTACAGAAGGACCTCCATCTACAGCCACGCAACGTGCAAAGAAACGCCCACGCGCTCCAAAACATAATTCTGCCGGACGAAACGGATCCTCCACTGTACCATAAGGAGAAGACTTGCTCACAAAACCTCTACATGAAGTAGGCGAATATTGTCCTTTGGTCAATCCATAAATACGATTGTTCAGCAAAATGATATTGATATCAATATTACGACGGATAGCATGAATAAAATGATTTCCTCCAATTGCCAATCCATCTCCATCGCCTGAAATCTGCCAAATAGTTAAATTCGGATTAGCTATTTTTGCTCCAGTAGCTATAGCTGCCGCACGACCGTGAATAGTATGCATGGCATAAGTATTCATGTAATAAGGCAAACGGGAAGAACATCCAATACCGGAAATCACCGCTGTTTCATAAGGCGGGATTCCCAGTTCAGCCAATGCCTTATGAAAAGAATTCAGAAACGCATGGTCGCCACATCCCGGGCACCAGCGTGGCTGTCCACCTTTATAGTCAGCAGCCGTATATTTTGATTCGCTCATAAATTAATCCTCCATTATTTTAAGAAAAGCATCCACCAGTTCCTGTACCACAAACGGCTGGCCTTTTACCTGATTAAATTGATGTAGATGAGGTAAACCTTCTACCCTCATTCTAAGAAAACCAGCCAGTTGTCCCATGTTCTGTTCTGCTACCACCACTTTCTTGTAGCGAAGCAATACTTCTGCCGCATTACGTGGCAAAGGATTGATGACATGAAAATGGGCCAAAGCCACTTTCTTGCCTTGACGCTGCAATACATCCATTGCAGAATGAAGGTGTCCATAAGTTCCACCAAAACCCACAATCAACAAGTCGGCATCATCAGCATCACCTTCTACTTCCAGTTCTGGAAGGTCATCAGCAATACGAGCCACCTTTTCAGCACGAAGAACTGTCATCAGATGATGATTTTCAGCTTCGGTTGAAATAGCTCCTGTTTCACTACTCTTTTCCAAACCACCTATCCGATGCATAAATCCCTCAGTACCCGGAATAGCCCAATAACGTACTCCATTTTCCGGATTACGCTGATAAGGAGTCCATGCTCCAGCCATTTCCGGCTTTACATAAGGAGGACAAATAGCCGGATAAGATGCCAAGTCTGGCAAATGCCAAGATTCAGAGCCATTGGCTATATAAGCATCGGAGAGTAACACAACAGGTGTCATATGCTCTAAAGCTATCTTGCAAGCCGTATAGGCGGCATCAAAGCAATCGGTAGGTGAAGATGCAGCAATAACCGGCAGCGGACTTTCTCCGTTTCTTCCATACAATACTTGCAGCAAGTCTGTCTGCTCCGATTTTGTTGGAAGTCCGGTAGACGGGCCGCCACGTTGCACATCTATAATGACAAGAGGAAGTTCTGCTATTACCGCCAAATTGATAGCTTCACTCTTCAAGCAGATTCCCGGACCGGAAGTGGTAGTCACCGCCAATGCACCTGCAAAGGCAGCTCCAACGGCTGATGCACAGCCAGCAATTTCATCTTCACATTGCACCGTTTTTACGCCTAATGATTTATGCTTGGCCAGTTCATGCAAGATGTCTGTAGCGGGAGTGATAGGATAGGAACCCAGATACAACTGAAGCCCAGCTTTCTCAGCAGCTGCAATCAAACCGTATGCCGTAGCTTTATTCCCGTTTATATCCATATATCGTCCCGACTTATTCTGATTTTTAGGAGGAACCATGTAGCTGGTAGAAACAGAAGCATGCGTGTTTTCCCCGAAATGATAGCCATCATACATCACCTTGATATTGGCCTCCGCTATTTCTGGTTTACGCACAAACTTCTCTCTAAGCAACTTCTCACCTACCGACAAGTCGCGATGGAAAAGCCAACACACCAGTCCAAGGGCAAACATATTCTTGGTGCGCATAATGGTCTTATTATCCAATCCGCTATCTTTAAGACTCTCCTTACACATGGTAGTAATAGCTGCTTCCACCACTTCATTCTTAATACCTAATTCAGAAAATGGATTTTCAAGTTGAAATTGAGCCTTCTCTAAATCACGCTTAGTAAATGAATCTGTATCAATAATTATTACCGACTGAGGCTTACAATATTTATATTGTGTTTTCAAGGCCGCCGGATTCATCGCAATCAAAACATCACACTTGTCGCCGGGAGTGTATACCTTATCCGACCCGATATGTACCTGGAAGCCGGAAACCCCAGTAAGAGTACCTTGCGGAGCACGAATATCTGCCGGATAATCTGGGAACGTACTGATATCGTTACCTTCGGTAGCCGATATATTGGAAAACATATTTCCGGCAAGCTGCATACCGTCACCAGAGTCACCAGAGAAACGAACAACGACGTCCTCCAGTTCCTTGACCATCATTTCTTCTGCCATAATATTAAATTTAGTCTGATTTAATTTAAAACCTACTTGGTGCAAAAATGGCGAACTTCCATTAAATAACAAAATAAAAGTCTGGTTATTTCCCTTTACCTATCCTCTACTAACTTTTCAAGTCCGATAAATGGTTTTTTATTCTAAAAATATTGGGATGTTACAAAATTTAATTACTTTTGTGACTCTATTGCCCTTGTAGTTCAACGGATAGAATAGAAGTTTCCTAAACTTTAGATAGGGGTTCGATTCCCCTCGGGGGTACAAAAAAAGGAAGGATACCCAATTGGCATCCTTCCTTTTTCTTCTTTATCACTACTGATAATTATTTGATTACATTCAATTCTTTTCCCACTTTAATAAATGCGGCAATCGCCTTGTCCAAATGAGCTTTTTCATGACCTGCCGACAACTGAACGCGAATACGTGCCTGGTCTTTAGGAACTACCGGATAATAGAATCCTGTTACGTAGATACCTTCTTCCTGCATACGAGCCGCAAAGTCCTGAGACAATTTTGCATCATACAACATCACAGCACAAATAGCGCTCTGTGTAGGCTTGATGTCAAATCCAGCAGCCAACATACGGTCGCGGAAATAAGTTACGTTTTCTACCAGTTTGTCATGCAAAGCATTACTTTCCTTCAAGATATTGAACATTTCAAGGCTGGCACCTACAATAGCAGGAGCTACAGAGTTAGAGAACAAGTATGGACGAGAGCGCTGGCGCAACATTGCAATGATTTCTTTCTTACCTGTAGTGAAACCACCCATAGCACCACCAAATGCTTTACCCAATGTGCCTGTAAAGATATCAACCTTACCATATACATCAAACTGTTCTGCTACACCATGACCTGTAGGACCTACCACTCCTGCAGAGTGAGATTCGTCTACCATCACCAAAGCATTGTATTTCTCTGCCAGTTCACAAATCTTGTCCATTGGAGCAACATTGCCATCCATAGAGAATACACCATCTGTAGCAATAATGCGATGACGCTGTGCCTGAGCTTCCTGCAGACAACGTTCTAGGTCGGCCATATCTGCATTAGCATAACGGTAACGTTTTGCTTTGCACAAGCGTACACCGTCAATGATAGATGCATGATTCAGCGAGTCTGAAATGATAGCATCTTCATCTGTAAACAGCGGTTCGAACAACCCCCCGTTAGCATCGAAGCAAGCAGCATATAGAATAGTATCTTCTGTATGGAAATATTCAGAGATAGCAGCCTCTAACTGTTTATGCAAATCCTGAGTTCCACAAATAAAACGTACAGATGACATACCATATCCATGAGTATCCATAGCACACTTGGCTGCTTCAATCAGACGCTTGTTGTCAGATAGGCCCAAATAGTTATTTGCGCAAAAGTTCAATACTTCCTTATCACCACCTACTTGAATGTCCGCACGCTGTGGAGTTGTAATGATACGTTCGCGTTTATACAATCCGGCAGCTTCGATTGCTGCCAATTCTTTCACTAAAAAATCTTTAAAATCATTATACATAATTGTATCAAATTTAAGTCTTGATGGATGCAAAGATGCACTTTTTTCTTGAGAAGAAGAACAAAACCTAAATAAATAACAAATTTTTGCGCTACGTAAAAGGTCTTATTGCTATATTTGTGCGATTTTAAATAAACCTAAAAGACAAATAAGATGAAAAATATCTTAATCATCGGTTCAACCGGACAGATCGGCTCTGAACTTACAATGAAATTGCGTAACACGTATACAGGTAACGTAGTAGCAGGCTATATTCCTTCAGCTGCTCCACAAGGCGAATTAAAAGAAAGTGGTCCATGTGAAGTAGTAGATATTACCAATGCTGCACAGATTGCAGAAGTGGTAGACAAATATCAAATTGATACAATCTACAACTTGGCAGCTTTACTCTCTGCTGTAGCAGAAACAAAACCACAGTTGGCATGGCACATCGGCATCGACGGACTATGCAATGTTCTTGAAGTGTCAAGAGAAAAGAAGTGTGCTGTATTTACTCCTAGCTCTATCGGCTCTTTCGGTCCTGACACTCCTAAGGTAAAGACTCCACAAGATACTCTTCAGCGCCCTAAAACAATGTATGGAGTAACTAAAGTGGCTGGCGAATTGCTGAGCGACTATTATTTCAACCGCTTTGGTGTAGATACCCGTTCAGTAAGATTCCCAGGTTTGATTTCTTATGTAACTCCTCCGGGAGGTGGTACTACCGACTATGCTGTAGACATTTATTATTCTGCAGTGAAAGGTGAAAAATTTGTATGCCCTATCGCAGCAGGTACATTCATGGATATGATGTACATGCCTGACGCATTGAGAGCATCTATCGAAATCATGGAAGCAGACCCTGCTAAATTGGTTCATCGCAACTCTTTCAACATCGCATCAATGAGCTTCGACCCTGAAATCATCAGCAAAAAAATCAAAGAATATATTCCTCAATTTGAAATGGAATATCAGTTTGACAGTTTGCGCCAAGGTATTGCCGATTCATGGCCAGATTCTTTAGACGACACTTGCGCTAGAGAAGAATGGGGATGGAAACCTGAATATGACTTGGATGGAATGACTCGTGACATGATTGAAAAATTGAAAATCCGCTTCAATAAATAAATATCTGCTATTTATAAAAAGGCCGTTTCAGCTGTTGGTATAAACAGCTGAAACGGCTTTTTATTTTTTCATTATCGAAAACAATAATTCCTCAGTCTATCATAGCAATAGTTCGTTATATTCACTAAGCAAGTATTTTGGCAATAATAAATGAGTTTTTACCAAAACGACAACCTTCTCACAGCTCCATTCCCGGTTAAAAAATGTAAACATGCCATCTGATACTTCCTCGTTTACGTACTGGTATCCGAGTGTCACCAAGGAAAGGATTCTCACGGCTTCATTTTCCAGCTATCTACTTATATCTCAATCCAGTAAGCCTAATTTTATCTCTTCTTTTTTCATGCTAAAAGTGCAAAATCCATATAAAAAACACACCTTTCCCTCCCGTTATTTGACCACTTCCAACCATTCCATCCAAATCGTCGGCATATTTTTACCCA
>RCNI01000289.1_pt1 | contig 38869 bp, 24 predicted proteins | sample 2041151 | NCBI WGS metagenome assembly RCNI01 (sample SAMN09708214, study PRJNA481090) | feces metagenome | isolation source: feces | place: Antarctica: Albino Rookery
GTTGTGAATTACTTTCAGATTTCATAGTTTTGCATCAGCAACGACACCTGGATGCTTATAACAAGATGGCTTATAATAAGTTGCATAACGAATCCAGAAAGAAAAAAATCCGATAATAATATCGGATTTTTTCTTTCTCATATGTTTTTTCACTTTCAAGCCTCTCCCCTCTGTAAGATGTAAGCATCCGGCGAACTCATGTTGCGGAACTGACGTTTTGAAAAAACGGCTGTCATCGGAGATTTCCGATAACAGCCGCTATCTTTTTAAAGTTCAGCATAATATGCTTAGACAAAGTTTATCGATGGCTTACAGATAGACTGCCTCAAAACAATTCCAGCTGTAAGAAACCAACAGGAGGATCCTGCTCTTTTTTCTCTGAAAAAAGTTCCATCAATGAAAACTGCTTATCCGTAACAGACATGATACCGACCTGTCCTTTAGGAGGCAGAAAAGATTTTACTCTTTTGATATGAACCGTAGCATTCTCGTAAGATGGACAATGCCTCATGTAAATGGAAAACTGGAACATGATGAATCCATCCTCCAGCAATCTCTTCCTGAAGTCACTAGCGGCCTTCCTCTCTTTCTTTGTATCTGTCGGAAGGTCAAAGAAAACGAGTACCCACATAACACGATATTCACTGATTCGAGTCAAATCATTTCATTTCCGGGTATATGATTTTCCGGGATTCCCCCCTATAACATTTCACCAGAGAAGTAACTGTTGCCGAAACGGCTATCATCAACGGGCTACGATGTCCGTCAATGTCAACATCAATGACAGGGATGTTCAACAATCTTGTCTTCACGCTCGTCATCAGATCACTTGCACCATCTGACTCATAAATATCATATACCATCTTATCAACATAAGGACGGTAAGGTTCCATGACATCATCTGCCAAGCAATACGCATTATATCGGTTATGATGATGTATGCCTAGCGTCGGCAGAAGTCCACCAGCGACCAACGCCCTGGCAACCACCGCTCTCAGAATTGCATATCCATAATTCAAATGATTGTTCGGAACATCCTCGTCACGTCCTCTGACAAAATAAGGAAGATCCGGGAAAATGGTCTTCCAGTAAAACACAGCAGCCCTAGCCTCCAGATTATCTGTATCCCCGCTCCTGACATCAGCCTCCCAGGCAGTCATATTACCGAACTCTTTTCCTGTCGTGTAGTACAGAACCCTCGCCTGATTATGGATTTTTGCCTGGACTGTCTGCTGCCACATCTGCTTTCTCAAAGGAAGGGAGGCCTCCAGCTGATGGCGGAATCTTTCGGTCTGGACAGTATTGCACGCCAAGGGAAGCGTAAGCCCGACCGGCATATGTTTCTGGTTGCAGTGAACAAGTGCGACATTGTTTTCAATCATTGCGCTGTACAAAGCATTTGTCAAGGTAATCTGAGGACAATCCAACACCAACACACCGATATCTTCCACCGGGATTGTTTTCATGAAAGTGACTTTCCCGATAGAAGAATCAGACGATGGCAAATCATTGTCCTCCGGCTTTCTAACGACCAGCTGACTGTTCTTCAAAGACAAGTAAGCGGGGTTTCCGAAATACAACGTTCTTTTTATCATAAGCAGGTCACTTAATACTCACCTACCGCCACGATCTTTCCAATATTGTTTATTCTGACTTTAACTATACCCTTCAAACCTTTCAGACTAAGACGTTTCCAAGCATATCCCTTCAGTTTGGATTCCTCCGAAACATTTGTCTCGAGATGATGCCTGAAATAATAATCTCCTTTTGTAATTTTCTGCACACGGTACAGATTCTTGCTGACTTCCGCATAATTATCCGGATCCAGCAGATTGATTTCTGATGGCTCAAAGCCGGTTTCAGGATTCGGGAAGACAAAGTATTCGTTCTGCTTCATCGTGAACAGGAACTCCCAACCTTCATCTTTCCGGTAATTTCTGTCAATGACCTCAACACCATTGTTCTTACGGGCAACAGCCTCAAAAAAGGAAATCACATTTTCCTGCAGATTTCCGTCCTGATCCCGATAAATCGCGATATGATGATTGTTGCTGGTACTTACATAATCAGCCGCCATCACATGTCCATCTGCATCTTTGAAGACTTTTCCATCCTTATCTTTCTTACTATGCAGTGCAACTGCATTGTTGACACCTTTGATCGTGACTGATTTCACAGCAATACCTGCGGCCTCATTGACCCAGATCGGATTGGAATCGACATCAGCAAAGGCTTTCTTCGGATCTCCACCATATTCAGCCAGCCTTGCCTGAAGAAGTTCTCGGATATGATCGTCAATGACCTTATCCACCACAAGATCCGGTCCGACTTTCTTGCGAATCGTATAGATCTCCTCCGGATTACGCGTTTTCACCTTCACCGGTACAGCAGTCGCATGCATTTCATCCAGCCAGATCGGATTCTTATCCAGAGCGTTCTTACCCGTAAATGCTTTCTTAGGGTCTCCTCCATACTGCTCCAATCTTGACGTCAAGGCTGTCCGGTAACGTTGATCTGCCACTGCAGCAATTTTCTGCAGGCCGAATGAGGAACCTACCTTCTCCAATTTTTCAACATACTGGATCCTACGACCATACACCGTTTCATTATGCAATTGTCCACGAGGAGTAAGCTGCACCCGGGTTTTCTCACCAGCCTTACATTTCGTCCTGTTGACATTCCTTGTCACGACCTTGTTCTTGGCTTTATAAGAAACCAGTATCTGCTCCAGCTGACGCTTCGCCTCTGCCCTGAATTCATCCAGCGGCATAGGTGGAATGAAACGCAGCTTCCCATGACCATCTTTTCTCAATTCATTTCTTGCGATATAATTGACTGCGGCGCATCTCTCCTCCTGCGGAAGATCGTTGATGTCCAATGTCCTGAGATCAAAATGTCTTCCCGCTTCATCCTTATCCGGCGTACGCGCGTTAAGATTATTCAGGTACTGGACATATGCCCTCTTCGTGAAAGCGATCGTCAAGGCATCCATCGCATGATGACGCTGGTCGTTACGTTTTGTCCAATCATCGATTTTCCTCACCTGACGACCATCTTCTTTCATCTCCAGTCTTGTCATACCCAGACGTTCGTATTTATCCCAGTTCAATTCCTTCATGACATCCACCAGTTGCCAATCCTCACGCAAACGGTCGGTAATGGAACCGGTCGTGGATACGACGGCAGGTACCAGGTCCTCAAGCATATTCTTGGCCGTCTTTGCGATATATTGGGTATCACGAAGATCCCTCTCGATGAATCCGGATGGGATCTTGTCTTCCGTCATCAGCAACTTGTCCCTTTTCGACTTGCCGAACACACCATTTCTGTAAAGTCGATCGACCCGAGCTTCATAATCCGCCAGATAGACATCACCATATTTGTCTTTGATGAAATCATCTGCTGTCTTCTTACCTTTCTCGATATTGATCTGCCGAGACTCTATCGTCTTATTGGAGAAAGAGTCATCATACAATCTGGCCTGCGGTATGATATGTTCAATATCGAAATCGCCTGAGAAAAGACTTTCCTGAGGAATATAAGTATTGGAATATAAGGTTCTGAATCCATTGTCCTTCAATTCCATATAAAGTCTATAACGGATTACATCGTTTCGGGTCGGATGAAGAATTCCGAACTCCTCTGTCAGAATTTTCCGGATCGCTTCATTCTCCTTACTTGACTTGGAGATGGCTGCTTCAAGGTCCGCCCGCTCTTTAGCATTCTTCTTGAGTTCCCGAGCCAGCTCTATCCTGACTTCATCCGGTTTACCGTATTCATCGATGACTCCATTGACCACATTCACCATCTGGTTCAAGATTTTCTCGACGACCGGGTTCCTGAGCGAATTTTTCGGAAGTTCTTCCAGATGATCGAGGTAGATCTTGCTTTCCAGTTCTTCCCGGGTCAATGATTTCTTCGAGTGCCGATATCCTGCCATGGCACAGGCACAGCTGTATTCCAGTCCATCAGCCATAAACGGCAGAATTCTGCGCAGGGCCTTGGTACTCAGATTACCATAATCGGAATCGAAGGCTACCCCGGCGATGATCTTGGAATATTCATCAGGCAAACCTGTCAATGAGGAGATCTTTTCGACCAATGATCTATCACCGGTTACGGACGTATCTCCTTCAAATGAATACAGCAGATGCCACAGACGGAACAACGGCTGTTCCTCGAATGCCTTTCCTTCCAATCCGGCATCGAAAGTGAAAATGTTCACCTTGCAACCCAGGGCGGAGAAAACTTCTTCATAAACGCCAATGATTTCATCGTATTCGAGCCGTGACCTGTCGATATCCTCATGTCCGCTGGCTTCCAGAATTCTGGAATAAGCCTTGAACAACAAGGACATCGTCGTATTACCGGGCACCTCCTTATAATTCAGTTCCAGGTCTTTCGGATGTTTGTACAGCCGCTTGAGAACCTCCTTGTCCTTCATCTTGTCGCAGAACTGCAAGAGACCGAAAAGCTTTTTCCGTTCCTCTTCCTCCATCCGTTCTCCATTGACTTTGAGGTTATTGATGACTTGCCAGATCTTGAACTGCTGAAATAAAGGAGAGGATTTCGGACAGACCTTCAAGCCGACAGTCTTCGTTTTCTTGACTCCATCGATCACCACCTCGATCTTACGGTTCTCGAATTCACAGATATCGATCAGAGACTTCTGGCTTCTGAGCGGACGCTGGTAGAAAATCGTCGAATTCCTTATCTTATCTCTCAGTTCCGGAGTAAGTTCCGGATGGAAACGACTCTGAGTCTCCCAGATCCTGTCGAATTCATCAATATAATCCTGCCTGTAGAACACGATGTTCTTCAAGCCGTCATGAGGATGTGCAGAAATCCTTGCATACAGGTTCTGTCCGATGGTCTGCCCTTTGAAATACAGTTCTTTACTATGATCGCTGATTGCCCCCAGATAGCCGCTGGAGTTCTTCAGTTGAGAATTTATCTTCTGAAGCACGATAGCAAGTTCCTCCAGCCCCAATTTTTGCTTGACAGCAAGATCACGGAGCCGGTAATTGTCAATCTGTAGATCCTTTCCCTTGAATTCGCGTTTGATACCGACTATATGGAAAGGTTCCTGACAGATGGCCCAGGTCTGTTTTTCATTCTTCCCTCGCAACTCTTCCTTCAACGCATCCGTCAGGATATCCGGATAGAAAGTCCGCTGGAATTCCCAGACTCGGTCAAATTCAGCCTGCAGATCCGAACGATAAAAATCCGGAACGGAGAAATTTCCTGCCACCATACGCTCGAACACGAACTGCCCCGGAGTAATTTTCCGCCGATCGAGTTCCTTGGCAATCTCCATACCGTCAACCAGCTGGCCCTCTTCATTACCTTGCGTCTTACGGCTGCTGCGGTATCCCCTCTTCTTGTTGATCAGCAGAAGCACTCTGGCAAGTTCAGCTAATGAAATCTCCTCCGTTGCCGCTTTTGCCCGCAAAGCAAGAGTTTCATAGGTCGTATCCTTACCGTCTTCGCTCAACAACGTATCCTCAGCGATCCATCCGTTGGATCTCAACAGTTCGATGAGATTATTCCGACGCATTTTATAACGTTGCAGATTTCTCCGCATGCTCCGTTTCAACGTTCTGCCTGCATTTGTAGTGATCGGTTTACCCTTTTCGAAATTTCCCTTTTCATCAACCGTCAATGGGTTCACACGAACTCCCAATCTGATGATGGACGATTTTTCACTTTCATTTTCTGCCTCATTGACCAAGGCCCAGCCGATACTGCCTGTTCCAAGGTCCAGTCCCAAAATCTTTTTCATATGGTTACAATTTAAAGACACACACATTGCAAATCTAAAGCATGCTTGTGCCAAACTGCATCACATCCCTCCCCAAAAACGACAGAGCGACGGATACACTGGTTATCAGTTCATTTCCGGAATAAATTTAACACTTTTTCCTTGGATGGAAAGAATAAATCGCTAACTTTGAAACAAATCTGAAAAGTAATTCACAATAAGGATCATTCCGTTGTGAAAACATTCAAGGCGGGCCTCGGCTCGCCTTTTTATTGTATCTATTTATTCCGTTTCTTTCGGGAAAGAACAACGAAGTTTCTATGATCTGATGAAATCTTTCTGAATTCCGAATCCACAGCTATCGATATAAATCAACAGTTTCATTCTGATGGTAAACATGAAATGGCAATGCAAGAAGTAACGCGACGTTCTACCGCCGTGTTTCCACTACCGGAATCACTAGGCCAATTAAGCAGCTCTCCATTCTTGCCGATCATTGCCGACGAACCTCCGCCATCGAGATTCATTGCCTTTACCGCCCCATGTTTGATGAAGACTTCAGCGAACTCAGTCAATGTGAAGCCAGCCGATCCCTTCATATTTCTTCCGTCACAGACGATGAGGATGAGGTTTCCATCTTTATCGAGTCCTGCACCTGTTCTAGGAACACGGGATGCTCCCGCTGTACCGCCGCTGTTCAGACACTCCTTCCAATAACTATCCATCGCAATGTCATGTCCGTCCTTAACCAGCATTGGGCCTCCACCGACGGCCCACTCCGGAGTCCACAGTTTCGCTCCTGAAGCATCTTGTTTAGGTGGTTCCTTTGCGAAGGTCTTTGTCTTTTCATTATTAAGATGCGGCTCAGGATAGCTATAATGATGCCGACTGGTCGGGTCACAGCAATATACCCAAGCAATATCCATCTTGCCGTCCGGCATCTGGCCAATGGCAGCTCTAGTGACGTAGACATTTGCTTCCGGATGCTCGTAATTTGGCCAGGTAATGCTCAAGGGAGCAATCACAGAACAGAAGTTATTCACAATGATGAGACTCATCGAAGTAGAACCGGCAAAATATCCAGCATTGGTAATGACATAAGGAATACCGTAATCCGAATCAAAAGATTCATAAACCTTCGAAGGAGTAGCCTTCGGCATGTTCTGAGTTACTGTAAATTTCAGATTCGGATTCTTCTGAAAATCTGCTTTTGCTACAAAGTAACGCGTTTTCTTTCCATCACTATGAGTATACATATGTTCAGAAACGTCTAGTCCTTCCGGATACACAGCAGGATCCGGTTTAACGGGTTTTTCCGGTTTCTCATTCTCTGATGGCCCGGGAGTCGGATTTACATTTCCTGAAACATCTGTATCATCCTGCAATTGGTGTTTCTCACAAGACGATGAATAGAACAGGAGCCCCAAGACTGCCAAAAAAGTCAATAATCTTTTCATTTTGAATTTATTTTAATAAATACATACTAACAAATATATAAAACTTATTAATAATTAATGATTATAAATTAATATTATTTATATTTGTGAGGATAATGATCACAAAATAAATAATAAAATAGTTATGAAACGATTACTCCTTATTATTGCAGGTATGTCGGCAGCAACATTGATGAGCGCACAGATACCACCGGAAACAGACTGGGCAGATTTCGGAAGATATTCCGAAGCAAACAGAACAGTAACAGAGAGACCCAAAGCCATATTAATGGGAGATTCAATTACAGACCTTTGGGATGATAAAGATCCCAGCTTCTTTACAGAGAACAACATCCTGTGCAGAGGCATATCAGGTCAAACTACCTCCCAGATGCTCGTGAGGTTCAGAAAAGATGTGATACAGCACTGCCCTGAATATGTGATAATCATGGCAGGCACCAATGACATTGCTCGGAATACAGGCTACATTGCATTGGATGACATCGTTGGAAACATCATCTCGATGTGCGAACTCGCAAAACAGAACGACATCAAGCCCGTGATTGTCAGCATTCCACCTTGCAAGCTCTACCTATGGAGACCAGACGTAGAAGACCCGGCAGGAAAGATTATTGAAGTGAATAACATGCTCCGAGAGTATGCCTCAAAGAACCACATCCGCTATGCTGATGTCCACAGCATCATGAAAGACGGACAGGGAGGACTGCCCGAGATCTATTCCAAAGACGAAGTCCATCCGACACTTGAAGGTTATGCTGTCATGAGACCTGTAATCCTGGGCACAATAGAGTGAGATTAACAATATGGTAGAATAAGAAAGTTCAGCAATAATAAATTTCTCTATACAGATCTGACAATTCATACTTGTGCCCTCAAATCTTGCGCGTCTTAGATTCTTTTTTAAAAATATCACTGTTAAAGGACCCTATACGACGACCATGATTGCAGGCACCTTCTCAGTTAATCGACAAAATCAATCAAGGCAAAAGATAAGAACATGAAGAAAAAATCTATTACAGCCGCCTTACTGCTGATATGCTCAGCAGTGGCAGCACAAGACAAAACCATCATCGCACAAGTATCTGATACTCAGTTCGGTTTCTGGGATGACAGCGTCATCAGCTACGAAGTAAAAACATATTCCAAATGCGTAGAGGAACTGAACATGCTCAAACCGGACGTCGTGGTCCTCACGGGAGACCTCGTAAATCACACCTGGGTTGAAGAGCAATGGAATGCGCTTGAAGAAATTACAAGCAGGATCAGCAAAGACATCCCTGTTCTCTACATCCCCGGCAATCATGATGTGGACATGAAGGACGGAAAAATTGTAATGGAAAAATATTTCAGTCATATGAAATATTCAAGATTTGCAAAAAAAATAGGAAATACACTACTGATTGGCATTGACAGCAATCCGATAAAGCAGTGTTATGGTTCCAAGGAAGAAGAAGAGCAGTTCCGCTGGCTGGAAAAAACACTCAAAAAAAACAAAAATAAAAGAACACCGATCATCTTTACACACCATCCTTTCTTCCTGGAAAGCTTTGACGAGGACGAAGGATATTTCCAACTTTCCAAGGAAGCACGTAAAAAGTATTTCAAAATATTTGAAAAATATGGAGTAAAAGCAGTCTTTTCAGGACATCTCCATCAGAACAGAGTTACGTCATATAAAAATTACATGCCCGTCGTGACAACGAGCGCCATCGGAGTTCAACTTGGCAAAGACCATTCTGGATACAGGATCATCACCGTAGAAAACGGAAAAGTAAACCACGAATACGTAAATGTCGGTGTTGAATAATAAAATCCGAGACGAAACAAAAAAGAAGGGGGGGGGTGACTCAAAAGTTCAAAATATGAACTGAGAGTTACCCTCTTTCATTATGTCGGATGGCGGCTGTTGCTTCCGCAGGTCCTCCCCGCAAGCAGGTCCCCTCCCTTTTCGGGAGCCAATGCCTGCGGCCAGCAATCAGCCGCCTATCCTCACGTATATAAAGTAAAAAAAGGTGCTGCAAGGCATGATATAGGAGCTGGGGCTCCGCCCTTACCACGCCATATTACATAGAAAACCGGATCAAAATTACTTTTGACCCGGCCTCTTCCGTTAAAAACTAGCTACTTTTATTACTCGACTTGCATCCACTCAGAATATTTATTAAAAAGCCGACGAGCGACCTCCAGTTCATCCGTTGGTTCAGGATAGATTATCTTATGGGATGCTTGCGCCCAATCGCACTCAAAGTCCCAGATTTTCTTGTCAAAATCCTTCTGATCAAACGGCACTCCAGCTTCCATCGCCTTTGCGACTTCATCGAAGAACATCTCCCAACGTACTTTATAATAAGAAGAGGTCATGCCAGACAATGAACGGTTGGCATAGTCAGTAAGATGGTAGCTATCCCCCCATACAGAAATCAAAGTTCTGGCATTTCCCTCATAATAGTCCTGAAGTTTCTGATCTTGACCTCCAGTCCTTCTTGCTGTCTGAATCCAATCCTCAAGAGAGAACTCCCTTCTGCTAGAAAGCAGCTCATCAAGATCGTCCAAAGCTCCAAGCATACGCTCCTTATGAAGATTCATCTGAACACGATCTCCTTCACGATACGCGATCGTATAGGCATCACGTTCCGTCATAAACCAATCGGACAGGAACTGACGCGCGACATTAACAACATCGAATCTATAATTGTCCGAATCAGATTCTTCAGCCATAAGCAGCTTCCAGACGTTCCAGAGGTCCTGGACAGTATAATTAGTATTATAGGTCGTAGTCCAATGCCAATGTCCCTCCAGACATGGATGTGCATTGATCAAGGCTGAATTGCCTGTCCTTGAATGCACCGTATAAATTTTTTCCGCCAAGCTCTTCCAAGCTTCTCTGAAAGAGGCCGACTTTCCTCCAAAATGACGATCTGCCAGCTTTTCAAGCCACTCCTTATCAGACAGTCCTGTATCCCAAGCACGATCGAGGATGTATTCATACATACACTGGTTAACTCCAAATCCTTCAAGAGTAGAACCTATTCCGATCAAGTTATCTCCACCATTCTGAAGCGACTGCGTAATACGTTCCGAAACCAAGCCGAAAGGTCCCGAGAGTTGAGTATTACCGCCGAAATTGCCCAGATAGCACCAGATATAAGGTTGTCCATAAAAACGTTCGGTTTGCTCCCAAATCTGAGTAAATTCACAATAATAGTCCAGCATGATCAGACGATCATGAGGCACAGCCTGCAGGAAAGCCTTGATATTCTCCTGATTCCAATGAACCGGATCAGCATAAAAGAGCCATCCCATCTGCAACCAGACCGCTTCGGGATCTACTGCAGAAAGCGAACTGTAGATACTTTCCGACATCTTCGCCAAGGTTTCCGGATCCCAGCTCGGAGAATCGATCTCATTAAACGGATCGACACCATAAACATGATCGGTTCCGAACATCTCGATTTCCGTCTCCATAAACTTCCTCTGAATCTCGTTGAAAAGAGGATCCATCGGAGAAAGGAAGGTACAACGATATTCATCGGCAAAACCGCCCCAGAAGCTAACTCTAGATGTATCAATACCTGTCACATACTCTGCAAGTTCGGCAGGAATATGTCCAGCAAAAGCAGGAAGGACTGGGGTCATATCCAACGCACGTTCACGTTCGACAATCTTCTTCTGCAACTCAGCCTGAGAATCTATCCATTCTTGAGGAAGAGGTCCATCCCAACGATCCAGATTACACATTCTCTGCCATGGCAAATGAGCAGGACCAACAAAAAAACTTCGGATTTCCTCATCAGTCATTCCGTATTCCCTCCACACCTTCTGCCATACGGCCTCCTGACCGGTAATGGCCAGTGGCAGATTGACACCGTTCAATGCCATCCAATCGATAAAATGTTCCCATTCATCCCATCCCCACCAAGGCATGGTATAACCGAAAGTACAATAATTGAGAAAGAAACGATCCTGTACCAAAGCAGATACACGAACTTTTTCCTCCACTTTCGGAAGAGTTTCTGGAAGTTCAACAGGATTATAATCATACCACGAGACCGTAGCATTACAATAATTCTTGAGATAATGATTAAGTCCCACTGCCATAGAATTCGCATTGTTTCCACGAATGACGACCTTGTCACCAATAGATTCAATCTCAAACACATCCGCCGTGTCCGGCAGATTTTCAAAAGCCAGCCCACGATAGTGATCCGGCAGAATACGTTCCGCAAGAGCTATTGCTTCAGACTGTGCTGGAGTCATTGTCGGACCACACGAGATCGCTACCGACAAAACCGAAAAAATCAGGAGTAAAGTTATTTTTTTCATAAAAATCATTTTTTCAAAGTTAATAAAGTAATTTAATTATATAAAGTACTTTAATTATAAATTTAATTATATTTGTGTTAAACATTAAAAAATAAAATAAAATGATAAGAACAACACTAACCAGAGTCATCCAGGTATCCACATTGGCGACGGCGACGCTCCTCAACATTTCCTGTTCCAGGACCGACGTAAAAACAGACCAGGACATCATGTCCCCGGACAAGACTCTAGTCTTTCATCTCTCGACTCAAGGTAACAGCGGACTCTGCTATGAAGTAACGATGGACGGAGAAACCATCATCCAACCATCCAGATTGGGCATGGTATTGAAAGAAGGCGATGAGATTTCAGATAACCTAGAAATCATAGGAGTCAGCGCGTACAGCAAAAACGAGACATGGGAGACCGTATGGGGCGAAGAGAGATACATCACAGACCACCATAACGGCAAAGTAATCACCCTTCAGGAAAAGGATGGACTACGGAGAAAATTCGGCTTCGAAGTCCGCGTGTTCGATGACGGATTCGGATTCAGATACCTTTTCCCAGAACAATCCAGAATGGAAGATCTCACGATAAACGCAGAACTCACTGAATTCAACTTCAGACAAGATCACGACATCTGGTGGATGAACAGAAACATCCCATATTATGAAGCGTACGGACAAAAAAACACAATTTCGCAAATAGACACAGCATATACCCCTGTAACCCTATGCGGCCGAGACGGTCGTTTCTACTCGATTCACGAGGCCGCACTCACCGATTGGGCGAAAATGAATCTTGTTTCCACTGGGGTTCATGGACTAAAAGCAGAACTGACTCCTTTAAGTGACGGCACAAAAGTACACACCTCAGCTCCATGTTCCTCACCATGGAGAACCGTCATTGCCAGTCGCGATCTTCCAGGACTTGCAGCATCCCGCATCATGCTGAATCTGAACGAGCCATGTAAAATCGAAGACACATCCTGGATAAAGCCAGGGAAATACATTGGAATCTGGTGGATTCTACATAAATTCCAGAACACTTGGTACGAAGGTCCGAAGCACGGAGCAACAACAGAACGAACACGAGAGTACATCGATTTCGCAGCAGAAAACGGGATCCAAGCCGTACTGGTTGAAGGATGGAATAAAGGATGGAAAGGAGACTGGATGAAAAACACAAAAGGATTCAGTTTTACAGAAGCCTATCCAGACTACGACTTCGACGGCATAATGGAATATGCGCAATCAAAAGGTGTACAGATCATCATCCACAACGAAACCGGTGCCGATACCGAACATTACTTGAAGCACATCGATGAAGCCTATAAACTTTACCAGAGTCACGGGATGCATTATGTGAAAACCGGAAACGTAAATCTCCTGATGGACGGGAAAGAAGAACACGACAGCCAGTACGCCGTACAAAAATTCCGTACCATTGTAGAAAAAGCCGCGACCTATCAAATTTGCATAGACGAGCACGAGCCTGTCATTCCAACTGGCCTCAACAGGACATGGCCGAATCTGATGACGCACGAAGCAATCAGAGGACAAGAACATGACGCGTGGGATGAAGACGGAGGAAACAAGCCTGAACACCAGACCGTCGTTCCATTTTTAAGAGGACTGGCCGGACCTACCGATTACACTTTCGGCACATTTGACTTCAGCAACCCCGCCAACCCGGACTGCCGCGTCAGGACTACGCTAGCTAAACAGCTGGCACAGTACGTAGTTATCTACAGTCCACTTCAGATGGCCTCAGACGATCCGTCCGCATACCGAAACAATAAGGCATTCGGATTCATCCGAGACGTCCCCACAGACTGGGACTGCAGCAAAGTTCTTGATGCCGTCATTGGAGATTATGTAATGACCGCCCGAAAAGACCGGAATTCAGAAGACTGGTATCTAGGAGCGATAACCGACGAAAATAGCAGAATCCTAGAAACAGATCTTGACTTCTTAGAAGAAGGAAAGACATATCTGGCACAAATCTACGAAGATGGAGAAAACGCCAGTTACGAAAAAGCGCCCGAATCCTGGGCTTATTCAGAAAAGAAGGTAAAAAGAGGAGACCGAATGGTACTTCGACTCGCCACAAGTGGCGGATGCGCTATCCGATTCATAGCTTTGTAGAAAGGCTCGATCAAAGGCTATAATCTCAACTCTATCAAGTATTTTTTCGGAGCGGTTTTGATAACAGACTTTTTCAAAACTGCTCCATTGATTTACAATGCATGCAAAGGACTCAAACAAAATGAGCCGCCTAAGCCATGATCTGAAATCTGCCCAGAAACAGGATTGTCACTTGCTGAGCGATCCGTCACAGCATACGTTTTACCATAAAAAAGTGTGTCCGTAAAGTCATTGATTTTCTTTACCAGACACACTTAATTATATAACGTTAACTTTAATTCAATTTGAGTTTCTCAGTGAACACACGGTTAAAACGGTCCGTAACACGAATTTCGATACGTCGAGCCTTATCGGACAATGGTGCACGAAAGAAATTCCTGCTCTCTTCAGCATACACCCAGCTGATCTTGTACTTGCTCCGATCCTTGAAAAGTTCACGTGCATGAGGATCCCTTGCAGTAAAGCGCTCCATATCACAAACCTTCTTTCCATTCTCAAAGTATTCGACTTTCCAACTGTCATCATAATCCCATACATTCACGATAACTTCCCCCGGGTGCTCCACATCATTCACATATACCTTCATCTGATAATCTGACGGATAACCACAACCGATATATTGCCACCTTGCATCTGTTCCATCCATCTCCACGACCTTATAACCAGCCGGACCTCCATCGATACAAACATCGCCGCACCACCAAGCTCCACAGAAACCGCCGACATTGACTTCAGTCAGATTTTCTCTGAGATTCTGCGTAGTACAGGTATGGATATGACCGGAAAGGATGAGAGCATCATAAGGCTTTAGAATATCATACAGACTACTCTTGTTTGCAACAATAGAAGAAAGTGAAGGATAATCAAAACGCTCTCTATCCTGATTCGTCAATGTCGTAGGGATATGCGCACAGACAACTACCTTCATTTCTTCAGGCACAAAGGAAAGGTCTTTCTCCAACCATCTAAGCTGAGCCTCGTCGAAATAACCGATATAAAACCACTGACGACCGATATAATAGTTATCATTCAAGACAACGTAATGAACATCTCCCACATTGAAGGAATACCATGCAGGACCGAAGAAATCACAGTATTTCTTCATGGATCCCTCATAGGTCCGCACATTGTCGAAAGTCATGTCATGATTTCCGATTACACTTCTGAATTCCAGACCAGTTTTGTCCATGATCCGCTGGTATTCCGGATAAAGGCCATGGTTCCATCCAACAATATCTCCAAGACATATACCGAAAATATACTGATCAGGCAACTTTTTGATATCACCAGTCATCTGCCGCACCCTTTCTTCCATCAGTCCGAGATCCTCCTTATCCATAACCTGCGGATCCGCGGTGACGATGGCGATGTGCTTTCTGTCATCTTTTGGATTCTTTCGAAGAAAGAAGTCATACCTATCCTTTCCTTCTTTGATTTCCTGATAGAAACTATTCTCCCCCGCCGGCCTCACAGCAGAAAGATAGCCGGATGGCGTCGATAGAAAGATGAAACGGCTATCAGCATCCGTCTCCAAGGAATAGTGCCCTTCGACATCGGTCAAGACAGCAGAAACACCATCACTGATCACAACATTCACAAGGCCCTTGCCATCAGCGGCTCTGACATGACCTTCCACATTTCTCGCCCAGCAATCCGTCCCAGCAAGAGACAGGAGCAACGCCGCGGCAGTCAATACCATTTTTTTCATTTCAATCATATATTTTATTGGATTCATATTCTGTTACCCTCCAGATTCACCTCTGCCTCAAAAGGATCTATCATCTCATCGACAAGGACAGCACATTCCAATCGAGTCATCATCTTACCTTCCTCTTCATACTGACGCAGAAGATCGATCAGCTCCTTAACGGCAGATATTTTCTCCGGTTCGTCGGAAATACCAGTCAAATAAATATTCGCAAGACGCTGGATCATCTTTTCATAATCCACCTCCTCGTCCTTGCCAAACCAAGACTCGTTGGACCATCCTTCGTTCTTTCCCTCATAGAGCATCACCCCCGAAGCAAGAACACGCTGCACCGCCTTGAAGGCAGGATCATCTACAGGTAGATCCAGAACAGGAAGCAGATAGGAGCCAGCATTCAGAAGGCGATCCTGAACCTTCCTAACCGATACTTCATCTACAGAGACCCCTTCTTTTACCGCCAATGCAGCCAGGACACCAGCAGCTTGCCCAAGCTGAAGGACCACCGGCTGAAGACGCGTAGTACCATTGACCAAGTTAGTCACAGATATGGATTTCTCTATGACCAGCATATCCCTGATCTCCGCCGGAATCATCACCCCCATCGGCACTCCGTAGGAAGGAATCGGACAATCAGAAAGGCCGAGTTCCGGCAATTCCTCAGATCCATCATATTCATTATGATGCTGATCTACAGGATAGTCACCGACCGCTATGGAAGTTTTATAAAGCGGCCGCTCCTGAGCGTGTGGAGCCAAGATATCCTGCAGACGAAACCGAACCTTGCCGTGGATTCGACGAGACTCCCTATGATATGGAATGAACGGAAGCCGATCCTCCGTCGGATACTCGTCGTCGGCAAGGTAAAGACGATCATATCCCAGTTCATGCTTGATGAAATAAAGGAATCTCATGCTCTTAGCCTTCGCCCTCTCTAGCGCCGACTCCCTTTCCTCATCACTCATTTCAATGATATCCATATAGATATCATTGCCTGATAATGGCCAGTTAATCATGTATTTTCCTCCAGGAAGCTTCCCGTAGGTCATCATCATCTCTGGACTCCAGAGCGTCTTGCCGTCCGAAGGGACGACACAGAGCGAATTGTCACAGCAACACGCGAATTCTGAAGGGTCATATCCCGCAGGACACTCCATAGGGACTGACCTTCCGTAATCTTTCAGGATCATGACATAAGTAATATCCTGAATGACCTTGTTCGCATTCACAGGAGCATAAGGTTCACCTGTCACGCTCCGGCAATCCATCCCCAGATCATAGGTGACCCCGACAGCTTCCGCCACATCACCAAGCTCAGTGGCATCCACCAGAATCTTACAGGTGATTTTCCTGCTTTTCTGCAAACAAGGAATACCACAAGTCTTCCGGTATCCATGTTCCGCAGGATATAATTTCAGTTTCCAACCATTGTCCGTTTTCTCATATTCTCCAGTTTTGGCTCCATAAACTACCTGAAGCGACCTCTCACCGGCAACCATCCCAGCAAAAATACGCGCACCGACAGAAGGCTCAAACATGTTATTGCTGACCCATCCAGTCTTCAAAGCCTCGGAGCCTCCATAATGAGCTTCAAGACTATCCCTGAACTCAGCCCATATTCCTCCACGAAGCCTGTAACAGCCATCCGTGGCACTGACTCCCGCAGCTGTCAACATACCTCCGAGCCAGACATGTTCTTCAACAAGAAGAACCTTGGCCCCATCCCGCGCCGCCTGCACAGCAGCTGTTGTTCCCGATGCGCTACCGCCAACAACAACAATATCATAATCATAGGCATAAGCGGAAATTCCCGTTATGAAAAGCGCCAATGACAATAAAAATTTCAGCATATCAATCTAAGTGGTTATCTACAGTTAAATAATTGTCAAAAGTATATATTTTTATTTAATTTCAAAAACACAAGAGGATATTTTAAAATAAATCATAAACTCTTTGTTAACTTTTCCAATAAAGACAACGGCGACTAAGAAAAAAAGTAAGGAGCAACACAAAGAAAGTGATTATCACACCCCTCAAAAGACCGAAGAAAGGACTACCGACAGTCAACGCATCAAAAGGGCCGGCAACACCCAAAAGACTGAACAAAGGAACTACAACGAAGGAAGCTCCGGTATAAGCAACCATCGGATTCTGCCCAACTCCAGACAAGAAGCCTTGACCAAGAAGGCGCCTCTCTTCCAGGAAAAGCAAGAAAGCCGTAACAAGCATGGCCATGCCGCATGTAACCGCAAGATATGAAAGATTACATGGATCTTTGGTGATTCCACCATCTATAGGATCAAGTACAATTCCTATAACAAGCACAGGGAATCCCAAAGACGCGATCCTCTGCCATAAACTACTACTTTTACCCTTTATGACAAAGAAAACTGCAGCAAGCAAAACGCTCAAAGCAAGATCCACCCAAACATGCCGACCATACAGTCCCCACAGCTGCAGAAGCGTTGCGAACAAGATGATCAGGCAAGGCACAATTTCCCGGCAACAGATCCGTGAAGGCGGCTCCTGAAAACTTGGCCGCGCCTCAGAAAATGCGGCAATCATGAGATCGCCGATCAAAGTTGCAGGAATAATAATGACGAGATACTGAAGAAAACTCCAACGGAAAAGCCAAGAAAGCCACTCCGGCTCCGGAAAACAATCCATGAACCGAGAATTGCAATCAGCAACGAACTTAAAGAAAACAAGAATGCAGAGCAAAGCAATTCTTACCATGGGTTTATTTCTAGTCAACAACATAACAAGACCGCCCCACAGCACGAGATTAGCAAGAATCAGCAAAATAATGTCGGACGAATAAAGAGAAAAATCCACTCCAAAATATCTTACCGAAACAAATACTTCAACGAAAAGCAATAAAAGCCCACTAAAGTTCACGAGAGGCCCGACCCATCTTTTCGAAGACGAAAGACGAATGAAAGTCAGAAAAAAGGCCACCCATATAAATATCCGGAACACATTGATTTCCGCCGCCGGACGAACAGAAGTTCCGAGAGCGGAAGCATTTCCCAACAAAATAGAGAAAAGCACCAGGCTGACCCACCTATGAAGGATTCCCCAAAAAACGGCCAAGCCGCTTCCCCCCTTCTTGAATTTGCCAAAAATCGAGAATGAAAGTGCGGCACCCATGGAAAAAATGAAAAACGGGAAAACCAGATCAACCCACGTAATCCCAACATGAGACGGGTCAAAGACGTAATCCGGAGGAGGAGTCTGAGCATGGAACATCCACCCCGGAAGGTTCGAATTCCAGCCGATGCTGGCACAGAAAATCATCCCGGTTATCGCAACGGCCCGCAAAACATCAATTGAAACGACTCGCTTTATCATGAAAATAATTTTTATTAAAGTTCAAATATATATAATATTTCATTATATTTGAATTGCTAATTAAATATATTTAATATTATGCTCAAGAAAGAATTATTGATCGCAGCCGCCACAGTACTTTTATCATTTGCGGCTGAAGGAAAAACCGATAAGGAGATTCCTGCAGAAGATGCAAGGATTGAATACACCGGTAGAATTTTGAAAACCGGAAATGGCGTACAATATGACTGGAGCGGTGTTTACGCAAGGATAAGATTTGAAGGGACATCATTAAAAATCAGATGTTCCGACACGCATGCCAACTGGTTCAACATATGGATCGACAAAGAAATGGAACCACAGGAAGACAAAAGAATTTTCATTCATTCTGAAGATACGACAGTCATCCTGGCTGAAGGCTTGAAGCGAGGTGTGCATGAAATCATCTTTCAGAAAAGAACAGAAGGAGAACAAGGAACATTTACCTTACATAGCGTCATCCCTGATAAAGAATTGGTGGCAGCTCATGGCAAGAAAGACCGCCACATAGAATTCATCGGAGACTCTTACACCTGCGGATATGGCGTAGAGGACGTCAAAGAAAGTCATTTCTCCCCAACGACGGAAAACTGCAACCTCACCTATGCCGCAATCATCTCCAGATATTTCAATGCAGACTACAATCTGATCAGCCATTCCGGACAAGGTATAGCCAGGAATTATGACGACTATAGGCCGGGGTACAATATGGTTGAAAGATATGATCAGACTTTTGATGAGCATGAACTCCCTAAATGGGATGCCTCCGCCGCGAACTATCGCCCGAACGCCGTTGTCATCTACTTATGCACCAACGACTTCTCAACAGAACGCCAACCGTCTCTCAATACCTTTACAGACAAGTACATCCGATTGCTGGAAAAAGTCCGTAGAAATTATGGTGAAGAAGTGCCTGTTCTATGCGTAGCTTCAAGATGCGACGACATGGCCTTTGACTACATAAGGCATGCTGTCAAGAAAAGCAAGATGAAGAACATCAGCTATGTTGGACTAACATGGTGCATCCACGACAATAACAGCGAACTCGGTTCTGACTGGCATCCCAACTACCGGGGACACCTGAAAGTCGCCATGTCGCTGATTCCTTATCTATCCACAATTACAGGATGGCCATTGAAAGGAGAATTTTAGGATAAGAATGATACAAGAAACTGATAAACAAAGCTAAAATGACAGACCGTAGAAATTTTTTGAAGACCCTTGGTCTCACCGCAGCGGCAGCTACAGTACTTCCATCCTTGGAAGGATGTAGAGAAAGAATTACGAACCAAGAAAATACGCTCCACAACTCCGGGAACGAGTCAATTCTGCTCGTTCCCAAGAGCCAAGGATTAAAAATCACCGGAACATTCTTGGATGAAATATCACATGACATTCCTCATCAGAACTGGGGAGAAAAAGAATGGGATCGCGACTTCGCCTATATGAAATCCATCGGAATAGATACCGTCATAGACATCCGATGCGGCTATCGCAAGTTCCTTACCTATCCGTCCAGATACCTCATCGGCAAAGGTTGCTATAGACCTTCCACAGATCTCATCGATATGTTTTGCCGCTTGGCCCAGAAATACGGAATGAAATTCTATCTGGGCCTCTATGATTCCGGAAAATATTGGGACACCGGAGACATGAGCAGTGAAATCGAGGACAACAAATATGTAATTGACGAGATTTGGGAGAACTACGGTTCAAGATATAGCAGTTTCGGAGGATGGTACATCAGTACTGAAATCAGCAGAAAGACTAAAGGAGCCATTGAAGGTTTTCATGCTATGGGGAAACAATGCAAAGAGGTCTCCGGAGGACTTCCGACATTCATTTCACCATGGATTGACGGGAAGAAAGCCATTATGGGAACTAACAAGCTGACCAACGATGAGGCAGTATCGGTCAGAGAACACGAAAAAGAATGGGACGAGATTTTCAGCGGCATCCATGACGTGATCGACGCCGTCGCATTCCAGGACGGACACATTGACTACGATGAACTGGATGCATTCTTCGAAGTAAACAAGAAACTGGCGGACAAATATGGTTTACAGTGCTGGACTAACGCGGAGACCTTTGACCGTGACATGCCTATCAAGTTTCTGCCCATCAAATTTGACAAGCTCCGCATGAAACTTGAAGCGGCAAAGAGAGCTGGTTATGACAAGGCGATCACCTTTGAATTCTCTCACTTCATGAGTCCTCAGTCAGCTTACCTGCAAGCAGGACATCTATACAACAGGTACAAAGAGTATTTCGAAATTGACTGAATGTCTAACACATGAAAAGGAAAACTCCGGAAATTGAATAGAATTTCCGGAGTTTTTTGGAAGAAAATCATATCTATTCCTCTCCCATCGCTTTCTTCAGCACAGGAACGACTACATCAACATATCGCATCGCACCAAGATCGGTAAAATGAAGACCGTCAACCGTAGCTTCACGATCCGTACCAATCAGATCATCAGATTTGATGTACCAGATGTTCCTTACTCCATTTTTCTGCAGACGAGCAAAAAAGGCACGATTGGCAGCGTTCTTTGCGTTCACCTCTTTCCTCACCATCCTGCTATAATGCATGGTCGGATAAAGTGGATCATCAATAAACACGACCGGCACATCCGGATGCGCCTCACGCAGTATATTGAAGAACTTTTCAGCCTTTTCATTAATTTGCTCAACCGAAGCATTCGGGACATAATCCAACACGAAAACTCCCGGATCCTTTACTTCTGCCATCAGTTCTGCGATTTCATAATCCAGCAAGGCGTTTCCACTGAAGCCAAGATTATAGACAACACGGTCTAATCTTCTGGAAATGATGTTCGTATGCGCCATCCCAGGACGATTAGCACACCCTCCTTGAAGAATACTGGTACCGTACATGACGACAGGTTTCTTCACTGAAGGAGTCAATGCAGAAGGCTGTCCGATCCGTGCATTCCGATCCACTCCGATTTCAAGAGATGTAATTCCATCATAGAGCGGAAGATAAAGCAGATATTCTCTTTCCACCGGTTCCATATCCGAGATAATTATCCTTTCATTTTCCAAGGAGCCGTTTATCGGCTGGGCCGAACAAACAAATTTCCATCCGTCATCTTCCAATGCATAGAGATCCAGGCCTCTTGTTCCAACAGGAGTCATATGGGGCATGAGCACTCCAAACATAGAAGTCCAGCGCGCGGAAATGGAAGTGGAGTTGGATGTAAACCTGACATACATGCCGGCAGACTGACGTCCAAGATACCACACAGGGTCTCTGGATATTCCCTGCAATCTAGAAGGAAGTCGTTCGTAACGGTTATTGACCTTATTTGAGATCTGTCCATAGAGCGGAAATTCAGCAGCATCCACATACCTGATTCCGGACTCCGGTATCGGAGTAAAGATGGCAGCCCAGCCGCCTCCAGATGCCATCTGGACATCAAAGGAAGAAGAAGCGTCAGCTGTCGTATTCTCAATCCTATAATCTTCCGCCCACTTATCAGCATTCACGCCATCGCGGAAAATCTTCACTTTATATTTTCCTTTTCCTAAAAAATCAGCTTTAAAAGACAAGCTACGTGCTGTCCAGTCATTAAGACCTGCAACATACCACTTATCCCCACTTCTTCTTGCTATCAGGAGATAGTCCCCCGCTTTGGCCTCCAAGGCTCTAGTTTCATCCCAAACAGTCGGTATAGAAGCGATGTAAGACGTAAACTCAGAATTTCTATAATAATTTGAAGGAGAATCACAGAGCATCGTCAAAGGACTTTCATAAGCAGTAAAAATAGCCGCTTGATGGGCTCTTGTTCCTTGACTCATCGGATGCTCCCAACTTATGGAGAAATCGTTCTTCGTTGCGTTAATCGTCGCTCCCGGAGTATAATCCATCGGGCCTGCCGCCATTCGAGTGAACGGGAGCACAAGATCATGTTCCGGCGAAATGTCCTTAGAACATTTATCATGTTCCATACCATAAACCCCCTCAAAAGTCATTGCATTCGGATATTTGCGCTGAAGGCCTGCCGGCTTGAAGGATCCATGATAATCGACCAGAAGATGTCGTTTGAAACATTCACGGGCTACATCTTCATAGAAATTCACCATATTCTGGTCAGTCATCTGCATGAAATCGATCTTGATACCTTTCACTCCCCAATCGCAGTAAACATCAAGGATATGTTCCATATCCGCCTTGACCGGAGTCCAGAGCGTCCATAAAACGACTCCTACCCCTTTGGATTGCGCATAACGGATGATTTCATGAAGGTCCAAGTCAGCCTTCGGTTCAATGACATTGGTCGTACTCGCAGACCATCCTTCATCCATCAAAATATACTCCAGACCGTATGCGGCGGCAAAGTCCACATAATATCTGTAAGTCTCCGTGTTGACTCCAGCCTTGAAATCGACACCATAAACATTGAGCATCGTCCACCATTCCCAGGAAATCTTTCCAGGACGAATCCAGTCTACATCCTTACTAACTTCTTTGGAAGCAAGCTGCCAAGGTAAGGTATTTTCCAACAGATCACGATCATCTCCAATGGTCATAATCCTCCATGGATAGGTCCTCGTCCCGGTTGTAGCTGCGATATAGTCTGCTTTTTCCGTAACGGTCACGTCCCTGTCATTCTTCATATCATAAGACAGGATGACTTCCGGCCATTCTGACACTAGATGGTGTTCACCGACACCATATACGAACATATTCGGATAATCGAAAAGATCCGACTCAGTTACTACCAGGCGGGTCCCCTCCGAGGTCCTCAGACTCAACGGAAGATAAGAATAGGTTTTGCGGTCCACTGCAGACAACGGCATTTCCTTGAAGAAAGCCTCACAGTGCGTAATGTAGTTTTCTTTGTTTTCATTGGCCCAATATACCTGAAAATCATCAGCAAAATTCAATTCAGCTGTTTCATCGATGACATAGACCTTCTCGGAACGGAAAGCCGTTTCATAACGATAGGCTACACCATTGTCATAGGCCCTGAAAACCAAAGCCCATCCTCCTCGGAAAGAAAGACGCAATTCATTACAATGATTGCGTACATTCCTGAACTTTACAGGAACGACAGCCGTCTGTATTTCATCAATAGAGTTACGGCTCACCTTGCGGACCGCACAGGATAAATCCATATCCTTAAAGTCCATGCCAATCACACTCGGAGAAAGAAGCACCTCATCCCCTCTCCGCACAGCGTAGGTAATTCTGTCCTTAACATCCACGGTAACCCGTATTTCTCCGGAAGGTGAAACCAGTTCATATTCCTTTGCCGACATGACAATGGTAATGAATAGCATCAAAAAAGTAAATATATTCTTCATATCTTTATATCTTTCATTTCATGATAGTTTCCATATCTCTCTCGCCCCCACCACCTCTTCCAATATAACATCATCCCAAAATCCATTGTTGATAATATGACTGAGTTAAAATACATCAGGCCGTCTGTATCCATAAGATACATTTCACAGGTTTCTGCCATCTTATAATTTCAACCGTCGGCAACAGAAATGGTTCCAAGAATCTTGCAGTGTTCTGACTCCACTGAGTTCTACCTCCATATTCGGCCAACTCTGCACCATCCTTCCAGTATATTCATCAAATTTCTGTCGGGACAAGTCTGGAAAAACACTGTTTATTTTCAAATAGCAACTCACATCATGCAGGGATGGCGGTAGTCAAGACTACCGCCATCGTCAAAATCATAAGATTTCCTTTCTTCATTTGTTTTTTGCCTTGGCAGCTGCCTGCCCCTTCTTTGTCCCCTCCTTAATCTGGTCCCAGAAATTATTTCTGACAATATGACTCAGTTCGAAAACCATAAGTCCGTCAGTATTCTCCAGACAATATTCACAAGCTCCTTCCATATTGAAACCAGCACCGTTGGCAGCAGAGATTGTACCATAGACCTGACATAATCCATCCGTTATAGACTGCGCCTTGTAAACATCGTTGTTTATGCTTTCTAAGGTACTTCCGTAAGCACCAACCTGGAAGATATCCAGTTTGTCAGCAAATCCGGTCTTATAGTAATCCGACGTAGCCCACCAGTAACTGCTGGTCCTATCAGTCTTCGGACTGGACCAATTCAATCCCGTAGCTGGCAATGGCCACCATGGAGCTCCCCAGAGCTGTACTTTCAAATCCGGTTTCAGTTCATGGACAAGATCACTGATCTCAGAAACGAGATCACGGATGACATGGGAACGAAATTCCACCCATTCATTGAAACGTGGTCCTGGAGTGAAATTTCCCTTCTGTGCACCTGGCTTATAATAATAGATATCCTCCGGCCAATTCTTCACCATCTTTCCGGTATATTCCTCGAATTTCTGCCGGGACAGATCCGAGAAATCACTGTTGTAGTTCTGGTAACGGCAATAATCCAAGATTATACTGTCGAACTCGTAATTCTTTACTAGTTCAGTCACCATTCTGCGGATATATTTCCGCACTGCCGGATGATGAGGATTCATGAAGCAAAACACATCATTGTCGGTCGTTTCAGTCGTCGGCCTGAGTCCTACTGGATCCGGAAGATATTCGATTGCAGCCGCATCCTTGAGTTCAGGGTCTTCATAGGCCGGTCCCAATTTCGTATTACTTGCTCCCCAAGTCATCATCGCAGCAGAAACAGCCACCGTCATATCGCGAGCTTTCGCCTCATCCAGGAAAAACTGGAGGTAATCCCAATCCCTCTCAACTACATCTCCATGCATGGAAACACATGGTTTGAGGAATTCACTTCTATACAACGCATGCCCCTGGATTGGTTTAACATCCAGACAGATTCCATTAAATCCAGACTCCTTGGCAATAGTCAGGAATCTCTTGACTTCTCTCTTGTACCTTAGACGCGTAAAGTTGGCAGAAGCATCGATCCACAGGAGTGCTGGTTTGTCCTTGACTTCCGGCACAGGATCCGGTTCCGCAGGATCCGGATCAACGACTTCTGGTCCGTCAGGATTCAAAGTATCCGGCTTTTCACATGAACAGACAGCAAAGCTCAAAGTAAATGCAATTGAGAATATACTTAAAATCTTTTTCATCTTATTTGGAGTACTAATTGTTCATTTCAGCTTCCGCACGGTCGATACCGGACTTGATTTCATCCCAAAGATCGTATTCGATCACCTGAACAATATCAAAAACCATCAGGCCTTCCGTATCGCGAAGGCAGACATAGACCGCATCATCGAACTGATTACGGTTCTGTGCATAGATGGAACCATAGACCTTGCAAGCCCCATTGACATCACGGTTCGTACGTTTAAGACCATACTCGATGGACTCGTTGTCATCCAACCCCCATACCCTTTCAAGATAGGTCCCCGTAATGAACACATCGAGATGGTCCGCAAATGCGGTCTTAGAATAAGCCGATGTTGCCCAATCGTTTTCATACTCTTCAGACCATATTGAGTTCTTGGAAGACCAGTTCTGCCCCTGAGTATAGAGCGCATGGAGCCACGATGCAGCCCAGTATTCAAGATTGACAGATGGTTTGATCTCGTCAATGAGACGATCAACCTGAACAATGAAATCATGAATGACCATTGAACGGAATTCCCACCACTGCTTGTAGTACTTCCCCGGATTACGGCTACCATCTGGATTATAAGTGAAGATGTCTTCAGGGAAATTTTCTACTTTTTCCCCGATATATTCTTCGAAGAGTACCTTAGTCGCCTCTGAAAAATCACTTTCAGGTCCCGGATACCTACAGTAATCCAGACAGAAGGCGTCAAAATCGTAATTCTCCAGAATCTCTCTGATTGTATTCAAAGCATATTTCTGACTCTCAGGAAGAGCTGGATTCAAAAAGACAGCAACCTTTGAATTATCATCCTCAATCTTCATCATTCCATTCCTGGTATATTCCAAGCAAGTCATATCTTTGATGGACTCATCTTCGTATACAGGACCGATATGGCGATACTGGCTACCGACAGGGAATACAGAGGCAGAAACAGTGACACCCATATCACGTTTTTTGGCTTCATCAATAAAGAACTGAAGATAATCCCAGTCCCTATCGCAGGTGAAACCGTTGATTTCTTTCAATTTCGGAAAAATCCTGCTTTCATACATGACATTTCCTTCTACCCCTTTTACATCCACCACTATATGGTTGAAACCGGTCTCCTTAGCTTTATCAAGATAAAACATGATAGAATCTTTCGAGGAAAAACGCTCGAAATTGGCTTCTGTACACATCCACAGATATTTCGGTTTTTCAACCCTGACCTTATTTCCGTTACAGGAAACAAATGAGAATACGGAGAAAAATATAGCTGTAGCAGCTGTAAATTTCAGAATCTTATTCATCATCTAATTGAAAATTAAAAGCCTCCAAGCAGAACCTGGACCACTTGGAGGCTGTAAATGTTATTTAAATGGAATTAAATTGCTTCAGATGTAACTTTGAAGAGAGCCATCATCGGAGCATTAGGAGTTGTGCTCATGAGGACATAAACTTCACCTGATGATACGGTATATACAGCAGAAGAAGGACTCGGTGAACCTGATGCCCACACTTGACTTCGAAGGAGGAAATGATCCTCATCCTCTGGATCAGCGCTCTGAATAGTAAGATAAGTGCTTGGCCATCCTGAAGACGTGATAGCCGCATATGCTCTTCCGTTAAGCATGAATGCACGGGCATGACCTGAAGAATAGTTGCCATACTGGTTCTTTCCACCATGCTCTCCTGCTACTGTACCATCATCAACGATAGAGCCGTTGAGTTGAACATCGTTGCCTTTGATACCTTTACGTACCTGAACATCTATACCCATGTTATTTCCGCGACTATCAGCCAGGAAAAAATAGCCGTCAGGATCTCCTGAAGCAGCGCTGACAATAGCACCCCAGTTTCCATCATTTCCCGGATATGGAGTATTATAACCGTTCCATTGGAACTTGCCATCAACAAAGACAATGCAATGGTGCAATTGAGCCACACTACGACCGGCAATTATGGTCAAGATACCTTTTTTAGGAAGATCACCGGAAGCTGAGAAATATTTCGCTACCTCAGCATCCTTTTTCTCATAAAGCAGCTGTGGTGCCTTATCCCATCCATCTAACCAGATATAATATCTGGTCCATGCGATCTCTTTTGAAAATTTCTCACCGGTAGCATCGTATCCGACAGATCCTACAAGATGGTTGGCATGATCGTTGGAAACGCAAGTCAACCAAAAATCAGTTGCCTTACCATCCACGATACCATCAGTACACAATGTACCAACTTTATTTCCTTCAAGGTCAAGCACCTCGAGATTACTGGTCACAATCTTATCACCAGAGAAACCGACGTTACCGATACCGGCAGTAGATGATTTCACACTAAGGTCACCATAAGTTTTTTCCCATACCTTCTTGCAGACTGTCTTGATTTTCGCATCCTTGAGGAGCACCGTATACTCCTGGGAAGTTTTACCGTCTTCAGCTGTAACAGTAAACTTAACACCTTCTGCTACAGTGTAATCTCTTACTTCCTTCGGATCAGGAGATATTGTCGCTTTCTCAGAAACAGTGATTTCAGCGGAAGCTGCATTAAAAAGATCTTTTTGTGCAGGCATGCAGGTAACTTCAGCAACTTTATCCTCCTCATAAACGAAGCCTTCCAGTTTGAGATCTCCAGCTTTGAGAGCAATGGTAAGAAGTTTACACTCTTTGCTCTTTTCTTCCGGTTTACCGTTATCAGGTTTGTTCTGATTCGGTTCGGCCGTTTTTTCACATGATGCTGCAAAAGCTACTAATGCAGCAGATGCCACTAAGGCTAAAAAACGATTGGTTTTCATAATAGTAAAAATATGGTTTTAATTTGTTTTATAATATTACCTTCTAATTTCTAGAGAAATAGGCATACATGGTATAGTGCTTTATCTCACCAGTCTGCACCGCCAGCACATCAACAGAAAACTTATCTTGTTCAGAGAGATCGTGAATTCCGGTAAGAGAAGGGGTTATCTTTACATCGTACCCGACAGTCGCCCTCAATTTGACTTTTGACGGATCTATCTGTACAACACGTTTCCCTTCAGAATTTGTTCTCGGTCTCAAGTCTTTAGGAATCGGGAATCTGATTTGTCCTGTTTCCTGATTAATCACCCCTCTTACCGGTTGAGGCAGCGGAAGTCCATCCAGTTCCTCAGGTGTAGAAGTTGAATACATCAGTATCTCACGGATTAAGTTATCCGTATGGATCGGTTCTTGATCCGGTTTCTGACATCCCAATGCTAAAGAAGCAATTACTGCCAGAAAAAAACATTTAAAAATCTTTTTCATAATCTGCTACCATCCAGGGTTGTTTGGACCCAAAAGTTTATTGTTTGAACGCTCTATAATTGGAATAGAGAATGAGTAGAAACTGTCATGAAAGATGCGTTGTCTTCCTGCATCAACCTCTATTTGCTTATAACTATAAGTAACCGGTTCCACTCCTTCAGCGGAAGTACGGGTAATCTCACAACCATGAGCCTGCTTTCCGTGAATGACCTCATTTCCGATTCTCCATCTGCGAATGTCCCAGTATCTCAATCCCTCACCGGCGAATTCTACCATACGCTCATGACGGAGAATCGTACGGAATTCTTCAATAGAGGATGCTGACTTTGCCGGCAAATCAACTCGGGCTCTAACCTCATTCAAGGCAGCCAGAGCAAGTGCGCTGTTCGTGGCCCAATCCTTTTCAGCAAGAGCCTCGGCATAGTTGAGCAGCACTTCGGCATACCTGATGATCGCAGCGCAATGCCAACTGCCGTTCTTCTCCCAGTCGTGGTCATCCTCAGTGATATATTTCTTCAGATAGTATCCGGTCACGGTAGAGCCGGCTGCTCCTACATCATTGAATGGACGGATACCGTCCTTACCACCTTTGAATGTCTCGATCTGACGTCCTTCCCAGGACATGCCGTTATACATGATTGTCGCATAAAAACGAGGCTCCCTTCCTGTATACGGATCTGTACCATGGACATCCCATGAAAATTCCGCGCCATCTGCCATCTCATAGCTGTCCACCAATTCACTAGTCGGACCAAAAGCACCATTCAGCATGATATTGTTGTGAAATTCAGAATCACCGATCGGGCGGAAGAACTTATCAGCATGATGAGTCATCTGACGAGATACATAATTAACTACAAGAAGATTCTCAGGATCATTTAAACCTTTTTCAGCATCAAACAGATCAGCATAATTGTCAGAGAGTATTCCACCAGCCTCCTTACATTTCTTGGCCGCTTCAATGACAGTATCCCAGCGCTCTGCATAAAGAGCCGCTCTTGAAAGCAGTCCGTAAGCGGCCGCCTTGGTGAACCTTCTTGAACCGTCCCAAGTTGCCGGAAGATGTTCTGCAGCGAAAGTCAGATCTTCCATAACCAAATCCCAGGAATCATCCCAGGTTGAACGTGGTTTATCGTTCTCTTTAGGTCCATCAAGTTTGGTTCTGAGGACAACTCCACCTTTCTCTATTTCTTTGTTACCATAAAGACGCATCAATTGGAAATAAGCATAACCTCTAACCAGCCTAACCTCCGCAATCCTTGTATTGATGAAATCCTCACCGAATTTCTCTACGTAGTTCGGTGCATCTCTGAGAAATTCATTATCCTGCTTAATTTCATTGTAGCAGGTAGACCAACATTCAAGAGGACCAGCATTTACATCCGTAAAAGTCGATTCCTGAAGCAGTGCGAAATTGTACTGATGGTTGTACTGATTCCATGAACTACTCTTGATGATATCGGAATAAGCGTCAGAGAAATGCTTCATATCATTAATTTCCGTGGACTCCTTCATGAAGCCGTAGAAGCCGAGTACATAAGTATCGACAGACTCTTCCGAAGCCCAGATAACAGCAGGAGAATACCTGTCAGTCGGGTCCAAGTCCAAATTATTACAGGAAGAAGACGCTACTGCGAGTCCGGAAGCGAGTATAATATATTTAAAAATCCTTTTCATTAGTATGATATTAAAAAGTCAAATTAAGTCCTAAACTGAATGTCCTCTGCTGCGGATAGTAACCATTGTTTATGCCTGGATTCTCTGGGTCAAGATACTTGAAGGCACTAATTGTAAACAGGTTAGTACCTGCAAAATAAATTCTAAGTCTATCGATGCCTTTACCACCCTTAAAGATAGTCTTAGGAAGCGAGTAGCTTAACTGAAGATTTTTCAACCTTAGATATGAACCATCCTTTACCCACCAATCAGAGGCCCAAGCATTATTTGCATTGCCACTTGCTCTAAGTCGTGGATACTTGGCGTCGGTATGATCCGGTCTCCAAGAACCTTCCACCAGATGTCTCAATGAATTTCCGCCACCATAGAACTGTCTGGTGAACATGGAACCGTCAGTATTACCATTGTTATAGACTCCATTCAAAGTATAGTTGCAGAGTGTTGCACCCTGGAAAAGAGCAGAAAGACTGATATCTTTCCATGAGACCTCGGCATTCAGAGAGAATGTCATTTCCGGAACGGAGGAACGCCCAATCTTCACATAATCATGATCGGAATCAATCTTGCCGTCGCCGTCTATGTCCTCATACATGAGGGCTCCGAGTTCGATATGTCCAGAAGGAGCTATCGGATAGCTGTTCAACTGCTCCTGGGTCTGAAAGAGACCTGTCGCATGGAAGCCATATTTGGTTCCCATCGGCTGTCCAAGAATTGCTCTGTAGGAAGGATGGTTGTCAGAAATCTTTTTGGCAAGGATGCGATTTCTCGCCCATCCAAGAGTGCCCTTGAAAGAATAAGACCAACCGCTGGCAAAAGCATCCGTCCATCCAATAGTCATATCAAAGCCACGATTATCCATCTTACCAGAATTCATCCAGATCGGATGATTTCCTCCAAGTGAAGGTGCATAGGTGGATCCGCCAGATTCATTCTCGAGAATACGGGAAGTATACTTATAGAACCAATCAAATTCAAAAGAGAATCTGTTCTGGAATGCTCTGAAATCCACTCCGACATTGAAAGTATTTGTCTTTGACCATGTCAAGCCTTCGTGAACATAGCCAGAAGCATAAAATGCCGGACGTGCATTATCGTCCCATGCATATATCGGAGAATTTCCAGTAGATTTATAAGACTGAAGATATGTATACGGATCTAAATCATCATTTCCGAGAATACCAAATGATGCACGAAGCTTCAGAAAATCAATCTGCTCTACATCCTTAAGCCAGTTTTCTTCAGACATCACCCAACCGACAGCAACAGAAGGAAAATATCCCCATCTACTGTCAGGAGCAAACTTGAAGGAACCATCGGCTCTAAGAGTCGCCTCTATAAGATATTTCTTTGCGTAGGCATAGCCGATACGACCTGCAAAACTGGCCATTCCAGAATGCTTGTGGTTACCCGTCACATACGGAAACTGATGTTCAGTACCTAATGTGATATCAATAGGATCCATTGCAAAGAACCCCTTCTTGTAACCAGTCATGGTCTCACCATAACTGGAAGCCCGTTCGAAAAGGAAAAGCGCAGAAACATTATGTTTTCCGGCAAATTCTCTTTCATAAGTCAAAGTCGGACGAATCAGCATGTTCCAGCTCATGGAAGAGGAGCGGTTGAAATTGGTCTCACTGATACCCTGAGCCGTCATTTTCTGAACCTGCATCACATCTGGATCAAACTTGTAGAGTTCATAAGTCTCCAGAAGGTTGCGGTCTGTAGTATGCCAGTAATCAAAACCAAAGAAAAGGGATGCCTTCAGGCCCTTGAGGGCTTGTATGGAACTGAAATCATATTCCAGTTTACTAGAGATTTCACCAACCCATCTAGCTTGTTTCCGATAACCAGTATTGAGGGCCGCCGCTGCATTATAGGTATAAGTTCCGTTACTATAGCCTAGCGGGAGACCATTGTATTCTTTCTTCAGGCAAGGTACACCAAAAACAGCCTGTGTAATCGGTGAGAATTCAGACTGCGATTTGAAATCAAGTCCAGGCCAATGTCTATCAGAATGCGTCGCTGCCATGTTAATGCTGAAATTGAGGTTTTTGGCCAAATTGGCATCAATTGAGGTTCTGACATTAAACCGCTCAAAATTAGTATTTTTTAGAATGCCGTCCTCATTCATGTAACCGATGCTTGCATAATACCCCTGATCTTTTCAGTACCACCGGACGCAGATACATTATGCTGATGATTAAAGCCATAGGGCTTGAAAATCTCACGAAGCCAATTGGTCTCACCGAGAATTCCCATATCCTTCATCTTTGCAAGGTTTTCAGGGGTATAATAGAGAGGTTGACCGTCCAATTCCCTGCCTTTATTATGCCAGTAAATATATTCATCTGCTGTCAGCAGGTCCGGCTCTGCGGTATTGGTCGTAAATGTAACAGATCCGTCATAGGAAATATTTGCCTTACCCAGAGCACCAGACTTAGTCGTAATCAGAATAACTCCATTGGCACCACGCACACCATATATAGCAGCAGTGGCAGCATCTTTCAATACAGAAACGGATTCAATATCTGAAGGATTGACGTAATCCATAGCACGAGGAACGCCATCTACAATAACAAGTGGCGCCGAACTATTGAAAGACGTGTATCCCCTGACAAGGGTCGTGGTATTCTGTTCACCAGGCGTTCCCGTTTTCTGAATGTTGGTCATTCCGGCAAGACGTCCGGTGAGCATGCTCTTAACATCTGTAGTTGGAGCTTTAAGCAATTCACCAGAAGATGCTGAACTGACAGAACCAACTACAAACTGTTTCTTCTGCATACCATAACCGATGACCACAACTTCATCAAGAAATTCCGCAGATTGTTGCATTATGACTGTCAACACCTTTCTTCCGGACAAATAGATTTTCTGATCTTCAAAGCCGATAGATGAGAAAATGAGATACGTTCCTTCATCAGGTAACTCAATACTGAATTTTCCATTAATATCAGTATTGACACCACCGACTTTTGATTCAGGAATAACAGAAACACCCACAAGAGGGATATTGTCTGCATCAAGCACTGTTCCGCTGACTTTTACCTGAGCATTTGCTTCGATAAAAGCAAGGCTAAAGCAGAACAGCATGGTTAAAATCTTTCCTTTCATAAATGTTTATCCTTGATTTGATTATTAGTTTATGCGTTTTACGACAATCCTTCGAGAATCTTCCATATTTGATAAAGTCCTCTCGGAACATGGAAACAACCTTTCCACTTTCCTCCTTTCAAAGGAAGCAGTATCTCACCTCTCCGATCCAGATATCCGAACCATTCCGGATAGAGGGGATCTCTGAAATGACTCCAAAGATAATTGTCCAACTTTTCAAACCACTCAAGACATTCCTTGCGACCGGTGAGTTGAAAACCTTTGATCATCGCTATAGCAGACTCTATATGCACCCACCAGAGTTTTTGATCCCATTCCAACTGTTGTTGCGGATAGCCTTTGCAGTCCATGAAATAAAATATTCCTCCATATTTCTTATCCCATCCCCTCTCCATAACACGAAGAGAGATTTCTACGCTTTTCTCGATCAAATTGCGATCATTGAGACGAACACCCAGGTTCATGATAAACCATAAAGCCTCCAGATCGTGTCCTGGATTGATCAGCCTTCCTTCATAGCAATCAATCGGAAGATCGTTAATGGCCGAAACATTCTCGAGCATGCAACCCAAATCTTCTTGATAGAAGACATCCAGAACTTCATGGAGGCATTCCCTGATCGTCTGATCAAGAAGCTCCTTGTCATCCAAGATATCCTCAATTTCAAGAGCCATATTACAGACAATCATCGGAAGAGCGAAATCCTTCATCGGCCTTGTTCCTGGATAAGCCTTGTTCCATACTCCTTTAGGATTATTTCGTCTTTCCAGAATCCTGCGGAAAGTTCTCCGGGCAATCTCTGCGTATTCTCCGTCACCAGTCGCTTTGGCTACTTGAGCAAATGCCATACATGCAAATGTATTAGAGAAAATATTATAAGGCTGGACCAGCGGTTTACCTTCACGAGTCAAAGAAAAATAAAAATCGAAGTTATCGTCATGACCGAATTTTTTCAAGAATTCCGCTCCTTGCAATGCACAATCCAACCATTCCTGCTTCTTTTCAACAGTATTCCAAAGCATCGCAAACATCCAGGATTCGCGACCTTGTAACCAGATGAACTTATCGGTATCATAAACGCTTCCGTCTCTTTCAAGACATGTGAAATAACCTCCATATTCCTTATCCTGAGATTTTTCTAGCCAGAACGGAAGAATATTATTCATCAGTTCTTCTTTGTACCTTCTGGCTGTTTCTTTGAAATCAATCATGATGTTTTTAAAATATTTTAATTATAGAGACAAATATATAATTTATTGTAATAAATACAAAACATTTTAAATAAATTAAATCGACATTATCTAATAAATATCAACTAAAAAAATAAAACATATACAAGCTCTGTATTTATGCAAAAAATATAATAAATTTGCATAGTTTGTAAAAATAGTAATACAAGGCCAACATAATCAATAAAGCATTTAAACATCCTATCACAATGAATAGAGAATATAACATTCCGTATGTGGTTTTCCTCGCCATCACAGCTGCTGTCGGAGGAATACTCTTCGGCTTTGATACCGCCGTGATATCTGGCACGACAGAGATTGTCAGCAGGCAATTCAATCTCACTCTCACATCTGAAGGTTGGTATGTCGGATGTGCAATCGTAGGATCCATCCTGGGAGTCCTCGTCGCAGGAACGATGAGCGACTATTTAGGAAGAAAACTCACCATGCTACTATCATCCATACTTTTCACCATATCGGCAATCGGATGCGCGGTATGCGGAAGCTTCAACAGCCTGGTCGCCTACCGAGTCATCGGGGGTATAGGTATAGGCATCGTATCTATTGTCTCACCTATATATATATCAGAAATCGCCCCGGCGCGGATTAGAGGATCACTGGTTTCTCTGTATCAGCTAGCTGTCACAGTAGGTTTCCTCCTTGCTTATCTGTCCAACTGGATCATTAGTGAAAATGTAGATCTGGCAATCGTGAACGCAGGAGATGCCGAAGCAAAATTATCCTTTCTTGAAAAGATTTTTCATGTAGAATATTGGAGAGCAATGCTCGGCAGCGAAACTTTCGTAGCATTGCTATTCTTCCTGATCATATTCGCAATACCGGAAAGTCCGAGATGGTTATTATTGAAACAGAAGGAACAGAAAGCAGCCAGAGTACTCAAGAAAATCTACTGGAAAGAATCATCCATAAAGGAACACTTATCCGAATCGAGCCAGGACACCCTAGAAGAGAAGGGGAGCTCATGGGCAGAACTTTTGAAACCAGGCATGATACTGGCAGTATTCGTCGGAAGTGCCATCGCCATACTGGGACAGTTCATGGGAGTGAATGCCGTACTATATTACGGACCGAAGATCTTCATGAAAGCAGGCTTCGATGATCCAATGTTTTCGACCGTACTTGTCGGACTTGTCAACTTCCTCACGACAATCATAGCAGTATTCATCATAGACAAAGTTGGAAGAAAACAGCTCATATATTGGGGTGTATCCGGAATGATCATCTGCCTGCTCTGCATCGCGACCTACTTCGGCTTCGGAACGGAACTCGGTCTGGGCAATGGTTTCATGCTCACCTTCTTCCTACTCTACATCTTCTGCTGCGCAATCTCCATCAGTGCGGTCGTATTCGTGCTGCTATCTGAAATGTACCCGAACAGCGTCAGAGGAAGAGCCATGTCCATAGCCGGTTTCGCACTGTGGATCGGTACTTATATCGTCGGTCAGCTCACTCCTGTCCTTCTGGGATGGAGCGAAGCCGGCACCTTCCTGATTTTCGCCGCCATGTGCGTACCATACATCCTCATCATGTGGAAACTGGTGCCTGAAACAACCGGAAAATCTCTGGAAGAAATGAAAGATACTGGATAGCACGAAAATAGGAAAATGTTTTTACTATATTTGTTGAATTCTTTAAAATATATAAAAATGAGTCATTTATTTCTAAATAACCCAACCTGCAAGAGCATAGACCAGAAACGAATGATGTTAAAGCTGTGCATACTGAACGGGAACTATAACATCGCAGACTTCAGCAAAGAACTGAACACAAGTATACCGACAACCACTAAACTTATAACCGAAATGATCAATGAGGGATTTTTAGAGGACAAGGGAAAGAGCGATACCAACGGCGGTCGCCGTCCGAGTATCTACGGTCTAAATTCGGATGCCGGATACTTTGTAGGAATTGAAGTTTCCGCCAAAGATCTCAGCATTGCCATCATGGATTTCAAGGGAACCATTATCAATATCGAAGAAAAAATTCCGTTCGCCCTTGAATCGACGATAGAATCTCTTGTAGAATTCTGCGAATTGATCAAGAACAAGATCACAGCTCTGAACATTCCTCTGGAAAAGATCAGCGCCTATGGCATCAGTCTTACCGGAAGAGTCGACAGCAAAACCGGCTACTGCTTTAGCTATTTTATCGGAGAGGACAAGCCGATAAAAGACAATCTCGAAGAATTGCTGGATGCCCCGGTATTCGTAGACAACGATTCACGCACCATGACATATGGCGAATACATGTGTGGTATATGTCATGAAGAGAAAGATATACTTTTCATAAACATTTCTATGGGCCTGGGAATGGGTATGATTCTCGGAGGTAAACTGAATTATGGTAGTTGTGGGTATAGTGGAGAAATCGGACATTTTCCACTGTTGAATAACGAAAAAATATGCAAATGCGGAAAAATAGGATGTTTAGAAACCGGAGCATCCGGCATTGCTTTACACGATATTCTCATTGACAAGCTCAGTAATGGTAGAGTCTCTGTTCTATCTGACAGATTCAATGAAGGGAAAGAGATTTCCGTCCAGGACATTCTCAATGCCATTGATGAGGAGGATATCCTTGCCATCGAATGTATGGAAGAAGTCGGAAGAACACTGGGAAAAGCAACAGCCGGATTGATCAACCTCTTAAATCCAGAACTCGTAGTCATCGGTGGAAAGTTGTCAGAAGCCGGAGACTACCTGATGATTCCGTTACAAGGAGCTATAAACAAATACACCCTCACCTTAGTGAACAAAGGAACACAGTTGAAAGTCAGCAAACTTGGTACGCAAGCTGGACCGATCGGTGCATGCATGCTTTCTAGAAGCAAACTGCTAGGATTCCTCTAGAAATACCATCGCGTAAGTCAAACAGCCAGCAATTCTATCCAAGAACGCCCATATCTAATCTTCGATATGATTAAAAAAAGATAGAATGTAATTTAAAACAATAGCATCTACGATGCCGCCGAACAGCTCATTCGGGATAACCCCGACAATAAATTCTTCTTTTTCCTCTATGCCGGATTTACAGACAACGTCGGACACAGAATTGGCTGGATGACACCAGAATACATCGCCGCCATCGAAGCGGAAGATACCAGAGTCGGAATGTAATATATTCTTTATCACAGATCATGGAGGTTTGGACAGAAATCACGGTAATAATTCGCCTCAAGAGGTTGTAGCACCTTGGACCTTGAAAGGTCCCGGCATAAAAGCTGACCATATTATTGAAGGAACCAGCAACACTATCGACACAGCTCCTATCATCCTTGATATCCTTGGAATTGCCCCCAGAATTCTGGATTGGCAGAAGTCATAGTAATATTTTCAAAAAATTCCATTCACGATGATTTTTTACATCTAAAAATAAATCGAAGCAAGAGATGCCGGCCACATAAAATTGAGACGAATTCATCCCCTTGATCTCCAGAAGGAAATCAAGGGGATGAATTGTTTAATGCGCAAAAGACAACACAAAATGAAAATCAAAGATGGGATAATCTATCTTTCACTCAGCCCAAAGCCAACATTGACAGAACAGAAATATAACCGCACACTGAAGGAAAGAGGCAGCGCCCAGAATATGTCCGGTAAGGGAAATAGCATTTATAGATCGATGATGGAAAACTTCTTCGAACTTATGAAGATAGAATCCAACTGAGGCTGAACGAAAAAAGCCCGGTACAGCTGATATGACCCCCAAAAGTTGGACGGTTAATATTGATTAAGAGGCCTTCTTAGATTGGAATAAAGCTCGGTATTGTACCGGGCTTTTT
>RCNI01000211.1_pt1 | contig 38763 bp, 36 predicted proteins | sample 2041151 | NCBI WGS metagenome assembly RCNI01 (sample SAMN09708214, study PRJNA481090) | feces metagenome | isolation source: feces | place: Antarctica: Albino Rookery
GTACCTGATAGAAAAACATTACGCCTCCTTAGTTTTATAGCCCGTTCATTTTATCATTAACTTTTTGAAAGATTTCAAAATATTTGTTGAATATAAGGTTTTTATTCGCGAACGGTATAAAAGCTTGAATTTTTGATACAAGTTGTATCTCAATCAATATACAACTATATCTACCTCTGTGAATTCATATTCATATTTCACCGGACAAGAATACCCGTGGCTAAATAAAAAAGGCATGCCCGCAAGCATGCCTTCAAAATGTATATAAGATTGTTTATTAAGAAAGGGCAATTCCATTGACCCATCCCCAGCGAACTGGGACAACCGTACTGTAGAAATTAATCCAGTAATCAAGGCTAGATGATCGAATGTAGCCAATGTTATCGCGCACGATTCCATTACCCATATAAATACCAACATGTCCATAAATCATACCTGCAGCAGAAAATGGATGGGTCGATACAGCAATAATCATACCTGGTTTTAGCTGAGCCCTGTTCGAACTCGTGCACCATGCATAGTACATATCATTAGCATTTCCTGATGGATAACCAAATCCAGCGGCACTAAACACGCGTGATACCCACATGGCACAGAGCCCAAGACCTGGACTTGGAACACTTTCTGCAGCAGCTAGCAAACCAGATAAACTTCCGCGTCCGTTTTCAATCACAATATCAGGTCCTGGTATATAACCAGAAGAGCTTGCCTGTTGTTGGCGACGACGCTGTTCAGCAGCTGCAGCTATCTCACGATCGCGCTCATTAATTGCCTCTTGAACTTCTGCAGAACAAGAAAGTAGGTATTCTGAGGCTTCTTCCTGCTTTTTATCTACCTCTTCCTTTTGCGCCTTAAGCTGAACCTGTAGTTTCTCAAGTGCTTCACGCTCTTCCTTGAGGCTTGCCTCTTCGTGCGCAAGCTTTTCTTTCTGAGCATTAATCTCATCTATAAGCTTTTTATCAGAAGACGCGATTTTCTCAAAGTAGAAGAGGTTGGATGTAAACTCTTCGAATGAAGTTGAGTTCAGTAGCAATGATATAAGTGATGTTGGGCCACCCTTATAATCACTTGCCATTCTTTTCTCAAGAATAGCCTGACGCTCAGCAATCTGTGCCTTAACGCGTGTGATTTCCTCTTCAACCTCTGAAATTCTTATTTCAACATCAGAAAGATCTGAATATGTCTTAGATAATTTAATATTAAGCTCTTCTGATTCCTCAGCAATTTTATCGAGCTTAGCCTGGGCCTCGGCTTCTTTATCTTTTGCAGCGTTAACCTTCGCGTTATCCGCAAGAGCTAGCGTCGGAGCGGCAGCGATAGCTACTCCAGTAAGAGCGAGACCTTTGAGGAGTTTACGACGTGATACTTGAGCGTTAAGAGCGTGTTCGCGCTTATCGTCCATCTTAGTAAGTTTCATATCTACACCCCTTTCTTATATATATATAGGCACTAGCTGCCATATACTACGTGCATTAAAGTGATTCCTGCTCACCATATTCGCCAAGATAGCGAACTTCAGGATACATATCGACGCCGAACTGATTTTTTATCTCACCTTGGATATGACGAATGAGAGCAATCACATCAGCAGCTGAAGCATGATCGACATTTACGACAAACCCAGCATGCTTTGTTGATACCTGAGCACCGCCGATCTTAAATCCCTGAAGGCCAGCGTCTTGAATTAGCTTTCCTGCAAAATATCCCTCAGGACGCTTAAATGTGGAGCCAGCTGATGGAAGTTCAAGTGGCTGCTTATCCTCACGGCGAGCTGTTAGATCATCCATGGTAGCGCGGATTTCAGATGGATCTTTGTAGTGGAGTGTCAAAGTAGCTTCAAGTACGACGAGTCCATCATCCTTGATACGACTTTGTCGGTATCCAAAATTGAGATCCTTAGCTGGAATTGATTCGATAAAGCCTTCAGGAGTAAGAACCTGGACATCCTTGAGAACATCTGACATCTGCCCATCATATGCTCCAGCATTCATAAAGCAGGCTCCACCAAGTGATCCTGGAATTCCGCAGGCGAATTCAAGCCCTCCTAGACCCATAAAGCATGCAAGCTCGCACATATCTTTAAGAGTACATCCAGCCTGTGCTACGAGTTCATTTTCTTGAGTGAACATAGCCGCCATGAGCTCTGCAGTACAAATAATCGCACCACGGTATCCACGGTCATCTACCAGCAAATCAGATCCGCTTCCCAAGATAAAGTATGGATAATTAAGCTTCTTAAGGAACTTGATTATATCTACGAATTCAATCGTATTCTTAGGCATAACGAACAGATCAGCAGGTCCACCAATTTCAAATGTAGTATGTTTGGCTAGCGGCTCATCCAAAAGAAGCTGATCGTCGTCAATAATATTCTTAAGACCATCGATTACCTGTTGCTTAAGCTCAGGTGATGCTGGTGTATTTACGCTCATATAGAGATATCCTTTACGATCAAAATTACGTATGTGATATATATTACCTAAATCGTGTGGCGTGAGTGTGTTCACATCATTTATGCATGTAATTTTCTTTTTATACATCATGTAATGCGATCAAAGCTCATGTTAGCTGGAAACGACCTAATTGTGGTATCATTTAGCCGTAAAGTTTCAGGGCGGGGCGAAATTCCCCACTGGCGGTAAGAATATTAATTCAAGCCCGCAAACCACTTATGTGGTCGATTAGGTTAAATTCCTAAGCCAACGGTTAAAGTCCGGATGAAAGAAACGGAGGACATATGTCACCACAATCAACTTCTCGCTACGATAAGCATTCAACAAGCACCTCTTCTCGCGGATGGACTGCTCATCGTATTGCAATTGCGGCACTCTTTACTGCTATTGCAATTGTTATGTCCTATCTTGAAATCCCACTATTTCCCGCAGCTCCTTATCTTAAATACGACCCATCGGGTGTCGTTTGCATGATTGCCGGATTTGCTTTTGGACCTTATCTTGCAGCTGTAATTAGCATCCTTATGTGGATCCCTCACCTCTTTGGAAATCCGATAGGGGCAATTATGGGAATGATTGCAACTCTAAGCTACACTGTTCCAGCAGCACAAATTTATGCAGGTAATCCTACAAAGAAACGTGCAATTATTGGAATGAGTGTTGGCGGAGCAATCTCGATCACTCTTGCAATTTTGGCAAATCTAATCTTTACACCTCTCTATACCCCTATTGCAGTATCTGAGGTCGTAGCTCTTATTATTCCAATTTTGCTACCTTTCAATCTTGTAAAGGTGACTATCAATTCTGTTATTTGCACACTTATCTACAAGCGTGTTGTCAGTATCGTAGCTAGGTAGGTCAAGTGAATCAATTTGAAGAAGAGCTCATATCTATGGATTTGGAGGTTACAAATGACACAGCTTCAAACCAATCACTTGTTGAGCTCAAAAATATCGAACTTATATATAGTGCGCAAGATCGCCCTGCGCTTAAAAATGTAACCCTTTCCATTAATCCAGGAGAGAGGGTCTGTTTGCTTGGAGCTAACGGCTCGGGTAAGTCCACTCTCTCTAAAGTCATTGGTGGAATCATGGCACCGGACTCTGGGTACGTCAGATATGGCGACAAAATTGCTTTCAGTAATACCGAGGGCGTTAATTCAAATGTGTACATGTCTTCGAGGCAAAACATCGCTTATGTTTTTCAGGATCCCGAGGACCAAATTGTCGCACGAATCGTTGAAGAAGATGTTGCCTTTGGACCTGAAAACAAAGGTTTGCCTACGGGTGAGATTCGCCAAATTGTAGATGAATGCTTGAACACAGTTGCCATGAGTGACTATGCGCTTGCCGACATTACAGAGCTTAGTGGAGGACAACAGCAGCGCGTGGCAATTGCTTCGGCGCTAGCAATGGAACCTCGTCTGTTTATTGCTGATGAGCCCGCTTCAATGTTAGATATTCGTGGACGTAAGGAAACATTACGCCTGCTTAAAAAATTACAAGATCGAGGTTGCGCTGTCGTACACGTCACACACTTTGTTGATGAAGCAAAATATGCAGACAAGATTATTCTGCTTGATAGAGGCAGGATAGCTTTCGAGGGTAGTTATAAAGAACTACTTTCCAATTACCATCTTCTTCAAAAGCAAGATCTTGAGCTGCCCTTTGAGCTCAAAGTAAGAGAAGCTCTAGAAAATGAAGTCTGTTGTAGTGAAACTTTAAAAAGTAATAGTCAAATCACTCGCACCACTCCAGTGCAAATTGGAGTAAAAGACTTATCTTTTACATACGACAGTGTTAATCGAGCATTAACGCATCTTTCATTTGATATTCATTCCGGCGAGTTTGTTTGCCTCATAGGACAAACTGGTTCAGGTAAGACTACTCTTGCAAAAACACTTGCTGGCTTAAATCCAAATTTCACAGGTGTCATCGATGTTCTTGGAGAATCACTATCATCTCGCAAGACTCGCGGACTTATACAGGGAAAACTTGGTTACATCATGCAAAAACCGGAACGTCAGCTATTTGCCGAGACGGTCGCCGAAGACGTAGCTTATGGTCCACGCTGTCAAGGATTAGAAGAACTTGAAGTTGAAGCTAGAGTACAAGAAGCTTTGAATGTATTAGGTATTTCTCATCTTGCACAAAGAAGCCCCTTTGAGCTATCCGGAGGACAACAGAGACTTGCAGCTATCGCTGGAGTTTTAAGTATGCATCCGGAAATTATTATTCTTGATGAGCCGTGTGCGAGTCTGGATAGCGCTGCATCAAATAAGCTTCTTGAAATCCTAAGGAATCTTAATAAAGATGGGCTAACCTGCATTATGGTGACGCATTCTATGGAAGATGCCGCATCTTTAGCAGATACAATTTATGTCTTATCAAAAGGAAAGATTGTAATCCAAGGAGACCCGGAATATGTATTCAACCAAGAAGAACTACTCACGGAGATTGGCTTAGGCATTCCACAACCCATGCAGTTCGTAAAGCAATTTAATAAGCAACATGGCTCTGCCCTATCTGAGGTACTTACCTTTGATGAGCTCATATGCGAATTGAAACAGTCGGAGGTGAGCTATGACTTGGTATAAGACACTTGATCCCCGTGTCCGAGTAGTTACATCTATCTGGCTTATGATCTTATGCTTTAGTGTCGAGTCAGTATGGCAGGTTCTTATATCACTTGGGCTTGTAGTCGCCTTATTTTCCACGAATGGATTTACATTAAAATCAGTAGGAAAAATACTCCTGCCATTTTACGTTTTTCTAGTAATTCTCACCGTAGTTAACATGTTGTTTTACCAACAAGGACAGGTGATATTTCAGCTTGGAATTATATCTGTAACTGATTTAGGCCTCATCCTTAGTCTTTTGTATAGCTATCGACTAGGCCTGATGTTCATGCTTGGTGCATTTCTTATTAAGACAACCACACAGACCGAGATTGCAGATTCCTTTGAATCAGTCCTCTCACCACTTAAGGTATTTGGTGTTCCAGTTCGTGAAATTGCACTTGTATTTTCTCTAGCACTTCGCTTTATTCCAACCTTAACTGACGAGGCAAAGCAGCTCAGGGAAGCTCAAATGAGTCGTGGTGCATCGCTCAATTCGGGCTCTATATTCTCACGCATATCGGCCCTTATTGCAAATATCATTCCTATTTTTGCAGGAGCAATTAGACACGCTGACGCTCTTAGTCTTGCACTAGAAGCGCGAGGTTGGAATATGTCGGAAAAACGAGGACATTTGCATCCTATGAAGATGGAAACGTATGATTGGGTCTATATTCTATTCGTTGTTGCTCTTTCAGTTGCGACCTATCTAACAAATTTATTCTAATCATCAATAGGCTCTCATCATTAGATGGGGGCCTATATGCATGTATTAGAGATACAAGAATCCTGTATTTGTCTTGATATGGTCCGAAATAAATCAAGTGACACGTTAAATCATAAGAACTCTTACTATAATAGGAGCATAAATATTGGTGAAAGGAATCGATATGCCTTCTCAACATACAGAAAACTCAGCAGTACTTGTTACCGGTGGTGCAGGCTTTATTGGAAGTCACACTGTCGTCGAGCTCCTGCAACAAGGACGCAAAGTTGTTATAGCTGATGATCTTTCAAATTCTAATGAGAAAGTTCTCGAGCGCATTCGTATGATAGTTGGGGATGATCTCTATGAGAATCTCACCTTCTATTGTGGCGATGTGTGCAGTATCGAATTTCTAACTCAAGTCTTCCAGCAGCACAAGATTTATTCTGTTATTCATTTCGCAGGTTATAAGGCTGTTGGAGAGTCATCCCAGAAGCCATTGGAGTACTATACCAACAATCTCATGTCGACTCTAACACTCATCAAGGCAATGCAAGAGCACGGATGCAAGAATTTGGTATTCTCAAGTTCAGCAACCGTATACGGAGACTCCGATGTTGTGCCGCTAACTGAAAGTGCACCTAAGAAGGCTGCTACCAACCCCTATGGTTGGACTAAGTGGATGATTGAGCAAATTCTCACAGATGTATGCGCTGCGGATAATACCTTCAACGTTGTGATTCTGCGCTACTTCAATCCTGTTGGAGCTCATGAGTCAGGTCTTATTGGAGAGGATCCAAGCGGTATTCCAAATAATCTTATGCCATATATCTCACAGGTAGCTGTTGGAATTCGCGACAAGCTTCATGTATTTGGAAATGATTATCCTACCCCAGATGGAACCGGAGTTCGTGATTTCATCCATGTTGTAGATCTAGCTCAGGGCCACCTAAAAGCACTTGAATGGATGGATGGTAAGCATGGTATTGAAATCTTCAATCTTGGAACCGGTAAGGGCTCATCTGTGCTCGATGTCGTAAAAGCATTTGAGAAAGCATGTGGAAAAGAAATTCCATGTGTGTTCGAAGCAAGACGACCTGGTGATGTGGCTATGAACTATGCAGACCCTACTAAGGCTGAAAGGCTTATGGGTTGGAGAGCCACCCACAATCTAGATGATATGTGTGCCGATTCATGGAGATGGCAGAGCAAAAACCCACATGGATACACAGACGCAATAGCAAATTAAGGAATACTATGAGTCAAGCACCTCTTTTTATTGAGTATCTTAAAAAGACACGTCCTGAGATAGTCAAACATATGGACTCTATGGGTAATCACTTTATTCAAGATGAACCCTACGACCTTGAGACCTATCTCTATGGCCCACTCAAGCACTTCATCCGCAACTATGGAAAGCTTACTCGTCCTGTCATCTGTATTCTTGGTGCAAAAGCTGCAGGTGCTTCTGATGAAGAGACACAGAAGGCACTTGACGTTGCCTGTGCAATCGAGAATTTTCAGGCAGCAGCTCTCATTCATGATGATATTGCAGATCAAGGTGAGCTTAGACGCTCAGAGCCTTGCATGCATCTTACTGAAGGAATTGGCCTAGCCATAAACTGCGGTGATATGGCTTTGGTAGGGACGCGTACCGATATCTTGATGAGCAAGGTATATTCAGATACAGAAAAGATTGCCCTTCTGAAAGAGTTTTCTTTTATGATTCAGAAGACTGTCGAAGGACAAGCTCTCGATCTTGGCTGGGCCCGTGATAATAGATGGGACATCAGTACAGAAGATTATCTTGCGATGGCAACACTCAAAACAGCTCATTATTCCTGTGCCTCACCCCTAGTCCTAGGTGCTTTATGTCAGGGAGCGGACGAGAGAACTCGTGAAGGACTCCGCGAGTTTGGAATCCTAGCTGGAGTTGCCTTCCAGATTCAAGATGATATTTTGAATCTCTTTGGTGATCAGGAGGCTCAAGGAAAAGATTACAGAAGTGATATTGCCGAAGGAAAGCACACGCTTCTTGTTGTATCTGCACTTGAACGTTTACAGGGAGAAGAAAAACAAGAACTTATTGACATTCTCTCTTCACACGACAAAGACCCTCACATCGCCGACAGAGCATGTGAATTAATTTTAAATTCTGGTGCAAAGCAATATACATCAGATTATGCTTTAGAATTGACTAAGAAATCTAAAGAAGTACTCGACCTCATATCAATTGATGCTGAGGCAAAAGAAATACTTTTATCGATGTGTGACTTCTTTATCTCAAGAAGTAAATAACATCGATATGCAGGAGGACCAATGAATCCAATCGTTCAAGGCACTACAGGATCTGCTGTAGAAGATATCCAAGAGCGCCTTACTAAGCTTGGTTATGTAATTGATCAGGCTGAACTTGATAACAGCACATTCGGTGAGACCACAGCGTTAGCTGTTGCGCAGTTTCGCCTATCCCAGAAGCTTCCTCTCGCAAATGAGGTAGATGATGCATGCTGGGCAGCATTGGTAGATGCAAGTTATGAACTTGGAGATAGAACTCTCTATCTTCGTCTTCCAAATTTCCATGGATCAGACGTTCATACTCTCCAAACAAGGCTTAACATCCTTGGCTTTTCATGCGGAGAGCCTGATGGATGCTTTGGCGCCTATACTGAATCTGCTCTTAAGGAATTTCAGGAGAGCGTAGGCATTATGCCTGACGGAATGGCTTTCATGGATACCTTCGATGCTATTGCACGCCTTAAGCATGTATGGGACGGAAATCCTGCAAAAGGACCTCATCCTACCGGTGCTATGAACTTCTCTCGTGCTGCTCATGCATTAGAGTCAACTCCATTGGCTCTTACTGGTGAAGATCAAATTTGCCGCAACATCATCGGCCGTATGGTAAACCTTGCCAATGCAACAACCGTTGATTCTCAACTTTTCCTTGCAGATGATCCAGAGTGCCCAAAAAATTGCACATTGGTTAGCCTTGGAACAGAAAGACTTCCTCAGGATAATATCCAGCTCAACGTAATTGTTGATGATTATGACTATCTCCCAATGCGTATACGTACTGCATTTGAGAGTGCTGTCGAAGACACACCACATATCCGCCTTGAAGTGCCATACGAGGTCAGTGAAGAAAATAGCTTTACTGTTGCTGATGCACAGGCGCTTGCGGTTGTTGTACTAGATTCACTCTGTATGGCACTTGAACAGATGTAGAGATTGTAATCCCCTCTTCACAGTCCTTAAAATATAAGGTAAACTAATCAAGTGCTTAAGCACACAGGGATATCGTCTAATGGTAAGACACGGGTTTTTGGTACCTGTAACCTAGGTTCGATTCCTAGTATCCCTGCCATCAAATATTAAACGAGCTGTCTCATATTCGAGGCAGCTCGTTTTTTGTTAAGAAAAGGGAGATGCTCACTAGAGCAACTCCCAAATATTTATTTCTCTATGTTGTTAAGAACATCGATGATAGCCTCGGCCTCATCCTTGGATACGACTTGATACTTATAGGCACCATCTTCTAATTTAAGATTTGCCTCATAAGCATAGCTGATCTTTTCGTTTGTTGTCGTCTTGTCGATAGCATACGTCTTGCAACTTGCATGTACTTGAGTAGCACCTGTACGCTCAACGATGTCAGCAACATTTCTAGAATTAATTCCGCATCCAGGCAAGATCTCAATACGACTGCCAGCTATATCGATAATAGTTTTAAGATTATCAATACCTTCGTAAGCAGTAGGATACATACCAGAAGTAAGAATTCGATCTACTCCACATTCAACAAGCTCATCAATTGCTTTCTTAAAGTCATCGCGTGTCTCACATCCAAGGCAATCAAATGCACGGTGAAAGACAGCTTCTGCACCATAATCATGGCAGAGATAGGTAAACAAAGCAGTTCGATTCATATCGATGGTAAGTTCAGGAGTTAAAAATCCGAAGGCAAGTCCATCGGCTCCTGCTTCAAGTAAGTTTCGAGCCTCTCTCATCATCTGCTCAAACTCAAGCATGGTATAGCAAAAACCGCCACTGCGAGGACGAACCATACAAATTGATTTGAGATCTGTAAACTGTTTTACAAGCTTAAGACTACCTAAACTTGGAGTTAATCCGCCAAGTTCAAGCCCACAGTTAAGTTCAATTCTTTTTGCACCAGCCATGTATGCACTCATAGCATCTTCGTACGATCCGCAACATACTTCAAGGACCATGATGACCTCCCAGCTCATCTCGTACTTACTAATTTACTTATACCCCAACAGATAGCTACAAGCATTTCTTATCATGAGTATACCCTCATACATAAGTCAGGGTATAATCTTATTCAGAAACTAAGATACCAACAAAGGAGCGTCATGGAATTTTTAGAACTAGCAAAGAAACGCTATTCTTGCCGTAAGCTTGAGCCAACTCCAATTTCCGATGAGACTTTGGCTGAAATTCTAGAAGCTGGACGCATTGCTCCTACTGCTGTGAATGCTCAGCCATTTAAGTTCTTCGCAATGAGAAGCGATAAGGCTAAAGAAGCAATTCATGCCTCAACTCCATATACCTTTGGAGCGGATACCTTTATTGTAGTCGGTTCTGAAAAGGGCAATGGCTATAGGCGCAAAAGCGATGACCTCGACTTTGCACTAGTAGATGCAACTATCGTAGCAACTCATATCATGCTTCAAATTGAAGCCATGGGACTTGCTACCACCTGGGTAGGAGCATTTGATCCTAATGTTTTGAAGGAAGCATTCCCTCAGATGAAGGGATTAGATCTTGTTGCAATCTTCCCTATAGGCAAAGCTGCTCCAGACGCAAAACCTTCTATCAAGCATGAGCAACGCAAGCCGCTTGATGAACTTCTTAAAACACTTTAATATGACAATACGCACGAGACGAATAAGTCCCGTGCGTATTTTTATAACTATTTAACAGGGAAAAGGCGATTAGCATTCTCCCAAAGATCTGTGTAGGTTTTCTCTCTCGAGCTTACTCCAGCCTCTTCGCGAACTCGTGCAATATTATCGATAATGAAGGCAATCATACCTGGCTCACATTCATATCCACGCAGAGGAACTGGTGCCATAAACGGTGCATCGGTTTCGCTCAACATAAGATGTGATGGACATTCAGCAATAGCCTCACGAATATACGGTGCTGAATTAAATGTAGAAGCGCCGCCGAAAGCTACATAGCAACCCATATCTGTAAATGGATGCATTACCTCTGGACCCATAACAAAGCAATGGATGATTACAGGACAATCACCCGCTCCGTCACTCTTCAAAATCTCGTACACATCATGGTAAGCCTTCGATGCTTCATCTCCCTTTTCATTTCGAATATGAAGCTCGATAGGAAGATGACAGCTACGGGCAAAGTCGAGTTGCTCCCTGAAAATCTTCTTCTGAAGTTCAGGATCAATTCCACTGTTGTAATCAATACCGAACTCTCCAACTCCAACAAAGCTTGGATGCTTGAGAAGCTCGCCCATATAATCTAACGTAGCAGAGCTATATTCGTCATATCCATACGGATGAACACCTGCCAGGAATTGAATATTCTCATACAGATTTGAATCAGGAACATGAACTCCAGCAGCACGAAGCTTTTCTTCTTCAATCCTTGCAGCTTCAATCCATTGGGCGGAGCGTACATGAATCTCATCAGTGCTCAAATTCGCATCAGTAGGATCGAGCGGAACCACCATAACCTCAACGCCTGCAGCCTTTGCACGAGCAATAGCGACAGCAGGATCAATGTCGTCATAGCAGGTGAAATGAGTATGAGTATCTGCTAAAGGAGCAAATGCCTCCGGCATCTCAACTGGCTTATTCTTCTTATGAAAGAGGATTCCATCCTCATAAGTTTTCTGAATCATATAATGCCTCCTTGCGAATTAAATTCGACAGGCAAATTGTATAAAAGCTCCTCGTATACCTACGAGGAGCTTTATGTTAATCGTTCAATGCAAATGCGAGTTGCACAAACTCGGATGTGGTTAGCTTCTCAGCACGAACAGTTGGAGCAATTCCACTCTTTTCAAACGCAACATCGAGAGCATCCTTATCGAAGCCAGATGACGACATTGAGTTACGAATAGTCTTTCTCCTTTGAGCAAAAGCTGCATCGATAACCTGAGCCACAAATGCAACCATCTCATCGTCAAGCTCCTCGCCTTCGTATACAAAAGGCTTGCGCTCAATGCGAACAACCGCAGACTCAACATGTGGTGCCGGTATAAAGTTTTGAGGTCCTACCTGGAATCTGCCAATAACCTCTCCAATAAGCCCTAGCTTTGCAGTATATGCACCGTAGGTCTTATTGCCTGGAGTTGCAGCAATACGGTCTGCCACCTCAGACTGAACCATTACAACACACTCTCTCAAGGTTGTGAATTCCTGGAGATAGCGAAGTATTAGAGTAGCTGCTACCTGATAAGGAAGATTTGAAACAAAAGCCGTTGGCTTGAGCTCTCCCATACCAAGTCCAGAAAGAGCCTCATCAACTTGTGCTGGGCCAATCTTCAAGGCATCAGATTGGATAAGAGCGAACTTTTCTGAATCTTGAGCTAAGGTCTCAGCGAGAACCTGAGGGAGATCTCGGTCTGCTTCGATGGACACACATGCCTTTGCATTTTGAAGAAGTGCACAGGTCAAAGTTCCAATACCAGGTCCTACTTCCAGTACAACATCGTCATCGGTTAATTCAGCAAGATTGATAATCTTGCCAATAATGTCGTCATTGACTAGAAAGTTCTGTCCGAGCTTATATTTTGCACTCAAACCAAATTGAGCAAGCGTCGCTTTGGTTTGAGTTGGTGTCGCAAGATAAGAATACACGTTACAAGTCTCCTACTGAGCAAGACGTGGGAAGAGAGCATCTCCCTTAACAACGTCAACACCCTGCTTGAGCTGACCCCATACAGATGCCTCAGGAAGAGACTTCTCGCTCTCCTCAGGAACGCTCATACGGTTGAATACTTCCTGGGAGGTAGAAGGCATAAACGGCATAAGAAGGTGAGCGCAAATGCGGATTGCTTCAAGGAGGCTACCGATTACAAATGCAAGCTCTTCTTCCTTTGCAGGATCCTTTGCCAATACCCAAGGCTCGCTCTGTTCAATATAGAGGTTAGCTGCACGAATGAGCTCCATCGCACACTCAATAGCCTGTGAGTATTCGAACTTCATCATGTGCTCAGCGTAGCGCTCGTAGATACCTTCAGCAACATCCTTTAGAGGAGAAGTGCGCTCAGCCCAATCAGCAGGCATAGATGGAGTCTTGCCCTCAAAGTACTTAGCGCTCATGTTCAAGCTACGGCTTACGAGATTGCCCCATGAGTTAGCAAGGTCAGCATTGTATACCTGCTCCATACGGTCGAAGGAGATAGCACCATCAGCACCACTTTCTACATCGCGCATAAAGTAGTAGCGATAGCCGTCGATACCAAGAAGATCAATTACCTCACGAGGGGCAATTGCGTTTCCGCGGCTCTTACTCATCTTCTCGCCCTTACCGGTCTCTGGATTGCGAACCAAAAGGAAGCCATGAGCAAATACCTGAGTTGGAACATCGATACCAGCAGCCATAAGCATTGCAGGCCAGATAACACAGTGGAAACGAGTAATGTCCTTACCAACCATATGAGTAGCTGGCCAGAACTTCTTGAACTCTTCCTCGCCCTGCTCCTGTCCGAAGCCTATTGCAGTGATGTAGTTGATCAAAGCATCGAACCAAACGTAGGTTACATGCTCCTCATCGAAAGGAAGTGGAACTCCCCAATCGAAACTATTACGTGAGATTGAAAGATCATGAAGACCGGATTCAACGAATGAAACTACTTCATTTCGACGAATCTCAGGTTCAATGAACTCAGGATGCTCGCGATAGAGCTCGAGGAGTTGATCCTGGAAAGCAGAAAGCTTGAAGAACCAGGACTCTTCCTGAACACGCTCAAGAGGACGCTGACAATCAGGGCAAAGGTGTTGACCTGGTGTGTTGTTTGCCTCGTCAGCATGGCGAACCTGGGTCTCAGTGAAGTAAGTCTCCTCAGGGATGCAATACCAACCATCATAGCTACCCTTATAGATGTAGCCCTTATCCTTGAGTACTTCCCACAAATGCTGAACAGCCTTTGTCTGGCGATCTTGGGTAGTACGCATGAAATCATCGTAGGAGATCTGCAATTCTTCCCAAAGATCTGTGTAGGCTGGAATCATTGAATCGCACCACTCGATAGGAGTCATATCATGCTCTTTTGCAGTGAGAGCTACCTTCTCTCCATGCTCATCGGTACCGGTGATGAACTTAACATCATATCCGGCTGCACGACGGAATCGAGCCTGTACATCACACATCAATGTGCAGTATGCAGTTCCCAAGTGAGGCGCTGCATTTACATAGTAAATTGGTGTTGTGATGAAATAGGAAGGTTTAGCAGACATTCAAACTCCTCTACTTTCAATATCTATCGTAGGTATATAAGGGTAAGAGGCATTGCCATGCATTTCTTACCGGATTAATTAACTTATTCTCCTCATACACTTGAATTCAATCATGCGAGGTGAACTATTACATTTAACCACGTTATACATAAAAAAGCGCCCAAAAAGGCGCTTTTACTTATTACTACTATATTTAATTAGTACACAACTGTACCTTTTGACTATGAGCGAGCAATCTCATTAATTAGATCGTAGACCTCTCCACGATCCTTCTTAAACTCTTTAGAAAGTCTACGCGCAAGTGCGGTCTTTGGTCTTCCCTGCTCTAGGCCCTCGCAAATAGCCTCCTCAAGCGTCATCTCAACCTCAGTAGTTCTACCAAGAGATTCCATGCGCTCCTGTATTTCTTCACTTGTTGGAGGCTCAATTACTATCGCACATTCACCGCGCAGATTCTCTCGTTCGGAAATGATTTCAACCATACGAGAAGAGGAATCCCTAACCACTTCTTCGTGAATCTTGGTTAACTCACGCACAAGAGCGACTCGTCTTTGAGGAAATACTTCAGCAAGAGCCTCTAGTGTTGCCACTACGCGATGAGGCGATTCATACACAACAATTGCCCCTGGCACTTGAGCCAAAAGCTCCAATCGTCGAAGCTTATCCTTAGGCTTGCGAGGAAGAAATCCTTCGAAGAAGAATTGGTTCATCTCAAAACCACTTGCAACAAGCGCACAGGTAATAGCTGAAGGACCTGGGATTACCTCAACTTTGATTCCCTCGTCCAAAACAGCGTCTACGAGCTTTTGTCCTGGATCTGATACACCAGGCATGCCAGCATCAGAAACATAGCTGATATGCTCCCCTTGATAAAGTCGCTCAAGTACCATTTCGATTTTGCCCTCAAGAACGTGTTCGTCACAGCGCTCAAGACGAGGTGAAATTCCGAAAGCGCTCAAGAGCTTGGATGTAACACGAGTATCCTCACACAAGACGAGATCTGATGACTTAAGCGTAGCAATAACGCGAGGCGAAGCATCTTCAAGATTGCCGATGGGCGTTCCAACCATACTCAACAATCCGTGTTGAGCTTCATAACTTGAATCCATCGAACAATCTCCTAACAATAATCTAATCAAACATTCCACGCTCAAAGCTCGATAGAGCAATGCGAGCGTCCCAACTTGCTATAAAACTAGAGGTCTTCCAGGTTTGGAAGAACCAACCTTTACAATGCTCAAATGCAGCCATCTGTCCTGATACGTAATAGCGCTCAAGGGCAATGCGGCCTTCTGGAGTCTGCGAACTATCTGCAATAGGCAATGCTGCACACCACTCACCAATCATAACAGGAAGTCCGCTCTTTTGAGCCTGCTTAATCGCATTCTCAGTCTCAACTAACAAATCTCTAACACCCTGAGGACCTGCAACATCCATACGGTCATTAAAGTGATATGAATGAGTATCGAGCCATACGTTTTGATATTTGCTATGAGCCATAAACCATCGCCAAGCATCAGGATATCCAGCATCACTTAAAACAACAGTAATATTAGGACCTGCATTTGCGCGAATGACATCATATGCTTCGCGATAGAAAGTGCGTAGCTTATGAAGTGGCAAACCCTTAATGAAAGAGAATCCACCACGCTTATGGGCTTTGATTTGACCCAAAGGCTCAATGCCCCAGAATGATTGACGACGTCTATAGCGCTTGCACAGACCAGCAACCACATCTAAGACGAGTTCTTTCTGACGTGGACCAAGCTCGACATACATTGCCGTGCCATCGTTAGTGTCCTCATATCCAGGAATTTCGCAAATATCAAGAATAATCTTGATGCCAAGCTCATCTGCCCAATCAAATGCACGATCAAGATATTCTATAGAAGACAAATAATCACCAATTAGATGATTATCGCCTCCGAGGATGTACCAAGGAATCTGGATGCGCACGGCATTAAATCCTCTTGATACCATCTGAGAAAAATCATAACGCGTAATAAATGTTTCGCGGTGCTTGGTAATAACCTCATGATACTCTTCAACACCTAAAGATTTAATAAGCTCAGCTTCGTTCATAGCTCCAGTAGCTGCAAACAAGTCAGGAGTTACCCATGGCTGTAGCACGAGCCATCCATCAAGATTCACTCCGCGCAATGTAGTAGAAGTCACCTGCATCTCCTTATAACACTTTCTAACAATCTAAGCTCATTTAAAATGATGAAATAAGACCTCATAAATTGAGTTATTAGTAATGCGATTATACCCATCTCCTATGACATCTTATCCGTGCTTATTACGCTAGCGGTTCGTATATGGCGCAATTATTTGGAGTTTCATAGACTTCAATTCTGGATATAGCAAAACCTTTACCTATGAGCTCTTCAGCTATGTAGGTTGCGGTATTCTCAGCCGTGGTTCTCCAAGGCACAATCATCAAATTGAATCCCTCATCTTCAAGAGCCTCAATAGTTGTGTCTTTAAGCGATCCTGATTCGATCAAAAATGTATGATCGAGCGAATCGCATACCTCGCGAACAGCTCGCTTGAAAACGCCAAAATCAACAACCATATCTTTGTCAGTACCCGAAAGTTGCAAACTCTCCTGCGATATATAAGCAACAACTCGCCACTGATGTCCGTGAAGGTTTTCGCATTTTCCATAGTAGTCAGTCAAGAAATGCGCTGAATCAAAATGATGTTCAGTCTTTAAGCTATACATCTTATTCTCCAAGTTCAGTGAGATTAAAGGGGTCTTCGCCTGCAAGCATAAACTCTTGTAGGGCCGTCAATTTTTCAATTTCCGGCTTTTCGATTATGCCACCAAAGATAACTTCATCTCCTTGATAGGCAACAGCAGACTGCCCAGGACATACCGCACGCATAGCATCTTCAGTCTCAATACGTGCCCGCTGTTCATCTAGGGGGTAAATGGTGCAGTCAAATAGCCTGCCTTGATAAGTTGCGCATATTTGAGCATGCACAGGCTTATCTGGTACTACACCAGAGCACCAATTAACTTGTTCTACATAAAATTCGTGGGTAAAGAGCAAATCGTTAGCTCCTACAAAAAGTGTATTAGAATCGGCATCTTTTCCCGTAACATATATCTTTCGCTGGGCAGCTACACCCACACCTTTTCGTTGCCCGAGTGTATAGCTTGTAAGACCTTTATGCTGTCCTACTACTTCTCCAAACTCATCTACGATAGGGCCAGGCTCGGGCTTTTCTCCTCTATATTCTTCAAGGAATTCAGGGTATCGACCATTTGGGATGAAACAAATATCTTGAGAATCACCTTTAGATGCAGCAGTGAAACCATGTTCTCTGGCATATGCGCGAACGTCCTCTTTTGACTCAAAATCACCAAGGGGCAAAATTACACGCTTGAGGCTGCTTTGCGGAACTGACCAAAGTACATAACTTTGGTCCTTGAGAGGATTGGCTGACTTAATGAGATGAGCTACACCTTCATCATCTGTAATAACATGAGCGTAATGTCCTGTTGCTAAGTAATCACAGTTATATTCATCGGCAAGCTCAATGAGTTTTCCAAATTTTAAGCTGCGATTACACAGAATACAAGGATTTGGTGTCGTGCCTTCTACATATCCCTGAACAAACTGAGAAACGACCTCCTGGTCAAATTCCTGACGAAGATCTACAACAATATGTTCAATACCAACTGCATCACAGACATCCTTAGCATCTTGAATATCTGACTCTTGTGCGCAATTTTGTAGGCGCATGGTTACGCCAATGCACTCATATCCCTCAGCCACAAGCTTGGCTGCACATACACTTGAATCAACACCACCACTCATGGCGACTAATACACGGCTCATCTGCACCTTCTTTCTATTTTTAATTAGTTTCAGTCATTATCCCACAGCAAGGAGGTAGATAGCCTATACAATGTATAAATAAGAGCTTCTTTAAAGGTTATCCACTTTCTAGACACTCGAATACACATTATCATGAATGTTCATCTATCACGGTACATATGAATTAAACTAGTTCAGACTTTAATACAATCAGTGTGTATTGTGTTATGAATGAAATTCCCTCTTATAAAGAACGAAAAATGCGTGATAATCTAGTATTAAGTTATTAGCACCGGAGGTTGAATATGAATAAGAGCCAGGCATTAGACCTCGCTTGCACAATGTTTATTCCTGATTTCTTATTTGTTGATGGTTATGATGCAGTAGTTGCAGAACGTCAGCAAACTGAAGAAGCAATCAAGGTTTTGACGGAGGCATACTTTACTGAGGAAAACCCTGACTTTGACTTTCAATCTGTATTGACTCTTGCAGATCGAGGACGAATCCTCACTGACGAGATAAATAAAACGGCACCGAGCAGAAGAAATTCTTCTAACCTCAAGCGTGGACTATCTCTTGAAGACACAATTGCAGGAATCGCAAAACTTCAAAAAAAGAAGTATGAACAAGTTCAAAAACTTGTAGGCACTGATCCTAACAATATTGGCCCTGCATATCTCGCAAAGCCAATTAAGGGAAAAGTTGTAGGAATTGATATCGAAACGACTGGTATCTCGCCTGATCGCTCCTACATTGTAAATGTAGGTTGGAAGCTTGTAGATTTAGCTCCTGGTGCTGAGGGCTATGACCCTAACTCATACTTCTGTGGACTTGACGACAAGTTTAAGGGAAAGCCAGTTCCTTTAACCGAAATTCATCACATCACATGGGATGATATCGAAGGTAAGAAACCTCTTCGTGAGGACAAGGAATTGCAGGCTGAGATTCTTAAAGTACTATGCAAGTACCCTTATCTTGCTCATAACGCAGCATTTGAAGATGCTTGGTTTATGTACAATATCGAAGGATATGCCGAGGCACGCAAGGCTGGCAAAATTATTCCTATCGATACTCGAGAGATCTGTCGCAAGATTGATCCTGAGGTCCCAAGACTTCCTCGCGAATCCTCACCAGCTTCTCTTGAAAGCTGGGCAAAGCGTCGTCATGTACTTGCACCAAATGAGGTTGAGTACCACCAGGGACTCGAAGACGTTGACCTTATGATTAAAACCGTAATAGCTGAATTTACTGAACGTAATATGTTCTAAGGAATATAAATGCAAGAATTAGAAGAGCGTATTAAAAAAGATGGCATTATCCGCGAGGGCGGTGTATTGAAGGTTGGTTCATTCTTGAATCACCAATGTGATGTTGAGCTTTTCGACCACATGGGACAAGAGTGGGCACGCATCTTTAAAGACAAGAAGATTGATAAGATTTTGACTGTCGAATCCTCAGGAATTGGAATTGCATGCGTTGCTTCAAAGAGCTTTAATTCAGTTCCGGTTGTATTTGCAAAGAAGACTGAGTCTATCAATCTTGATGGTGAGTCCTACACGGCAAATGTGCACTCATTTACCCATAAGCGCAACAATACCGTTATCGTAACCAAGAGCCTTCTTAATCCCGGTGAACATGTTTTGATTGTTGATGACTTCTTGGCAAATGGCTGTGCATTGCGAGGTCTTATCCAGATCTGTGACAGTGCAGGCGTTGTAGTCGAAGGAATTGGAATTGCCATTGAGAAAGGCTTCCAACCAGGCGGAAAAGATCTTCGAGCCCAAGGATACCAGGTGGCATCTCTTGCAATCATTGAAGACATGGATGCGGAAACCGGTGACATTACATTTGGCAAATGTGCTTTGTGTAGTGAATAACTAAATAGATGAAATTACAGCAAGCGAGCATTAAATTGCTCGCTTGCTTTTTATGTATGATACATGCGAGAAAGATGGGGATATAAGGATAATTAATAAGTCAGCTATACTTATATATAATCCTTATCCTAATTAAAGATATTGAATATCGTTCAGCCATTAATAACGATGCAGAAAGCATTTTATGAATAAAGTTGCAGACATTCTCGCAGGCGGCGAGATTACAAAGAAGACACTCAAGAAGGCTCAGGAATCAACCTTCGTTACCGTTGTTGATCCCAAGCTTCAGTATTCTTCGTTTATTATCCGAATTGTATTAGCATCTATTATCGCTACTGGCGGTATTGCCACAGACTCAACGGCCGTCGTAGTAGGTTCAATGATTATCGCACCATTGATGAGCCCAATGATAGGTGTTGCACTCGCTGCAGTTTTAGGTCGTCCACGATCAACAATGCGAGCTTTGGGAATTAGTACATTTGGAATGCTTTTGTGTGTCGTCATCAGCTATCTTATGGCACTTATTTTGCCATTTGGTGTAGATCTGACTTCCAATTCACAGGTTGTCTCACGCATGAGTCCACGTCTTGTTGACCTTATTATTGCTCTTGCCAGTTCCCTTATGGCATCAATTGTAATAATGCGCGATGATATCCCAGATGCACTTGCAGGTGTTGCTATTTCAGCATCTATCGTTCCTCCTCTGTGCGTAGTAGGAGTAAGTCTTGCTGAAGGCAATATGGTTGCTGCTCTTGGATCATTTCTTTTGTTCCTAACGAACTTCTTCTCAATCCAGATTGCAGGTATGGCAACTTTTGCTGCACTTGGTTTAGGAAGCTCAATCTATAGTGAATCAACAAAGCGACAGCGTGCAGAGTGGTATGGCGTCATTCTCTTTTGCGCAGCCTTTATTTTTATTCCACTAGCCATGAGTTCGAACAACGTTGTTAATAACGCGATTCGTGAACGTGCAATTCGCACAACAGCATTGACCTGGCTTGAGGGAACGAGTTATCAGCTTAACGAAATTCATTTGACTGACGGTCACGTATCCTTGGAAATTATGGGTTCAGGTGATCGACCTTCCATGAAGCTTTTAGGTGCACGTCTTCAAGATTCAGGAATCGAGGTCAAAGACATTCGCATGGCAGTCATTGATGAGTATTGGTATAGACCAGATGCTCACCCAAATATTGAAGCTAAGTCAAAAGAGGAACTTGAGCTTTTCCAGAAAGGTGCCACCACACGCCAAGAGCTCGAATATGAACTTGAGGAAGAAACAAAGCTCAAGGAAGAGAAGCAAAAACCTATCGTTGATGCAGATCAGGCCAATAAAGAAGATACTCTTCCTAATCCAATCGGCGATGCAAAGGAATAACTAATATCTTCCTTAAATACTATCTTTCTATTTTTTGAATAATCTCACCTCTACACTCAACAAAACAGGTAAAGTTTATTTGTACATTCACATCTGGCATCTAATGCAGGTGATTCCAAGGGGGATTCATGAAGATCGGTTTTAATAACGATAAATATATTGAGATGCAGGCTCAGCGCATTCGTGAGCGCATCAATCAATTTGGAGGAAAGCTCTACCTCGAGTTCGGAGGAAAACTTTTCGATGACTACCATGCATCTCGCGTACTACCTGGATTTGAACCAGATACTAAAATCCGTATGCTTGAGAGCCTTAAGGATGAGGTAGAAATTGTCATCATCGTTTCAGCTGATGATATCGAAGCTAACAAGCGACGCAGTGACATTGGCATCAGCTATGATGAAGACGCTCTTCGTCTCATGGATGCATTCCGCAACTTAGGACTTTATGTTGGCTCTATTGCGATCACACACTTCAAAGGCCAACCTGCAGCCGAGGCTTTCCAAGCTAAGCTCGAGAGCATGGGTATTAAGGTATATCGTACCTATATGATTGATGGTTACCCTAGCGACATCAACCATATCGTAAGTGATGAGGGATTCGGCAAGAATGAATACATTGAGACCGAACGTCCTTTGGTTGTAATTACAGCTCCAGGACCAGGATCAGGAAAACTTGCTACAGCACTTTCCCAGCTCTACCTTGAGCATAAGCGCGGTGTCGCAGCGGGTTATGCTAAGTTTGAAACATTCCCAGTTTGGAATCTACCTCTTAAGCATCCAGTCAATCTCGCATATGAGGCAGCTACTGTAGATCTTGACGATCGCAACATCATCGATCCATTCCATCTTGAGGCATATGATGAGATCACCGTTAACTACAATCGTGACGTTGAGACCTTCCCTGTACTCAAAGCAATGATGGAAAAGATTTCAGGCTCCTCACCATACCAGTCTCCTACTGACATGGGCGTAAATATGGTTGGATACTGCATCGATGATGATGAGGCTTGTCGCGAGGCTTCCAAAAACGAAATTGTACGTCGTTATTTCCGTGCTCGCGAGGATTTCAAGCGCACAGGACAGGGTAAGGCTGAAGTCGAAAAACTCGAGATATTGATGAAGCAAGCCGATGTAGACATCAACTTCTCACCTGCTCGTAAAGCATGTCTTGTAAAAGAAGAGGTTACTGGGGCTCCAGCTGGTGCTATAGTCCTTCATGATGGAACTGTAGTTACAGGTCGTACAAGCGATCTCATGGGACCAGCTTCTACTACTCTTCTCAATGCGCTTAAGCATGAGGCGGGCGTTGGGGACGAGCTTCTCGTTATTAGCGAAGATGCGCTTGAGCCAATTTGCAAACTTAAAACTGAGTATTTAGGAAGTCAGAATCCACGCCTGCACTCAGATGAAGTTCTTATTGCACTGTCATCGAGCTCTTCTGCTAACGAGGATGCACATAAAACAATTGCAGCACTTCCTAAACTTCAAGGATGCGATGCTTACTTCTCCGTAATCTTGAGCGATGCAGATCGTGCAGTCTACAGACGTCTTGGTATTAATGTATGCTCTGAGCCTAAGTACGAGCGCTCTGGCTTCTACCACGGTTAAATTTAAATCATATCAATCAGGTCTCTTTTGTTAGAGGCCTGATTTCTTTTTGTATCGGATATGTTTCAGAATCTAGAATAAATGATGGTAAATGCTCGAAATTCTACCGTTTATCCGACAGCTAAATACGTAGTGTTAAATGCGTGCTACATTAGGATGAAGGTCTTACTTTAAGAAGGACGCATATGGAAACACAAGCATTTATTCTTGATGAACAAAATTCAGAAGACATGATTACCGAACTTCTTGAGTTCGGCCGTTCCTTAACGCTTTCAGGTACTGATATTCGTATCGTAGAGAAGACATTAGAGCACCTCGGAAAACATTTTGGTGCCTGCGAGATGAATGTATTCGTAATCTCTGCTGCGATTATCGTTACAGCATGCTTTGATGATGGACTTGCAAAGACACAATCAATTCGTATTAATGAGAAGATTGGCTACGACTTCATTAAAGTGGAAAAGCTAACAGCCTTGGCTGATAGTGCCCTTAAGAATGAAATGAACATTAAGGAATTCAAGTGTGAGCGCAAGAAGATTGACTCTACAGGTCAAACCAGGACCGTAGCATATCTTGGTTCATTTTTAGCTGCGGGCGGCTTTGCCATCTTCTTTGGAGGCGCTTTAATCGACGGTATCGTAGCTGCCTTTGTGGGACTGCTTTTCTGCTTGATGCAAAGAACCATACGTCCTTACTGCCCTAACGACATTGTATTTAATTACATCGGATGCTTGGTATCTGGTCTTTGCATTACCCTTTTGGGTGCCATTATTCCAAATCTCATGCTTGATATGATAACGATTGGTGTCATTATGCTTCCAATACCTGGAATTCCAATTACTAATGCCGTCCGAGACATGATAAGTGGCGACATCATTACGGGTATTCTTCGCTTCGTAGAATCATTATTGATCACAGTTGGAATTGCAGCTGGATTCATCTCAGCTCTTGCATTGGTAGGTGCATAATGGAACAAACAGCTTATATTCTCTTTATATCTTTCATCTCGTCTGTCGGTTTCGCGCTCATGTTTAACATGCCCTCTAAATGGATATTCCCATCCTCACTTGGAGGTCTTCTAACATGGGCAGCATTTCTAATATGCCAACAGATCTTCGATGGAGCTATATTTGTGCCTTGTTTTATAGCATCTGTATTCGCAGCGCTATGGGCATTTGGGCTGGCACGATTTAGTCACAATCCATTTGGCATGTATTTTATGATTGCTGTCGTGCCTCTCATTCCTGGAAGTGGTTTGTACTACACCATATTCAATCTTTCACAAGGAAATGGACCTGAGGCACAGCATTACCTTCAGCTAACTACAGAGTATGCACTCGCGATTACCTTTGGTATTTCGATTGTATGGGCAGGTATCGAGATATATCGAAGCTGGCAACGAAAACATACGACTAACGATTGCTAGAATATAAAACCTCCTTATCAGAGTAGATAAGGAGGTTTTATTTTGAAATATTTTATTGTAAATATATTGAAGCTCGATTGATTGTAGGAATATAGTTCTTGGCAGCTTCAGAATCGAGAAGACGTCCAGAAGTGCTTGTGACACCAAACACCTCTACTGTATCCCCAGGTATAAATCGAACTCTATGTCCTTTGTAATTATGGGAAAAGACTATGATTCGCTTAGTTTCATCTCCCCTATATGCAACATCCATTATGCATTTACCACTCGGATCAAGATTTGCTGAGATAACATTACCGCTGAATTGAATTGGTTTTTCTTTATATTGGTTAGGATAATTTACCAGTTTATTGTAATCGAGTGGCTCACACAGCGCTTCATTCACTATAAGATTATCCCTAGCAAGCTGCACTCTGTTGTTAGCCTTACGTAGATCATCCAATCCAATTCTGTGCTTGCGGCCATATTCTAGCTCCTCTATAGCACAAGAATATTCTTCCCATGATTCTGGCGTATAAAAATTGACGTTTATATCGCTCTTCTCAAGAAAATGTTTAGCAATCTCATCCGCCCTATCATATTCATGTGTTGCTGGAAAGCCTGTATAATACGCGAAATGGAGAAACAAAAAGAAGCATACGCAAAATTTAAAGCAGCCAGTCATGCAGCCTAAAACAGGATCTTTCTTTTCTAATTCTTTCTTCTCGTTGCCTTCCGATGTATTATCGTCTTGGATAAGGGTGGAATTTTTCCTCTTAAACCCTTTTGGAACAGAAGGATACTTATTTGTTCTAGGCTCTTCTAGTATGTCATTACCTTTTAAGTTATTAGTGTTACTCATTAATCAATCACTTTTATTTATTTGTATTAGGTTTAGAAAGATTAGACGCTTGGGAGACATTAACGTAAGGCCCAACGCCATCAGGTAATGTTACACCGAGCTCATAGACCCCGCCACTATATCCGAGTACGTCTAATTCATCACCTTTATTAAGTTGTTCAGCTCTCTCGTCACGAGATTTAAATGCCAGATAAACAGGTTTGTTTGCATTACCATCGAGGTTAACAGTTACAAGTAATGGCCCAAGACTTGAAGATGTTTTATTTATCACAACACCCTTAACATGGACACCCTTACCACGAAGCTTGTCTGGGTATCTCATAACACTGTCGTATGGAAGATCAACAACGCGATTCTCATCTATAACTAAATTTGCATGTGCTCGATTAACCAAATAGACAGCATCTTGTAATTCATCAAATGAGACATAAGGCTCATCTATATATTCCTTGAGTTTAGAAATACTCTTTTCATAGGCAAGCCAGGAACTTTCAGTATATATATCATCGGTGGAATTATATGTCTCGACCCTCTCATGAGCCATGACATATAAAGTCTTTTTATCTAATGTATTTGAAACTATTAGAGCAAATATTCCATAGGCAATAAGCCCGAAAATTAGAGCTTTCCACCATGTAATATTATGCTTTTCGATAAATTTCTTAACACTTGTCATAAATGATTTTCCTTATGATAGTGAATATATTTACTAGGCTAATTAAAATCCTTCCAATAAATCAGGTTATATATTGGCTGAAGATTAATAAGCGGAGGTAATTCATCAGCATCTACAAATACATATAGCCTTTTGTAAATTTCTGATATTACATATTGAACATCTACCTGATCTGGTTCGATATAAATATGGTTATCCTCATCAAATGCTTCTATTAATTCAAAATGTCTATTGAAATAATACGTTACCTCACTAGGCTTAAGGTCATCCGAGGACCGCATCTTGAAAGTATAAATTCTTCCGGATGGCTCCTCATCATAATCAATGCGCATTTTGTCATGATGGTATGAATAAAACTTCGTATCGTTAATTTTATGCTCGATACATCGCTCACAATATTCAACGCCATCTCCGCAAGGCTTATCAATGGCATGAAAGTTATCTATCAGCATCGTGATTATTGGCTCTCCATAAGCATGCGGAAGATAGCGCGCATAATAGAGACTATGCGTCATGACATTGTAGCGAACATAAAAGATTACAAAAATTGAAATAAGAGAATATTTTATTAGCTTAAATATAGCTGTCTTTTTCATATATAACCTTGGCTAAGGATAGTGCATCTATCAAGTACAAAAGATAGTTGCTTAGCAAACAATAACAAACACTAAATTATACAGATATATTGATTATCACTAGTAAATCCTCGTAATAACTGGATAATTTAGCTCATTAAAACAAAAACCCGCCATTGCTGACGGGTTATTATAAAAATTAAATTTTTAGTTGCGAGTAAGTCGCCTATGCATGCGGTGAGGCTTAGCAGCTTCTGGTCCAAGACGCTCAATGCGGTTCTTTTGATAACTCTCGAAGTTACCCTCATACCAATACCATTTACCAGGCTCATCATCTGAGCCCTCCCAAGCAAGGATATGCGTTGCAATGCGGTCAAGGAACCAACGATCATGAGATACGACTACAGCACATCCTGTGAATGCGAGAAGAGCTTCTTCCAGGCTCTCAAGAGTCTCTACATCGAGGTCATTGGTTGGCTCATCGAGAAGAAGTAGGTTTCCGCCCTGCTTCAAGGTGAGTGCAAGATTCAAGCGATTGCGCTCGCCTCCGGAGAGGACTCCTGCTTTCTTCTGTTGGTCAGAACCCTTAAATCCAAAGCTAGAAGCGTAAGCACGAGAATTAATCTCCTGGTTACCAACCTGGATAAAATCGTTGCCATCACTTAGAACTTCCCACAAAGTCTTATTTGGATCGATACCTTCACGGTTCTGATCAACGTAGGAAATCTTTACTGACTGTCCAACCTCAAGATCTCCACCTGTCAAATCTTCAAGTCCAACGATAGTCTTAAAGAGCGTTGATTTACCAACACCGTTAGGTCCAATAACTCCAACGATTCCGTTTCGAGGAAGAATAAAGGAAAGGTCTTCGATCAAGACACGGTCACCGAAGGACTTATTAATTCCCTTAGCCTCAATTACCTTATCTCCAAGTCGAGGACCGGTAGGAATCTTAATATCGGAAAACTCAACCTTTTGAGACTTAGCTGCTTCTGCCATCATCTCCTCATAGCGAGTAAGACGAGCTTTATTCTTTGCCTGACGAGCCTTAGGACTGCTTCTGACCCACTCGAGCTCGCGACGAAGGCGCTTAGCTAGCTTTGCATCACGGTCACCCTGAGCTTCGAGACGGGCTGCCTTAGTATCGAGATAGGTTGAGTAGTTGCCCTCGTAAGGATAGAGCGTTCCGCGATCGACCTCACAAATCCATTGAGCAACATTGTCAAGGAAGTAACGATCGTGAGTTACAGCAAGTACAGCTCCCGAGTAATTCTTGAGGAATTGCTCGAGCCAAAGAACAGACTCAGCATCAAGATGGTTTGTAGGCTCATCAAGAAGAAGCAAATCAGGAGCTTCAAGCAAAAGCTTACAGAGTGCTACACGACGCCTCTCACCTCCACTTAAGATACTCACAGGAGTATCAGCTGGTGGGCACTGGAGAGCATCCATTGCCTGAGATAGTTGAGAGTCGAGGTCCCAGCCGTTAACAGCATCGATATCATTCTGGAGCTCACCCATCTCGGCCATTAATGCATCAAAATCGGCATCAGGATCGCCCATCTCAGCTGAGATTTGATTGAAGCGATTAACCTTTGCAATGGTATCTCCGAAAGCCATCTCAATATTCTCGATAACAGTCTTGTCATCATCAAGAGGTGGCTCCTGTTGGAGAAGTCCAACGGTATATCCTGGTGAGAGCCATGCTTCTCCAGCAGAGTAATCTTCAAGTCCTGCCATAATCTTGAGCAAGGAGGATTTACCCATACCATTAGGTCCTACAACACCAATCTTTGCTCCTGGAAAAAATCCCATGGTAACGTCATCAAGTACAACCTTATTGTCATAAGCCTTGCGGACGCCTTGCATTTGGTAGATAAACTCTGCCACTAATATCACTCCACATCTACGTAGATTTATATATGTATTAAGCTCATATCTTCTATGAGCACGCTAGTTGTATTTTATCAGAGCATACTTATGATTTAGAAAATTGGTAAATACTACACGGCGCTAGGGCCTTATTAATGAATCTCCCAGCGCCATTCACCTTCATCTTCAACATACAGAAACTCAGATTTTCCCTCATCAAGAAATATTTCTAAGAGCTTATCCATGTCATTGGATAGATTTAAGGAGAATACTTCGTTAACATCAGTCCAAAAAACTTTTCCCTCTGATGATGACTTAAGTTCTCCTTTGTATTTATCGGTTTTATAAAGGAGTGCAATGTAGCGAGAACCATCTTCTTCTATCCAATCCTTAACACCACAGAGCTTAGGATCAGATATCGAAAGTCCTGTTTCCTCCTTTACTTCGCGAATAACAGAATCTATAAAGGTTTCACCTGGTTCAATATGTCCTCCAGGAAAAGTGATACCGCCCCAGTATTTACTAACACGATCGAGTACCAAGATTCGCTCTTTATCGTAAACCATGCACATATTTGTAAGCTTAACGAGCTGTTTTCTACTCATAAGGACTCCTGATAACTATGGTATTTATGATTCAAATTTCCAAGATATGCAAAAGGGAACGAAAAGATTTCGTTCCCTTAATTATGGCATGTTTTTGTTATTCAATAGGTTGTTTACTGCCAATCGGTCTCTTTGGACTACTTCTAGTTCTTAGCCGCGTTGCGCTTCTTTACAACCTTCACTATCCAATAGATGCCGTAGGCACCGCCACCACATACGCCAGCTACTATAACAATGCCCACAATTTTTTCCGTCTTTAGCTGTTTCTCATAGTCTGGAATTTCCTTATTTGTAGGCTGGACAAATGCCTTAACGAGATTATTTCCATATGTAATACCTTCATCCTGGAAATCCTCGAGTGTTCCAAGTTGAGTATTATCAACCCAATCGTTTACATAAACGTATGATTCACCGGGATTTACAACAGCCTTATATATTGCCTGAGGAGCATCGCTATCTTGGTCAAGAGTTTCGAGGAATTTCTTATCATAGCCAAGCTCTATTGGAATTTCTATAACTTTAGAATCTTCGTACTTACCCTGAACTGTCTCAACAATGCTGAATGAGGTACCCTTTCCAACCACTATAGGATCGTCAAGCTTCAACGTATGATAACCAGCATGTTTGAACTCAACTGTATCAGAATAAACTTCGAGACCGTCGTCAGGGAATGTTGCTCCTGGTGGCAAAATATAGATCTGAATATCTACCTTGCCGTCTTGAACATGTGGAGCATAACTTACTTCTGTGATCTCAAGATTATACGGAGCTTCAAATACATTAGCTACGCGAGGTAGATCGCCAAGACGAGTAAGTGGGAAATCATCGAGGTCATACATGAAAGGCGCTAGACCAAAATTATTCATACCAATGAAGTCATACTGCATGATATCCAGAGGTGTGTCCTTCATTAGTTCTATATCGTAGGTCTGGAAAGACTCGATTCCCTTGTCATAGTATGAAAGATAGAACCAGCCATCACCATCTACACCCCAGTTAGAAGTATTCCTCTCGCCACCATTGCTTCTACCCCAGCTGTTTTTGATCTTCCAAGCTCCATCTTTTGGAGGGAGTTGGCCAGAATCATTTGCAAAGTTTTCCTTAGGATATGAGTCATCCCAACCAATAATGCTAACCGTATGATCAGCAAGCTCAGGTTCTGAACGATATTGGGCCCAATTTTTGTAATTGAATGAGGTTAAATCTTCAGGTTGATTTGGCTCACTTACATCAGCAGCATAGCTGATAGTAACCGCTCCGTTATCCATAAGTGCGCGTTTTACCTCGTCAATGGACTCTTCGCGATATCCATTAAACTTAATCTCTCCAGTATCATCATTAACAGTAACAATGGCAGTGCCTGGAATAAGCTCTGCTTGCTTTAGCCTGTAGAGTGCATCTTGTTCGCGCTCACCTGCTACTGACCAGTCACCCGTACCAGCTGGAATGCTGATTGGTTTTCCATCTGCATCCATGCCTTTGTCAAGAGATCCTGCTCTGTTCTGATAAGGACAAGCCGCCTCTCCCTCAAGAGCAAGTCCTGAGGATAGAGCAGAAGCTACTACCCAGTCATATTGTCCAAGATCGAATCGGTCATCTGGATTCGAGCTCAAGAGATACTCACCTTCCCCCTCCTGGCTATGCTTTTCAGGATGCAGTAAGGCAGAAGGCTGCTTGAGTGCTATTTCACGGTCAATAGGCTTGGTAGCAAACCAAATCAAATAACGCTCAGATAGGTCAACCGTATCATCGGCATAGCCTTTCTTTACAAGATTAGATTCGATAGATGAAAGAGCTCCAAAGGCCCAACAAGAGGACCAAGGCCCCTGAGATTTTGCAGGAGTAGCGAGACCCTCTGCAAACAAATCATATGATTGTGGAAGTTTGCCATCATAGGCAAAAGCATTTGTATATGGTTGGAAAATGGTCAAAGAGAGCGCCATTGTCACAAATGCTGTTATAAATTTACGTCGTTGCATAAAAACTCCGAGCTGTAGCATATTAATTAGCTTCAGAATATCATATCTAGAATTTAGAACCGAACGAGAACACCTATCGTCACATTTACATTCATGATTAACGCTCAACCATGAGAAGTCCCCCGGTTACAGAATTGTTGGTCCTGTTATATGCAAAATGAGGTACAAAATGTATAAGTACAAATTCTAGTTCAGGAGGGAGAATGAAAGAAATAGTTTGCATCTACAATGCAAATAGTGGATTGCTCGGTGAGATTTCCTATATTTGTAAAAAGACTGCTGGCTACACTCATTGTGAGCTATGTGATATCAGCCATGGATCTAACCCTCTTGGCAAGAAGGAATGGAAAGAGTTGTCAGATAAATTTCCGATTCCTGTAAATACTTACCACATCAATGAAGCACCATCGCGTGCGCGCGAGGCAGCTAATTTCAAATATCCTGTAGTATTACTACGCACTGGTGAGGATTACGAAGTGCTCATGAGGGCTTCTGACCTTAAGGAATGCAAGAAGAATCCCGCTCTTTTCTTCCTAAAGCTCGCAAACGAACTCAGTGTAGTATTTTAATAAGTACAGATAAACCCCCTTCGATTCATGAGAACCGGAGGGGGTTTATTACGTATTATTTTAAACTTCTATATTTGTTAAACTCAGACGCTGAGTCGAACACCTTGATTGTATTATTACCAACATAAACATACTTATTATATTTATCGAGGTTATCTTCGTTGATAACATGTGACACTATTACCACGAAGTCATTCTGCGTAAGGATTTCACCTTCAATTTCTTCAGACTGTGTTGTACTCAATCCTTGGAAAGGTTCATCCAGAAGCAAGAGCTTATTGTCAGAAACACTTAATGCACGTGCAAGATTGATTCTCTTTGCCTGGCCACCTGATATTGTCTCTGGCGTAAGCGTAGTTTTATCATTCATAAAATTTGATAAACCAAGCATACGCGTAAGAGTGGTTGACGGAGATTTTACATCGTCAAACGTAACATTAAAGTTATAAGTACCTGTAAAGATAACATTGTCTTGAGAGGTGTAAATAATTTCTTCAAGCAATGGATGTCCAGAAACACTTTTGACGATTCGTTCGCCAAAATTTGGCATTATATTTCCCTCTATGCATTTAGAAAGAATAGTTTTACCGCTTCCAGATTCTCCAGTAACGAGAACTTTATCTCCATAGACAAGCTCAAGGTTAATGTCATTCAAAACTTCTGATCCGTCTAATATTACAGAAACATCTTTCAACTCGATATGATTGAATACGGGGTGTTTCCTAGTGCTAGGCTGATCCAAAAGAATTGAATTAAACTTATCCCTTATAGGTTTTGCAGTGTTGAGCTGGTTGTACATCTGCAGAGCAACTTCCAAAGGTTTAATAATCTGATCACTCGCTATGAATACTGCCAGTAGGTTAGCCAGTGTGGCATAGCCTTGTCCAACCATGATTCCGCCAATGCATAATGGAAGTATGAAACAGATTATAGAAGTCATTCCAATTGCAGCTATCGAAGCTGCTTGAAGATTATGTAATTTGAAGAGAAGCATCTCAACAACATTATTTTGGCTGTTATGTCGATTCTCAAAAAGAAGGGACTTCTCAAACTCATTAATTGTACTTCTAAAGCGGACTATCTCCTGAGACGACTCAGTATAGACCGCGGCCTCTTCACTCCATTTATCTGTACTCTTAGCTAAAGGTTTTTTAAAAATGAATGGCCACACAGAAGGAATTATTGAAAAAGCAACGAACAATAGTGCTAATTGCCAATCAATAACCAATGCAAATACCAAAGACATCAAAGCCCAAAATATATATCTGTATACATTGAAATAAATGGAAGTAAAGTTTTCTTCAAATAGCTTTACATCGTTAAATAAAAGCGAGAGGGTCTTTGATTCATCGTTATAGGAATAGTTCTCATCATTTGCAAGGTAGTTGGCAATAATCTTATTCTTTATCGCGATATTAAAATCCCTAACAAACTTATTAACCATTACATTATAGAAATAGTTGGCTATAACCATAACAAAATAGATAGCAAGGAAGATTAATATGAGCTTGTAGATATCTCCCGTGAGTCCTCGCTCGATATACTCTGTTAGATACTTAATTAATGCACCAGATATAGCACCATCAAATGAGCTTATAATGGCAAGAGCAAAGGTTAGGATATAGAGTCGCTTTGGCCAGATTTTAAATATTTGCATACTCCCCCTAATTCAAGTTAGATATGATGTTCTAATTTTACATTAGAAGCATAAGACGAATGTATCCATCCAATTAAATATAATGAATAATTAAACCATCTTATGTAAAAGATTGAATTGGATTAGGCATATAAAAATACGGACATCGAAGAAATCGATGCCCGTATTGGAAGTTAACCTTTTAATTTTTGTTTAGTTGAATTCTTGTAAAAGATCATGACCACATAGACTAAAAAATACGCAACGGTGTCATTTATAAATATGTCTCTATAAGCATTAGGATGCAGGTCAACAAATAGACCTGAAATGAAGACATATATAAAAGCCAGCATAATAAAAATTAGGTATGGAATTAAACAATTCATTATTGGATTATTGAGGTCAATATCTACCGCAATCGCAATAACAATGGAACCAATTAACGTTAATACTGCCCTATCCAAAATATGAAAATAAGTATCGCTCAAATTACCTATAAGCAAATTAATTAGGCAACTCGCAATTGTTGCAACAGTAAAAATAGAGCAAAATAATATTCCTATATTTTTTAATAACCTATAAGTGATCTTCATTACGTACCCCGAGTTTATTAATAAAAGCCTCCCACCAAAGAGATGGAAGGCTTTTAATTTAAATTAGACAATTCTGAATCAGAAGTGCATTTTTAACTTTTTAGGATCATTGTCATTTTAAAAATGATCACATCAAAGTCGATAAAGCTTTGCGTATGGGCAGTTTATAGCCCTATATATGTTTCTACTATTCCCACTCAATTGTTGCAGGTGGCTTAGGAGTGATGTCATAAACTACGCGGTTTACACCAGGTACCTCAGCTACTACACGACCAGAAATCTTAGACAAAACATCGTAAGGAAGCTTTGCCCAGTCAGCGGTCATAGCGTCGCTAGACTCAACAGCACGAAGGATAATTGGACGAGCATAAGTACGCTCATCTCCCATTACACCAACAGACTTGATGTCAGGAAGTACTGCAAAGTACTGCCAGCATGCATGTGGAGAGTTGCGGTCACCAGTCTCCTCAAAGAGACGCTGGTTGTAAGCATCGAGCTCTTCACGAACGATAAGATCTGCATCCTTAAGGATGTCGAGCTTTTCTTGATCGATGTCACCGATGATACGAATAGCAAGACCAGGTCCAGGGAATGGCTGGCGGTGTACGATGTGATCAGGAAGACCAAGAGCAGTTCCCAATGCACGTACCTCGTCCTTAAAGAAGTGATCCAATGGCTCAATCAAGTCAAAGTGGACACCATCAGGGAAAGGAATGAGGTTGTGATGAGACTTAATTGTAGAAGCCTTACCACCAGTCTTACGAGCACCAGACTCGATAATGTCAGGATAAATAGTTCCCTGAGCGAGGAACTCAATACCATCAAGTTTCTGAGCCTCATCGAAGAATACCTTCCAGAACTCAGTACCGATGAACTTACGCTTTTGCTCAGGATCCTCTACACCCTTAAGAAGGTTAAGATAACGCTCTTGCGCCTGAACGTGTACGAGAGGAATATCAAACTGCTTAGTGAATACTTCCTCAACGCTCTCAGGCTCGCCCTTGCGCATGAATCCGTGGTTTACGAATACACAAGTGAGACGATCTCCGATTGCACGGTGCACCAAAGCTGCGGTAACAGCTGAATCAACACCACCGGAAAGAGCGAGGATTACACGAGAGTCTCCAACCTGGTCGCGAATCTCTTGAACCTTATCTTCGATGATATTATCCATAGTCCAAGTCTTCTCGAGACCACAAACATTAAAGAGGAAGTTAGAGAGAATGGTGTTTCCATACTCGGTGTGCTTTACCTCTGGGTGGAACTGAGTGGCATAAAGGTTCTTCTCAGCACACTCAATAGAAGCTACTGGACAGGTTTCGGTAACAGAAGTGATGGTAAAGCCTTCAGGTACCTCACATACTGCATCGCGGTGGCTCATCCATACAGTCTGAACATCCTCAGGAGTTCCAGCCAAGATTGCAGACTCACCCTTACGATGAAGATCTGCAGGACCATATTCACCCTTATCAGTGTGTCCTACTTTTCCTCCAAGTTTTGTAGCCATAATCTGCTGTCCATAGCAGAAGCCCAAAACAGGAATGCCCATATCGAAAATGCGCTCGTCCATATCTGGCGCATCTTCAGCATAAACACTTGCTGGTCCACCAGACAAAATAATTGCAGATGGATTAATCTCAGCGATTTCCTCTGCAGTGATATCACATGGTACTACCTCAGAGTAAACATTAAGGTCACGTACACGACGAGCAATAAGCTGTCCGTACTGAGCACCAAAGTCCAATACAACTACAATTTGCTTAGGAGTAGTTTCCTGCATGCAATTCCTCCCTTAAAAATTTCATCATTATTAGTATTATACAAGTTGCGAGGGCTAATAGCGTCCCATCGCGTATTGTTTTTCGATATAATCAAAACTACACGTATATCTCACTCATTTTATTAAATCGAGCTACATATATGTAGGCCACGTTGACTAAACGTGTAAATGTTCCTGCAATTTAGCAGTTTGTTATATAATACAGGTCTATGTACCTGTAATACACAACGTATTATTAAAAGGAATTAGAAACATAATTCCTGTATTTCTTACTCTCTAGAAGGAGCAAGTTTTGGCACGTTTTAAAAACGAGAACGATTCTAATCAGGTTCAATCTCGTCCATACAATAACGAAGCCCCGGAAAATCAAAATGAAAAAGGTGCGCGATCTCGATCTGAGGGTGCATCTTATTACATTGGACTTCGTGAACAGGAACAATCAGCAAAAAAGATATCAATTATTAAGCGCGTATTAATAAGTCTGGGAATCATTGTTGCTGTAGGTGTTGCAGTTGGAGCTATCATCTTCAATAGCCTCCCTCAGTTCAATAAGGTCAACGATGACGGTTTATCTGCTGCTCTTACTCAAGAGGCACCAGGAGACCCTTTCTATATGCTTTTGCTAGGTATCGATAAATCAGAAATTCGAGCAAATGTACTTGGCGAAGGTGATGATTATCATAATTATCGAGCAGATACCATTATCCTTGCACGAGTTGACCCTAAGACACCTCGTTTAACCCTCGTTTCCATTCATCGTGACACCTTAGTAAATCTTGGTCAGAATGGACAACAAAAAATCAATGCCGCTTATGCAATCGGTGGACCATCTTATATGACTAAGGTAGTTTCTGAGTTTGCTGGTGTACCAATCTCGCATTATGCAGAAATTGACTTCGATGGTTTCATGGGAATTATTGACACTCTTGGAGGCATTGACGTTAATCTACCAATTGATGTTGTAGATGAGAAATATGCAATGGGTAACCTTAAAGCAGGACAGCATCACTTGAGTTCAGAAGACGCACTCTTCCTAGCTCGCGCACGTCATGCTTATGATGCCTACGGTGATGGCGATTCATATCGTGCAGCAAACCAACGTATGATTATTACCGCCATTATTAAGAAAGTCTTGGCTTCTAATCCAGCACAATGGCCAGCTCTCATCAATGACATGACACAGTATGTAAAGGTTGATCCAGGATTAACATCCCAGACCATTCTTTCACTTGCTTGGCAGATGCAAAACCTTAATACTTCAACTGATATCTACACCGGCATGGAACCAACTACTTCGAAATATACCAACAACATTTGGTACGAAATTTGTAACGTTCCAGCATGGCAGAAGATGATGAAGCGCGTAAATGAAGGTCTTCCGCCATACGAGAATGACTCTCAAGATGCTACAAAGGGTGTTGCCGTTGAAGCAGAGGGTGGATCGAGCTCAAACAGCTCATCGTCTGGAGCAACTGCTGAGAAATCCGGAAAAGTTGCAGTTATGAATGCAAGTAACTTCAATGGAGTTGCAGGTACTGTTGCGAGCCAACTGAATGCATCAGGTTTTAGCGCAAATGCAACTAACGCAAACTCTAAGAAGAACTCTTGCATGATTATCTACAATAAAGGTGGAGAAAATAAAGCTCTTGGAGCTCGGGAAGTTCTTGGAAGTAAATTTACCATCACTCAAAATGATGGATCATATCCTACAAACGTTGATATCGTCGTTGTAATAGGTGGCAATTATCAATAAATACAAAACGATAGAGACTCACAGCAATGTGAGTCTCTATTTTCATATATATCAAACTACTTGATAATTCCTCTTTTAATAAGCTCTTCATTTATCTGATAAGTAGATTGAAGCCATATTACATTGTCGATATCTTCTTTAGTAAACCAATCAGAATCATTGTGCTCTCTCAGCTCCAGGCCATCTAGATTATTGTGAACGATAAATATATGCAGGGCGACTTTAAGGCCAGGATATTCGTGATAGAACGTGTCAAAATACGTTAGCTCTTCAGATGTAACTGCAAGATTTAACTCTTCGTTTAGCTCGCGTATAAGAGCAGCCTCTGGCGTCTCTCCTTGCTCTACCTTACCTCCAGGGTATTCCCAAAAACCCTCGAATGTACCGTATCCTCTCTCTGCAGCAAACACACGCCCATCTCTTTCAAGTGCGCCAGCAACTACATCGACATATCCTTCGCGCTGAAGCGGAATAATTCTGTCACCCATATCTCCCCTTAAGTACGAAAGGAGACCTCGCCATAGACGAGATCTCCTTTATAACTTTATACGTTAAACCTAAAGTGCATGACGTCACCATCCTGCACAATATAGTCTTTTCCTTCCATACGAAGTTTACCGGCAGCCTTGCAGCCAGCTTCTCCATTGTTAGCAACGAAGTCATCGTATGATGCTACTTCTGCCTTGATGAATCCACGTTCAAAGTCAGAGTGGATAACACCTGCAGCTTGAGGAGCAGATGCTCCAATAGGAATGGTCCATGCGCGAACCTCTACTTCACCTGCTGTAAAGTAGCTCTGAAGACCGAGAAGCTCGTAGGCAGCCTGTGCCAATACTTCAAGGCCAGAGCGCTCAAGTCCCAAGTCTTTCAAATACTCAACAGCCTCCTCAGGCTCGAGCTCTGCAAGCTGTGCTTCAACTTCAGCACAAATAGGAATAGTAAGCTGGCCATCGAGTTGCTCTACAGGATCAGCTACAGCATCCTCATCTACGTTAGCAACATAAAGAACAGGCTTCATAGTAAGGAGGAACAGATCATGTGCAGCTTCCTTCTCTTGCTCATTCATCTCAAGAGTACGAGCTGGATTGCCAGCAGAGAGCCATGCCTGAAGACGCTTTGCAATCTCGAGGCGTGGAAGGTTTTCTTTATCGCGGCGAGCTTCCTTCTCAAGCTTAGGAATTGCCTTCTCTACAGTTGCAAGATCAGCAAGCATGAGCTCAGTGTTGATGATCTCGACATCATCCTGAGGATCAACGCGTCCTTCAACATGTACAACTTCAGGGTCTGAGAAGTGACGGACGACCTGGCAAATAGCATCAGTTTGGCGAATGTTGGCCAAGAACTGATTGCCGAGCCCCTCACCAGTATTTGCACCTTTTACAAGTCCAGCAATGTCAACGAACTCAACGTTTGCAGGCAAAATGCGTGCAGCGTTTACGATATCTGAGAGAACCTGCAATCTGTCATCTGGAACATCAACGATTCCAACATTAGGTTCGATAGTTGCAAAAGGATAGTTAGCAGCAAAGCCACTTTT
>RCNI01000309.1_pt1 | contig 38737 bp, 27 predicted proteins | sample 2041151 | NCBI WGS metagenome assembly RCNI01 (sample SAMN09708214, study PRJNA481090) | feces metagenome | isolation source: feces | place: Antarctica: Albino Rookery
TCGCTTAAACAATCCATTAATTGTCCAAGGTGTCTTAGTTCATCTTCACGTTATTCAATTTACAAGGTACAGTTGTCAGTTCTTAGCGATTTTTGCTCGCTTAGGAACTCCTATATTCTATCATAACTTAACCAGTTTGTCAAGAACTTTTTCCAAGTCTTTTAAAACTTTCTTAAGTTTTGATTCGCTCATCTCCCAGCCTTCGCCGTTCATCGATTAGCTTTTCTATTTTATCACATCGAAGTTCATTTGTCAAGAACTTTTTACAAGTTTTTCCAAATTTCTTTCCGATTTGACCATTTGCGGCTCAGTTCTCCCGAACAGCCTGACTATTATATCACATCAGCTTCCATTTGTCAAGAACTTTTTCGTCCTTTTCAAAAGCTTTATTCGACTTTCCACTGCCCGCTCTTGCTGACAGCTTAGATATAATACCATTCCATTTCCCATTTGTCAACATCTAATTTTACTTTCTGACATATTATTGCAGTAGCCGCATTCTTCCATCTTTTTCCTCTAATGTTTGCAGTATTCCTCGTCTATTCCACGTCTTTAACTGCGCTTTAGGTTGATGCACATCCAGATATCGTGCTGCTTCCTCTACATCTATATTCCCCTTCGCCTTACAGAGATATTCATCTCCTTTCATATATGGCAGCATCTGTTCTATTTCCATTTGAGTTTCCTCTGTCACCACTAGGTATTTTGCAGTATCCAAATAGATAACTCCCATGGCAGTTTCTTTTAGATCTTCTACAGCTTCCTGTATCGTGTGTCCCATACCCAGAACCCCCGTATCTGTTTGAATACAATACGCATTTTCTTCCTCATATAGATATACCAGCTCTACCGGATGCAGTTTTCCTACATCCGTTTTCACCACCGGGATTATTGTCAGGCCAGTTATAATGACCATATACAATAGTATCTTTTTCAGCATTGATTTTTCTCATCCTCCGGATGCAGTTTTGGATTTCTTCTTTTCATATATTTCAGAGGTAGGCGCAGGATTCCGGCACCTTCTCGCAGAGACTTACCCGGTGTTAAATAAGAAACTCCCAGACATTTCAGTTTTGCCAGATGAATTATCAGTAGAATAGCACCTGCCAGTGTTCCATATAATCCGCCAATTGCCGATAATCCGGCAATTGCAAACCGCCACATGCGAATTGCTTCCGCCAAATCTCTGTTGGGTAATACAAAACCACAGACACCGGCTGTACTTACCGTCATCAACGCCACAGGGGAAATTAGCCCTGCGTCCACCGCCGCACTGCCAACCACAATGCCTCCAATGATGGACACCGACTGCCCAATAGCCTGCGGCAAGTGAATACCCGATTCCTGTAACAGTTCAAACGCAATCAGCAACCCCAGCACTTCACCGGTTGTAGAAAACGGAACCGCTTTTTTACTTTCAATTATTGACCTTAAAAGCGGCAGCGGAATCACTGCCTGATGAAAGGTCGCTACTGCAATATAGAGCCCCGGCAGGAGCAATCCTGCAACCAGTGCCGCATAGCGCAGAATCCGAATAGCAGAGGATGTCACAAAATCCCGACTGCGATCTTCCGGGCTGTCCATCAAATACTGTAAATCTGCAGGCGCAAGATAGCCCAGCGGCAGTCCATCTACAATTAGACCCACACGACCATCCAGAAGACCCTGACAAAATTTATCTGTCCGCTCCGTATACTGAATCAATGGAAACGGTGTCATTCTGGAACCTGTAATATACTCCTCCACCGCAGCCGGAGACAAAAATCCGTCTATGTCGATTTCGTCCAGCCTTTTTTTCATGCGATCCACCAGCTCATGATTTGTGATTCCTTTGACCCACACAACCGTTACATTGGTCTGCGTACGTCTGCCCACCTGCGTCTGATACAGTCGCAGATCCGGGGTGCGGATATGGCGACGCACAAGTGTTGTATTGATTCGCATAGTTTCCACAAACGCATCCTTCGGCCCTTTTACGGTGTTTTCTACTGCTGGTGGAGCCGGGGAACGTTTTTGTCCGCTTTTCATCTCATAGGCAATAGCTCCGACACCCGGAAACAAAACCACACAAAACCCGTTGACCAATTTCAACATTACTGTGTCAAAGCTGTCGCATGCATCAGTGGTTGCACTGTATACTGCGCCATGCAGTGCTTTATCATAAGCTCTTTCCATACTCTGAGGCAGATTTTCAAACAGTGGTTTCAGGACATACTCCGCAATATCGCCACCAGCGGTCAGGCCATCCAGAAAGTAAGAATACAGCGTCAAATTGCCAAATTGCAGTTCTCGGGCAATGAAATCATCTGCACCTTCAAATGCCGCCCTGATATTTTCATCTGTCATCTGTGTCACAGCCTTCACCTCCCGGATAGAATACCCAAAACTGCCGCAAATATCAGCTTTCCAATTGCAATCACAGCAGCAAAGTGTTATATTGGTACATTATGGATGATGGAGTGGTTTTGCTGTGAGTCATATAAATGGAATCAAAAAACTGACTGACAATCGATTTCTAAACCTGTACGAGCTGGATGCCACCTTCCGAGACGGTTCCAGTGCACCTTATTATGTAGCATCTCGTCACAAATCCCCAGAGACCCTGAAGGCCGCCACCGGAGATTCCAATCCAGACGGCGTTATCATCTATGGTGTCTACGGTGAGAAAAAGGACAAGCTTGTTCTGGTGCGTCAGTACCGCTTTCCCCTCAACGACTACGTCTACGAATTCCCTGCGGGACTCGTAGACCCCGGAGAAAATCTAACGCAGGCCGGCATTCGGGAGATGTACGAAGAAACAGGGCTTCACTTGACTCCCGTGGACGTCGGAGAATTTGCTCGTCCATTTTACACCTCCATCGGCATGACCGACGAATGCTGTGGTACCATCTTTGGCTACTGCTCAGGCGAACCCAGTACCCTTCATCAGGAAGGTTCCGAGGATATTCAGGTTGTACTTGCCGACCGGGATGAATGCCGCCGCATTCTAAGAGAGGAACGTGTAGCCATCATGTGCGCCTATATGTTGATGCACTTCATCGCCGCCCCCGGTGATCCTCTGACTTTTTTACAATTGTAAGGAGGACGATTCTATGTCCCATACCATTGCCGCTGTTTCCACCGGCACCCAAATTTCCGCCATTGGCATTATCCGCATGACCGGTGATGACTGTGCCGCCGTCGGTGGTCGTGTATTCAAATGTAAAAGCGGTGTTCCCTTAGAGGATGCACCCAACCGTAAGCTGATTCTTGGGCAGCTTCACGATAAGGATGGCAGGGTAATCGATAACTGCTGTGCCATCTACACCCGTGGTCCCCGCAGCTACACCGGAGAGGATACCGTAGAATTTCATTGTCACGGCTCTCCCGCCGTGCTTGCCGCCGGACTGGAAGCCCTGTATATTGCTGGAGCTAAACCTGCCAAGCGTGGCGAATTTACAAAGCGAGCTTTTCTTAACGGTCAAATGGATCTGACTCAGGCAGAAGCCGTCATTGATTTGATTGAAGCCGATACCACCGATGCTGCCGCCAATGCCGCAGGTCAGGTAGGCGGCGTGTTCCAACAAAAGCTTGCCCCCATCTATGATGACCTGACTAATCTTTGCAGTCATTTCCATGCAGTTCTTGACTATCCCGATGAGGATATCGAGGATTTTGGTCTTGCAAGCTACGAAGAGAGTCTTCGTGCCGATGCCAAGGCACTGTATAACCTGCTCAAAACCTACGGTCAGGGACGGATTCTTCGCCAGGGTGTTGCCGCCGCTATTGTCGGTAAGCCCAATGTTGGCAAGTCCAGCCTACTTAACGCACTGGCAGGTTACGACCGGGTCATCGTCACCGAAGTGGCAGGTACCACCCGGGACACCGTAGAGGAAACCGTCATGCTGGGTTCTACCCGTCTGCGTCTCATTGACACCGCCGGTATCAGAGAGACAGATGATAAAATAGAAGCCATGGGTGTGGAACGCTCCAAGCAAGCCGTAGAAGACGCAGACCTTGTTCTGTTTGTCTGTGACGGCTCCGCTACGCTGACCGAAGATGACCGGACAGTTATTGACTTCTGCGCCGATCATCCTAATGCCATAGCCCTCATTAACAAATCTGATAAAGCTCAGGTTGTGGAGCCAAGCGATCTGCCCTTTATGACAGTCATCCCCATCTGTGCCAAAACCAGCGAAGGTCTCGACCAGCTGGCAGATGTGGTTGACGAGATGTTCGCAGGAGAATCCCCCTGTGACGGTTCCGTCCTGACCAATGCCCGTCAGTATGATGCCTGCCGGAGAGCCTATGAATCCATGCTCTCCGCATTGCAGGGATTGAAACTTGGTCAGACCCCTGATGCCGTGCTGACAGACGTGGAAGAAGCCATGTCTGCCATGGGTGAGGTTACCGGAGCAACCATCCGTGAAGATATCACCGCCAGAATCTTTGAACGCTTTTGCGTTGGAAAGTGAGAAATATGATTTATTTAGATAATTCCGCCACCACCAAGCCCTGCGATGAAGCCGTACAGGCCATGATGCAGGCTATGACAGAAAACTGGGGTAACCCCAGTGCTCTCTACAATTTCGGTATCGATACCGCTCGGGAACTGCGTTCCGCCAGATCTAAGGTTGCATCCGCTATGGGCGCCGAGCCTGACCGGGTATTTTTCACCTCCGGCGGCACCGAAGCTGACAACTGGGCAATTTTCGGCACTGTCAAGCGTATGGGGAAACGTGGCAAACACATCATTACCACCGCCGTGGAACACCATGCCATTTTGAACTGTATGAAGGAGCTGGAAGCACAGGGCTTCGAGGTCACCTATCTGCAGCCGGATGATCTGGGCAGAGTCACCGTTGATGCACTGAAAGCCGCCTTGCGAAAAGATACGATTTTGGTATCCATCATGATGGTCAACAACGAAAGCGGTGCCGTCATGCCTATCGCTCAGATGGGAAAACTGACCCACAAGCTCTGCCCCAATGCCTATTTCCACACCGATGCAGTTCAGGGATTCCTGAAGGTTCCATTTCAGGCTAAAACATTAGGAGCAGATCTGATATCAGTTTCTTCCCACAAAATCCACGGTCCCAAGGGCTGCGGTGCGCTGTATATTGCCCCCCGGCTGAAGTCCTTCCCCCCGCTGATTTTGGGCGGTGGGCAAGAGTCTGGATTCCGAAGCGGCACCGAGGGCATTCCTGCCATTTTCAGCTTTGCCGCTGCCTGCACCGCCGGTGCCGCCACCTTCCGTGCTGATATTGCTCACGAAAAAGAGCTGCTGAACCGACTGGTGGAGCAACTGTCCCAGCTGGACGGTGTCGTTCTGAACGGTGCCCACGATGCGCCGCACATTCTGTCTGTCTCCATTCCCGGCGTCCCCACCCAAAATTCTATAAATATTTTACAAGATGCCGGCATCTGTGTGTCTGCCGGTTCTGCCTGTGCCAAAGGCCATCGGAGTCACGTGCTCACCGCTATGAACGTATCTCCAGAGGTCATCGACGCTTCTTTCCGAGTCTCCCTTTGCCGCAGCAATACCACTGAGGAACTGCAGAAGCTGGTAGATGTTATTGCCGCCGAAATTCTCCCCAGAGCTCGATAATTTTGCACAAGAGTGTATTCTATCTTGCAGTTTTCCCTATAGTATCTTACAAACATCTCAAAATGTGCAAGTTTTGTTTTCCGAGTTGCAAAAATGACTTGTAATTTGAACTGTATTCTGTTACAATAACTGAAGTAACAGACTTCTATAGGAGGACATTTGTTTATGAATTATGTAGACGAAATTCTCGCACGGGTTGCCTCTCAGAACCCTCACGAGCCCGAATTTAACCAGGCTGTCTACGAAGTCCTGGAATCCCTGCGTCCTGTGATTGAAAAAAATGAGGACGTATATCGCCGTGATGCCCTTCTGGAGCGACTGACCACCCCTGAACGTGTCATCATGTTCAGAATTCCCTGGGTTGATGATAAGGGACAAGTTCAGGTGAACAACGGCTATCGTGTCCAGTTCAACAGTGCCATCGGTCCCTACAAGGGCGGTTTACGCTTTCACCCCTCCGTCAACCTCAGTGTCATTAAATTTCTCGGATTTGAACAGACCTTCAAAAATTCCCTCACCGGCCTGCCCATCGGCGGCGGCAAGGGCGGCTCCGACTTTGACCCCAAGGGCAAGTCCGACCGGGAAATCATGGCCTTCTGCCAGAGCCTGATGAATGAGCTGTATCGCCACATTGGTGCCGATACCGACGTACCTGCTGGCGATATCGGCGTCGGTGCCCGTGAAGTCGGCTACATGTACGGTCAGTATAAGCGTCTGCGTAATATTTACGAGGGTGTCCTCACCGGAAAGGGTCTGAGCTACGGCGGCAGCCTTGCCAGAAAGCAGGCAACAGGCTACGGTCTGCTGTACCTGACACAGGAAATGCTTAAGTGCAACGGCAAAGAGCTGTCCGGCAAGACCGTGGTTGTCTCCGGTGCAGGCAACGTCGCAACCTACGCCATCGAAAAGGCATGGCAGCTTGGCGCAAAGCCTGTGACCTGCTCTGACTCCACCGGTTGGGTCTATGATCCTGATGGCATTGATGTTGCCACTTTGAAAGAAGTCAAGGAAGTGCGCCGTGCTCGCCTGACGGAGTACGCCGCCGCTCGTCCCAACGCTGTTTACCACGAGGGTAAGGGCGTTTGGTCTACCCCCTGCGATGTGGCTCTTCCCTGCGCTACGCAGAACGAGTTACTGCTGGAGGATGCGAAGATGTTGGTAGCAAACGGCTGTTTTGCCGTAGCCGAAGGTGCCAACATGCCCACCACCCTGGATGCTACCAAGTACCTGCAGGACAACAGTGTCCTGTTCTGTCCCGGCAAGGCCTCCAACGCCGGCGGTGTTGCCACCTCCGCTCTAGAAATGAGCCAGAACTCCGAGCGTCTCAGCTGGAGTTTTGAGGAAGTAGACCAGAAGCTTCAGGGCATTATGGTCAACATTTTCCACAATCTGGATCAGGCCGCTAAAGACTTTGACATGAAAGGCAACTATGTTGCCGGTGCGAATATCGCAGGTTTCATGAAGGTTTGCGATGCCATGCAGTCTCAGGGTATTGTTTAATCAACCATAAATTTACCCCCCTCACTGGAAAATCAGTGAGGGGGAATTTTAGTAAATTGCCTCCGCAGTCCGTTTTTCCTTACCGCTTCAACCTCCATCGGTCAGATTCTTATTCCCATCCATAATTATTTGGGAAAAACGTTGTATTTTATATTGGGATTTGGTATACTGTGGGGTGATATTAAGAATACGGAGGTATTTCCATGAAATCCATCCGGGAAATATACAAAATCGGAAAAGGCCCCTCCTCCTCCCATACCATGGGACCGGAGCGAGCAGCCAAGCTATTCAAATCAGAACACCCCGATGCTGACGCATTTCACGTCATTCTCTACGGTTCTCTGAGCAAAACCGGCGTCGGTCACGGTACCGACCGGGTTTTGAAAGAAGTTCTTGCCCCGTTGCCTACGCAGATCACTTTCTCAGACGAGGTGCTGGAAAATGCACACCCCAATACTATGGATTTCATCGCCTTGAAAGACGGCTACGAAATCGGCAGAATGCGGGTAGAGTCTGTTGGTGGCGGTGATATCCGAATCCCCGGCTCTCAAAAGGCCATGAGCGAAGATATCTATCCCGAAAACTCCTTTGCAGAAATCGCAGATTTCTGCAAATGGCGCTATATCAGCACCCTCTCGGAATATGTAGAGATGCACGAAGGCAGCGACATCTGGGATTTTCTGGGCGAAGTTTGGCAGGTTATGAAAAATTCCATTGAAGAGGGACTCAGTGCCACCGGAGTACTGCCCGGCGGCCTAAATGTCCAGAGGAAGGCTAAATTTCTGTATGAGCAGCATCCTGCCGAAGAAGCTCCCGCTTTGAAGGAATTTCAACACATCGCCGCCTATGCCTATGCCGTAGCAGAACAAAATGCAGACAATGGCACCATCGTCACTGCACCTACCTGTGGCGCATGCGGAGTTCTTCCTGCGGTTCTGAAATACGCACAGGATACCAAAGGCTTCACAGACGAACAAATTCTGCGTGGTCTGGCTACCGCCGGCATCATCGGCTCACTGACAAAGCATAATGCATCCATATCCGGTGCTGAATGCGGCTGTCAGGCTGAAATCGGTACAGCCTGTTCTATGGCTGCCGCCGCACTGGCTGAACTGTACAAACAGGATTTGGATCAGGTTGAATATGCCGCTGAGGTAGCCATGGAGCACCATTTGGGTCTGACCTGTGACCCAATCTGCGGTCTGGTACAGATTCCCTGCATCGAGCGAAATGCCGTAGCCGCTATGCGTGCTATGAACGCCTGTAATCTGAGCTATTTCCTCACCGGCTCCCGTAACATCAGCTACGACATGGTTTGCCGGGCTATGAAGGAAACCGGTCTCAATTTGAGTCATCAGTATAAAGAAACCAGCGAAGGCGGTCTTGCCAAAATTTACGACCGCCGCAAGCACAAGTAAATCACCGAAAGGAAGAAATATACACCATGAAATTAGGTATTGTAGGCCTGCCCAACGTAGGCAAGTCCACCCTGTTCAACGCCATCACCAACGCAGGTGTTCCTGCTGACAACTATGCATTCTGCACCATCGACCCCAACGTGGGTGTGGTCTCTGTGCCCGATGAGCGGCTGAACTGGCTGTCTGAGTTCTACGCTCCCAAAAAGACCACTCCCGCTGTCATTGAATTCGTTGATATCGCAGGTCTGGTCAAGGGTGCATCCAAAGGCGAAGGTCTGGGCAACAAGTTCCTGTCCAACATCCGCACCACTGACGCCATTGTCCATGTAGTTCGCTGCTTTGAAGATTCCAACGTGACCCACGTTGAGGGCAGCACCGATCCTCTGCGTGATATCGAAATCATCAATCTGGAACTGGTCATGGCTGACATCGAAATGGTAGAGCGCCGCATCGATAAGTGCCAGAAAGCAGCTAAGGGCGGCGATAAAAAGTTCGTCCACGAGGGCGAGGTCTTTACCGAGCTGCTTCAGCACCTGAATCAGGGCAAGCTGGCAAGAACCTTTGACGGTTCCGAGGATGATATGGCTCTGATTGCCACTTCCGATCTGCTGACCCTGAAAAAGACCATCTATGTTGCAAACCTCTCTGAGGATGAAGTTAACGACCCTGAGAGCAACCGTCATTTCATGGCTGTAAAGGCTCTGGCCGACGAGGAAGGCAGCCAGCTGATTCCCATCTGCGCCAAGCTGGAAGCCGACATTGCCGAGCTGGATGATCCCGAGGAAAAGGCCATGTTTATGGAGGAGCTGGGCGTTAAGGAGTCCGGTCTCGACAAGCTGATCCGCAGCAGCTACGCACTGCTGGGTCTGATTTCCTTCCTGACAGCCGGCGCCGACGAGTGTCGTGCATGGACCATCAAAAAGGGCACCAAGGCTCCTCAGGCCGCCGGTAAAATCCATACTGACTTTGAGCGTGGCTTCATCCGTGCTGAAGTGATTGCCTTTGAGGATATGAAGGAATGTGGTACCATGGCTGCCGCCAAGGCCAAGGGTCTAGTTCGCAGTGAGGGCAAGGAATACGTCATGAAGGATGGCGACATCGTCAACTTCCTGTTCAACGTTTAATCTAAAACTTTAAAATGGGCTGTTCACAATGTGAACAGCCCATTTTATTTAGAATAATTCGCCGTCAATAGAAATGATGGAATCAAAGTCAATCGCCGTACCATCCGTGAAAAGAATTGCATGTGTATACCCATCCACCTTTTTCACTTTTCCGGTAAAACTGACATACGCACCGCCCGCTTTGTAGAGATCCGGGCGGAAATAGGTCGCCGTAATTTCCGGGCACTCCTCCGCCCGTTCCATCACCATCCGCAGCCGCTCATCCAGCAGCTCTTTTCCACCTTCGTCCAGCTCGATGGCCTGATCTACCAATCTGGCAGTCTCCTGAATCGCCGCATCATACCCCACCAGTGCCGCAAAAGGTGAAAACTGTGCTCCCCGATCTACCATGGACATTCTCGCCCGTTTGGGAGAAACATGATGAGGTAAATGAATGATGTCGTCATATTTATGTCCGTCATCTGCTTTATTCATGCAGTTATCCACATTCCTTCCACAAGTAGTCTAAAAAACCACACCAAGTCACACTATGCCTTATGCCCGCCAATTTGTTTGTTTCGGTCCACAGCGGTAGCACCTTCCTGTAAATTCATGCCCTTCAGGATTGCATTTTTTCCGTACTTTTTCCGAATCGTCAGCACAGCCTGCTGCCTGCGTTTCTCTCGTTCCAGTGTCCGTTCTTCTTCCTCCTGCTGCTTCTGCTGAGATTCCAGATCCGAAAATAAATCAAATTGCTGGAATTCATGGTTGCAGGATATTGTGCGCTCCAGAACAATATTGTTTGCAACAATATTGATACGACGAATCAGCAAATCAGGGTTTACAATCCGGTCATACAGTTCCATGACCCCATCAACAATCAACCTTGTAGAGGATGTGGCCCGATTCAGGCGAGCGGTTCCGTGGGCATGTTTTGGAATTTGCCGCCCATAAGCATCAGTTGTCACCTCACCGTGATAAGCTTTGCGCCGCTCCGGATCCGTGAGGTTTTCGATATCATAACCAATAGTCAGCACCATCTGGTTGGTCACTAACCCCTTATCCACCAAATCCAGCACCAGAAGATCCGCCATTTCTCGGACAACCAATTTTGCCATCTCAAAGGGATAAGCACAATGAAGCACCTGCCCGGAACCAAGACTGTTAGAACTGGGCTTGTAGGCCTTGATGTCAGCAATGGTGCACGGTTCCCACCCCCACGCATGGTCAATGAGCAGCTCCGCATTCACGCCAAACAGCTTATACAGCAAATCCTCATTGGCAATCGAGCAGCGAGCAATGTCACCCATAGTAAAAATCCCGTGCTGTTCCAGTTTTCTGGCATAGCCCCTGCCAACCCGCCAGAAATCCGTCAATGGGCGATGATTCCACAGCAATTCTCTGTATTTCATCTCATCCAATTCTGCAATACGAACCCCGTCCTTGTCGGGCTGGATTTTCTTTGCCACAATATCCATAGCCGCCTTACAAAGAAACAGATTTGTGCCAAGTCCTGCCGTTGCCGTAATTCCGGTAGTGTCGAGAACGTCCTGAATCATTTTCCGAGCCAGATCCCGTGATGTTATACCATAGGTTTTCAGATAGGCCGTAGCATCAATGAACACCTCATCAATGGAATAGACATGGATATCTTCAGGTGCCACGTATTTCAGGTAGATATTATAGATTTTGGTGCTGCATTCAATATAGTGTGCCATACGTGGAGGTGCTGCAATGTAATCCAGTGCCAAGGAAGGATTGGAATTTAATGCAACAGCATCGCAGGAAGATCCTGTAAACTTCCGCCCCGGAGCTTTCGCCAGGCGCAGCGCATTGATCTCTTTGACCTTTTGAACCACCTCAAAAAGTCTTGCTCTGCCAGGAATACCGTAGGCCTTGAGAGACGGCGATACTGCCAAACAGATCGTTTTTTCTGTCCTGCTGGCATCTGCCACAACCAGATTGGTGGTCAGCGGGTCCATTTCCCGTTCAATACATTCCTGAGAGGCGTAAAAAGATTTCAAATCAATGGCAATATAGCTTCGTTGTTTTGTCATGTTCATAGCCTCCCGAAAATTTGTTCGATATTATACTACCACATTCTCATTAAAAAATCAATCATGCAGCGTGAAAGCCACGAGCACAAAGCGCACAAATCCGCTTGCAAGTAATTTCATTCAAATCTGCAAATTTTGTATCTAGAAAAAACGAACGCTTGGACGTATAATATGAGTTGTAGGAATGTTAATCTCCTGCAAGCTTTCCATATTTTTAATATAGACAGAATTGAGGTAGATACGATGAAAAACACAACACACAATCGCGTTCTATGGATTACTCGCACCGGTATTCTGGTTGCACTTTTGATTGTTCTGCAATATGCAACCGCCGGAACCTCTGCTTTTGCAGGTCAGTACATCACCGGCTCCTGCGTCAATGCAGTTCTTGCCATTTCTGTTCTAACCACAGGCCTGTGGAGCGGCGTGGCCGTGGCCGTCATTTCCCCTTTCTGTGCAAAACTCATTGGCATCGGACCTGCTCTTATTCAGATTGTTCCCGCCATCGCTGTTGGTAATCTGGTCTTTGTTCTGTGTCTGCATTTCCTGATCGGTCGTAACAGCAAATCCGTTCCTGTTCAGGTTGTTGGTCTGGTAGTTGCCGCCGCTGCGAAGTTTGTAACGCTGTACTTGTTGGTAGTAAAGTTTATCATTCCCATGATGGGCAGTCTGAAGGAAAAGCAGGTTGCCATGCTCAGCGTCATGTTCTCCTATCCCCAGATGGTTACCGCCCTCGTCGGTGGTGCTGTGGCTCTGCTGATTGCCCCCACTCTGCGCAAGGCACTCCGCAAAAACTAAAATTAAACATCAAAGCCTGCGGTTCAAAATGAACCGCAGGCTCTTTTTATGCACCGGCTTCTCTTTTACGAAGAACTCTTTTCATTCCATAAACAAATATTATCACAGAAAAAATCGGTGCAATGAAGTCCGAAATAGGCTGTGAATAGAATATCGCCTCTGCCCCGAGGTATATGGGCAGTACATAAATACTGACAAAATAAATCAGCTTTCTAAACAGCGACAAAGGAAGTGACACCTGAACTTGTCCCATGCCTGTAAAACCATCCACAATAGCGTACTGTACACCCATCGGAATTGCACCCAACGTACAAATGCCGATTGTACGAAATGCCATGGCATTTAACTCTGCATCAGACGTAAACAGCGATGCAAACGCAGAACCGGCGGTTCTTGCAAGAATGAACATCACAGTTGTGTATGCTGTGCAAAAGCCCATAATCCACCGTTCCGCCTGCATCACCCGATCAGATCGGCATGCACCGTAGTTATAGCTCAAAATACCCTGTGTGCCGCCACTGATTCCACCCAGCGGCATGGTCACCAGCAGCATAAAGCTCTGAACAATGGTGTTGCAGGTAATCAGTGTATCGCCCATTGCCGCACCGCCATAACGCTGAAGCTGCGCATTCATAGCAATAATCATCAGATTATCCATTGCCAGAATGGAGAACGGGGCAAGTCCCAGTCGAAGGACCTGGCGCATAATTTTGAGGCTGTATCCGCCAATGGTAATTTTAACCAGTGTCTTGCCGCTGAACAGATACCATAGCACAAATACCGCGCTGGCTGCCTGACTGATGATGGTAGCAAGCGCCGCGCCGGAAACGCCCATAGAGAGTCCAAAGATAAATACAGGGTCCAGAATAATATTCAGCACAGCACCAATCATCACCGAGGCCATTCCAACCTTTGCATAACCCTGAGAGATGATGAACTGATTCATACCAGTAGATAAAAGCGCAAAAATTGTGCCACTGATATAAATGGTAAAATACTTAGACGCATAGGGATAAGTGGCATCACTTGCGCCAAACAGATACAGCATCGGTTTTTTCAGTGGTAAGATAATGGCTGTCAACGCCACTGCAATTACCACCAGCATCAAAAAGCAGTTTGCAAGAATTTGATTTGCCCGCTTCATATTTTTTTCGCCCAGACTGATTCCCATCAGGGGCGTACCGCCAATACCTACCAAAAATGCAAATGCACCAATCATGGTGACCACGGGGCCGCAGATTCCCACACCAGCCAGAGAGATATCACCCACACCGGGAATATTACCCACATACATGCGATCAACAATACTGTAAAACACACTGACGAATTGGGCCAGCATGCTGGGAATCGCAATCCGCATCACCAGTTTCGGAATGTTGTCACGCCCCAAATCATTTTCCACTCTCACACATTTTCACTCCCTCTCACAAATTCCTGCCTATCATACACCTTTTTTCTCTAAAAATAAAGTGTTTATTTTCAAAAAACTGCCGAATAATTTGTAATTATTGCGTTTCATACCATTCTGTGATATAATATGCATATTTATTTACTATTGGAGGCACCAATGTTAGAAATCTTTTCAACGATCAATACACATATAAATAATTTTGTCTGGGGCGTTCCTGCCATGGTCTGCATTTTGGGTGTAGGCCTCTATTTAAGCTTCGCAACCAGATTTGTACAGATTCGAAAATTCGGTTACGCCATGCGCTCTACTATTGGACGCATCTTTAAAAAGGGAGAATCTGCTGACGGCAGCATGACTCCCTTCCAAGCCGTTTGTACCGCACTGGCAGCCACTGTCGGTACCGGCAACATCGCCGGTGTGGCAGGTGCCATCGCCATCGGCGGTCCCGGTGCAGTGTTCTGGATGTGGGTTTCCGCCTTACTTGGCATGTGTACCAAATTTTCAGAAGTAACCCTTGCCGTCCATTACCGTGAAACCAACTCCAACGGTGACTATGTGGGTGGTCCCATGTACTATATCAAAAACGGTCTGGGAAAAAAGTGGATGTGGCTGGCTTATGCCTTTTCCCTGTTTGGTATTTTCGCTGTGTTCGGAACCGGCAACGCCACACAGGTTAATACCATCACCGCTGCCATCGACACTGCCCTGTTGAACTTCGGTCTGCTCTCCGCCGATACTACCTTCATCTGTAATCTCATAATCGGCATTACCATTGCAATAATTGTGGGTCTGATTATGATTGGCGGCATCAAGCGCATCGGCCGTGTGACCGAGAAACTGGTTCCTATGATGGCTTTGCTCTATATTGTACTGGCTCTGGGCGTCATCGGCATGAACGTCCAGAAAATCCCCGGTGTATTTGCCTCCATCGTCAGCGGTGCTTTCAATCCTGCTGCTTTTACCGGCGGCGTCGTTGGCAGTCTCTTCCTGAGCATGAAAAAAGGTGTCTCCCGTGGTATCTTCTCCAACGAAGCAGGTCTTGGCACCGGTTCTATTGCCCACGCCTGTGCAGATACCCACAAGCCCGTGCAGCAGGGCCTGTTCGGTATCTTTGAAGTCTTTATGGACACCTTTGTCATCTGTACACTAACTGCTCTTGTGGTACTGTGCAGTGGCGTTGCCGTTCCCTATGGAAAGGTTGTAGGCGCAGAGTTGACCATATCCGGCTTTATCCACGCCTACGGCGGTTGGGTTTCCCTGTTTACCGCCATTGCCATGTGTTGCTTTGCATTCTCCACCATTATTGGTTGGGGGCTGTACGGTTCCCGGTGTGTCGAGTTCCTCTTCGGCCACAGAGCCGCAAAGGTCTACACTGTGCTCTATGCTCTGGTTGCCGTAGCAGGTGCAACTATGGATTTGGGCATGGTGTGGGGCATCTCCGAAACCTTTAACGGACTTATGGCCATCCCCAACCTAATTGCTGTATTCCTGCTGGCGCCTGTGGTTCTGAAGCTTTTAAAAGAGTACTTCCATAGCGAACAGCATCTGTAATAAAAATACCGCTGAAAGCCAAACTTTCAGCGGTATTTTTTATATTGCTTCAGAGTCAATCACTTTATATCCAGCCTTTGCAAGAGCCTCAGCAAGGACGCCCTGACCCGATATCAGTTTCCCAGAGAAACTGCCGTCATACACCTGATTGACACCGCAGGTTGGACTTCTGGACTTGAGAACAGCACAGGAGATATCTTCTGTTTTTATCTGCTCCAGAATCTGTGCCACAGCTGCTCTGACCGAAGTATCCACACAAATGCCATCCCGGTTTATCAGCACGCCATCCACAATTTCCATCGGAGTTCTGGGAATTCCCAGCCCAGCCAGAGTCTCCGGACATACAGGAATCACTTCCTTGTCCCGTAAAAAGCTCTCCACGGCGGAGCTGTAATTATTACCACCGTTATACTTGCAATTTTCCCCCAATAAGCAAGCGCTGACCAATACTTTCATCGCATTACCGCCCTTACTTACGCTTGGTGAACAGATTCAGCACCACACTGAGCAGAACCATACAAACCGCTACAGTGACCCAGCCGAAGCCCAGCTTGTAGAACGGCATCATGTGCAGCACTGCGGACACACCGGGAATCCGCACCTTAATACCCTCCAGTGCAAACAAGACGCTGACAACGCCTACACCGCCAATGGTGCAGGGGTAAATGTAGGGATTGTTTTGCAGATAGTGATCCAGAAGGCCCAGCACAATCAGCATAATAGCAACAGGGTAAATTGCATCAAGAACAGGAACAGAGATGCTTAGAATCATATTCAGACCCATGTTGCACACCAGGAAGGAGAATCCTGTAATCAGAAGCACATAGGTACGATAGCTGATCTTTACAAACAGGCCAGCAAAGAACTGGGAAATAGATGTAATCAGGCCCACGCAGGTGGTCAAACAAGCCAAGGTAAAGATTGCGGCCAGCAGAATTGCACCGGGCTCGCCAAAAAGCTGAGCTACAATGCAGCGAAGCGTCCATGCGCCATTGCCCTGCACAGGGTACACACCAGAGCTGTAACAACCCATAATAGTCAGCATCACATAAACAGTTGCTAAAATCAAACCGGCAAAGATGCCAGCCTTGACCGTGTAGCCCACCACGGTTTTCTTTGTATCTACACCAAAAGCCCGCAGAGTAATGGCAATGACCAGGCCGAAATTCAGTGCAGCAATGGTGTCCATCGTTTTATAGCCTTCTACAAAGCCCTGCAAAAACGGAGCCTGCTGATAAGCCTGCTGTGCAGGTGCAATATCTACCTTGCCTCTGAACATAAAATTGCCGAACAGAATCGCCAGCAGAATCAGCAGGCTGGGAGTCAGGTAAGTACCGATACGCTGTACCAGCTTCTTGGGATTAAGTGCCAGCCATCCTGCGATCAGGAAAAACACCAGAGAATAGAGAACCATAAAGAGCGTCATATTTGTCTGCTCGGGGAGATAGGGTGCAACTGCCATTTCAAAAGGAACGGAAGCTGCACGAGGGATACCCAAACCGGGACCGATGGACAGATAAATCAGCAGTGTAAATACAATCGAAAAGGATTTGCCTACACGGCCAGCCAGCTGATCTAAACCATCAGCCTGTGCCACCACAATAACGCCCAGTACAGGAAGAATAACGCCTGTAATCAAGAAGCCAATCAGTGCCGGTACACTATGGGCACCGGCGTTCTGACCCAGGAAAGGCGGAAAAATCAAGTTGCCTGCTCCGAAGAACAGTGAGAATAGCATGAAGCTCACCAGCGCCATGTTTCGTTTGCCAAGTTTCATAAAAACATCCTCCAATTAAAGACTTTTGTCATTGTACCATAGAATAATTCAGAAGTAAATCACAAATCGTCACAGAATCCGACTTTTTCTCTTTTTTATCAAAAAAATTCTCCACGCCGGATTCTTCATGAAATCCACACCATTGAAGCTAAGAAGAACCGGTACAGCACAGAGCCATACCGGTTCAAAATTATGTTTTTCAACTATATGCTTTGGAACATTTAACCATTCTTTTCATGAATCAGAAAAATGGAAATTAACGAACTAACCAGCAACAAATACGGGTAAAACAGGTACTTCATAATATCGAAAGCCGAAAGCACAAACCCCATATCCGCAGCGGCAGCAATTGCAACCAGCATTTGTGCACCATAAGGAATCACACCCTGAAAAATACAGGAAAACGTGTCAAGCAAACATGCCGTTCGTCTGGAGCTGATGTTATAGTCCCGGCTCATTTCCTTAGCAATAGGGTTTGCCATTACAATGGCCACAGTGTTGTTGGCGGTCGCAACATCCATTACCCCTACCAGCAGCCCCATCCCCAGCTGACCACCCTGTCTGCCTCTAAAAATCTTCCGAATCCCATAAAGCAGCGCATCAAATCCACCGTAGACCCGAATCAATGCACAAAGCCCTGCCACCAGAACGGCAACCATGCTGGTTTCAAACATACCGGCAGCGCCGGAACCCATATTGGCAAGTAAGTCAACCACTGCTGTCTGTCCCGTCACCAGCATGATGATAGAGCCGGAAGCAATTCCTAACAGCAGAACCACAAACACATTGATGCCAATAATTCCTCCGATCAGGACCAATACATATGGAAGAATCTGAACCAAATTATAACTTCCTATAATCTTAGCCGGTGCCTTATTCCAGGAAAGCATCAACACCAAAACCACGGAAACTACCGCAGCCGGTAAAGCAAACCAGAAATTACCTCGAAATTTATCCTTCATTGCACATCCCTGACCGTTGCATGCAGCAATGGTCGTATCTGAAATGAACGAGAGATTATCGCCAAACATCGCACCGCCTACCACCGTACCAATGCACAGTGCCATCTCAAAAGAAGATGCCTGCGCCACTTCCACTGCAATGGGAGTCAGCAGCGTGATGGTTCCTACAGAAGTTCCCATAGCAGTAGAGACAAAGCACGCTACCACAAACAGCACAGGCAGCGCAAATCTTGCCGGAATCACCGACAGCATGAAATACGCTACGCTCTGGGCGGAAGATCTGCCCACCACACCCACGAAGGTTCCGGCGGTTAAAAAAATAAGCAGCATCGTGATAATATTTTTATCTCCTACACCCTGCCCCATAATTTCCAGTTTCTGTTCAAAGTTCAACTGGCGATTCTGCAAACACGCCACCAGAATAGCCGCCAGAAAAGCCGTTACAACCGGAACATTATAAAAGCCCATAGCAATATGCATCCCGTATTCAAACAGAAGCCCTAACCCCAGATAGATCAGGAAAAACACAGCAATGGGCAACAATGCTACAGGATTTCCTTTTTTCATCCAAATACGCCTCCAAAACACGATGTTTTTAAGATATCATCCCCCTCAGGTAAAGTCAAGGAACACTCCCTTTGAATGAGTTTGGGCATTTCCCTATATGAGTCGGATTGAAAAAAATTTAGAAAAAACGCATTTTAGGTCTTTACAAATCAGAAAATATCTGCTATAATCTCTATTGTTCTGTGAACGCCACCTGGCCCGGTGGTGCAGTCGGTTAGCACGCCAGCCTGTCACGCTGGAGGTCGACGGTTCGAGTCCGTTCCGGGTCGCCAAAAGAAGTCATTCCTTTCGGAATGACTTCTTTTTTGTTACAGTAGTATTGATTGACCCCAAAGTACCCTCTCCTTTAGCAAGCTTCTCAGTGTATTTATCACTTCATTTTTCATGGTCTCGACTGCGATTTCACTGTTGCATTGCTTTGACATTTTGTTGGATTACCTCATTTACAATACTCATATCAAATTTAAACCTCCATGTTACTTGCTTGCGATCTGATTACCAGACCATCACAGGCGAAACATGGAGGTTTTATTTAATCTAAGGCACCAAAAATGGCCGTTACCAAACGTGGTAACGGCCATTTAAAGTAGGGTTTAGTTCAGAGTTTCCTCAACGACATCCTCGGTCAATCTGCTCTCAGGAGTCACACCGGGCTGATAGTCCCGGTATGCCAGCAGACCGGAGCCTGCAGGGATCAGCTTACCAATGATAACGTTCTCCTTCAGGCCAACCAGATGGTCAACCTTACCCTTGATTGCAGCATCAGTCAGAACCTTGGTGGTTTCCTGGAAGGATGCAGCAGACAGGAAGGAGTCGGTAGCCAGAGAAGCCTTTGTAATACCCAGCAGCACTGCGGAAGCGGTTGCCAGCTTCAGGTCAGTTTCGCCTGCATCAATTCGAGCTTGAACAGCCGCATTGGCATCCTCGAACTCGAACTTGTCGATGACAGTGCCGGTGAGCAGGCAGGAATCGCCGGGCTCTTCCACACGAACCTTACGCATCATCTGACGAATAATGACTTCGATGTGCTTATCGTTGATTTCAACGCCCTGCTGACGATACACAGCCTGGACAGACTGAACCAGATAGTCCTGAACTGCCTCGACACCGGAAATACGCAGGACGTCCTGAGGATACAGAGCACCATCCGTAATGGGCTCGCCCTTCAGAACCTTCTTGCCATGGCTGACCTTCAGACCGACAGAGTAAGGTACCTGATAGGTCTTGACCTCGCCGTCATCAGCAGTAACGGTGATGTTACGCAGAGCAGTACGACGAGTATCATCGATGCTGACGGTACCGGTAATCTCAGAAATCTGTGCCATCTTCTTGGGACGGCGAGCCTCAAACAGTTCTTCAACTCGAGGCAGACCCTGTGTGATATCGTCACCTGCGACACCGCCGGAGTGGAAGGTACGCATGGTCAGCTGAGTACCAGGCTCACCGATGGACTGTGCAGCGATGATACCGACAGCTTCGCCCAGATCAACTTCCTTGGAAGTAGCCAGGTTCATGCCGTAGCACTTTGCACAGACACCGCTTCTGGCGCGGCAGCCCAGAATGGTACGGATATAGATCTTATCGATACCTGCCTTTTCGAACTTCTCAGCATCCTCAGGCATCATCATGACGTCCTTAGAGTGCAGCAGCTCGCCGGTAACAGGATGGATCACGTCGTAAACGGGGTAACGACCACGAATACGGTTGCCGAAGGTGTCGATGACATCACCGTTCTGGTAGACAGCACCAACCCAGATACCGTCAGTCGTGCCACAGTTGTGTTCACGGATGATAACATCCTGAGAAACGTCAACCATTCGACGGGTCAGGTAACCGGAGTCAGCGGTACGCAGAGCGGTATCGGTCATGCCCTTACGAGCACCTCTGGAGGAAATAAAGTACTCCAGAACAGACAGACCTTCACGGAAGTTAGCCTTAACAGGGATTTCAATGGTACGGCCGGCGGTATCCGCCATCAGACCACGCATACCAGCCAGCTGACGAATCTGAGCCATGGAGCCACGAGCACCGGAGTCAGCCATCATGTAGATAGGATTGAACTTATCCAGATTGCCGGACAGTGCATTGGTGACATCAGCGGTGGTCTTTTCCCACTGCTGAACGACCAGACGATAACGTTCGTCGTTGGTGATAAAGCCCTGACGGTAGTAGTTTTCGATCTCAACGACCTTACCCTCAGCGTCCTTAACCAGCTCGTACTTAACAGCAGGAACCACCATATCTGCAATGGAAACAGAGATAGCGCCCTTGGTAGAGTACTTATAGCCCAGAGACTTGATGCGGTCCAGCATTTCGGTAGCGACAGTAAAGCCGTTCTTGCGGATACACTTGTCGATGATCTTACCCAGCTGCTTCTTGCCGACCAGGAAGCCGATTTCCAGATCAAACTCGTGACCGGGCTCAGAGCGATCCACAAAGCCCAAATTCTGAGGAATAGGCTCATTGTAGATCAGGCGACCGACAGTAGCATCGATGATACGGTACTGCATCTCACCGTTGATCTCCTTGCCATAACGGACACGGATAGGTGCATGCAGGCCAACAGCACCGTCTGCATAGGCAGCGATAGCTTCCTCAACACTGGAGTAGTTGTGAAGAGGACGGAACTTCGCACCGTTCTTGCCCTCAGCCTCGGCCTTGGCATTGGCAGCCAAGAACTCGTCTGCATCGACGATTTCGTTCACAGGCAGCTCGGTATCGCCGGAATCGGTGACAAAGACATTCTCGGCGCCCTTTTCAGCCTTACCCAGACGGGTGTAAGTCAGGTAGTAAGCACCCAGAATCATATCCTGAGTAGGAACGGTAACAGGCTTGCCGTCCTGAGGACGCAGCAGGTTGTTAGCAGAAAGCATCAGCATTCTTGCTTCAGCCTGAGCCTCAGGAGACAGAGGCACGTGAATAGCCATCTGGTCACCGTCGAAGTCAGCGTTAAATGCAGTACAGCACAGAGGATGCAGCTTCAGAGCACGGCCTTCGACCAGAACAGGCTCAAAGGCCTGAATACCCAGACGGTGCAGCGTAGGCGCACGGTTCAGCATAACGGGTCGGTCCTTAATGATCTCATCCAGAGCATCCCAAACCTCAGTCTTACCCTTATCGATCATCTTCTTAGCGGACTTAATGTTGTTAGCCAGACCATCAGCAACCAGCTTCTTCATAACGAAGGGGCGGAACAACTCAATAGCCATTTCCTTAGGCACACCGCACTGATACAGCTTCAGCTCAGGGCCGACAACGATAACAGAACGGCCGGAGTAGTCAACACGCTTACCCAGCAGGTTCTGGCGGAAACGGCCCTGCTTGCCCTTCAGCATATCAGACAGGGACTTCAATGCTCTGTTGTTTGCACCGGTGACTGCACGACCACGGCGGCCGTTGTCAATCAGGGCATCAACAGCTTCCTGCAGCATACGCTTTTCATTGCGGATAATGATGTCAGGAGCATGCAGCTGAATCAGTCTCTTCAGACGGTTGTTACGGTTAATGACTCGACGATACAGATCGTTCAGGTCAGAAGTAGCGAAACGACCACCGTCCAACTGGATCATAGGACGGATATCAGGAGGAATGACGGGCAGCACATCCATAATCATCCATGCAGGATTATTGCCGGACTCACGGAAAGCTTCCACGACTTCCAGTCGCTTGACAATACGCAGTTTCTTCTGAGAAGAAGCAGTTTTCAGTTCGTTGCGCAGCTGTTCGGATAGCTGCTCCAGATCGATCTGTTCCAGCAGCTCCTTGACAGCTTCAGCACCCATGCCTGCCTTGAAGTCGTCCTCGTACTTCTCCCGCATATCACGGTATTCCTTCTCGGTGAGCACCTGGTTTCTGACCAGAGGTGCATCGCCGGGATCAGTGACAATGTAAGAAGCGAAGTACAGGACCTTCTCCAAAATCTTAGGAGAGATGTCCAGAATCAGACCCATGCGGGAGGGAATACCCTTGAAGTACCAGATGTGGCTGCAGGGAGCGGCCAGCTCAATGTGGCCCATGCGCTCACGACGAACCTTTGCCTTGGTAACCTCGACGCCGCAGCGGTCGCAGATCTTACCCTTGTACTTAATTTTCTTATATTTACCGCAGTGGCACTCCCAGTCCTTGGTCGGTCCGAAGATCCGTTCACAGTACAGGCCGTCCCGCTCGGGCTTCAGGGTGCGATAGTTGATGGTCTCAGGCTTCTTGACTTCGCCAAAGGACCACTTCCGGATCATATCCGGTGAAGCAATGCCAATTTTAATGGCATCAAAGGTGGCATCTGCCATACTTTACTCGCGCCTCCTTTATTCATCGCCCTCGGCGTCAGCATCAGCCATACCGCCGAAAACGTCCATAATATCTTCAGGGCTATCCTCATCGATGACGAAACCGGCATCCAGCACTTCATCAGCGTCGCCAACCACTACCTGAGAGTCGTGATCAGCGGTGTAGACGATCTCATCTTCGTCCTCATCTTCCTTCAGCTCGATTTCGTTGCCGTTTTCATCCAGCACACGGATATCCAGACACAAAGCCTGCAGTTCCTTAACCAGAACCTTGAAGGATTCGGGAACACCGGGCTTGGGAATGTTGTCACCCTTGACGATAGCTTCGTAGGTCTTGACACGACCGGTAACATCGTCGGACTTAACAGTCAGGATTTCCTGCAGGGTGTAAGCAGCGCCGTAAGCTTCCAGAGCCCAGACTTCCATCTCACCGAAACGCTGACCGCCGAACTGAGCTTTACCGCCCAGAGGCTGCTGAGTAACCAGTGCGTACGGGCCGGTGGAACGAGCGTGGATCTTATCGTCAACCAGATGGTGCAGCTTGAGGTAATAAGGATAACCAACAGTAACCAGGTTATCGAAGGGTTCGCCGGTACGGCCATCGTACAGGACAGTCTTGCCGTCCTCACGCAGGCCAGCCAGCTTCAGGGTATCACGGATGTCCTTCTCGTTTGCGCCATCGAAAACAGGGGTAGCAACATGCCAACCCAAAGCCTTAGCAGCGTAACCCAGGTGGACCTCCAGCACCTGACCGATGTTCATACGGGAAGGAACGCCCAGAGGGTTCAGAACCACATCCAGAGGCGTACCATCGGGCAGGAAGGGCATATCTTCCTCAGGCAGAACGCGGGAAACGACACCCTTGTTACCGTGACGACCTGCCATCTTATCGCCGACAGAGATCTTTCTCTTCTGGGCGATGTAAACACAGACAGACTTGGTAACGCCGGGAGCCAGATCATCGGAGTTCTCCTTGGTAAAGACCTTAACATCCACAACGATACCGCTTTCGCCGTGAGGCACCTTCAAAGAGGTATCACGAACTTCACGAGCCTTCTCACCGAAGATAGCACGCAGCAGACGCTCTTCAGGAGTCAGTTCAGTTTCGCCCTTGGGGGTGACCTTACCGACCAGATAATCACCGGCATGAACCTCGGCACCGATACGGATAATACCGTTCTCATCCAGATCCTTCAGCGTATCCTCACCGACATTGGGGATGTCACGAGTGATTTCCTCAGGTCCCAGCTTGGTGTCACGGGCCTCGGTCTCATGCTCTTCAATGTGGATAGAAGTAAAGACATCCTCACGAACCAGACGCTCGTTCAGCAGAATGGCGTCCTCGTAGTTGTAACCTTCCCAGGTAACGAAGCCGATCAGCACGTTCTTACCCAGAGCGACCTCACCGCCGGAGCAGGAAGGGCCGTCAGCAATGATCTGCTGGGTATCCACACGCTCACCAGCAACCACGATAGGACGCTGGTTGATGCAGGTACCTGCGTTGGAACGAGCAAACTTGGTCAGCTGGAACACTTCGGTCTCGCCGTCGTCGTAACGAACGGTAATGTTGGTAGCAGAAACAGCAGTAACTGTACCGGGCTTGCGAGCCTTCAGACAGACTTCGGAGTCCACAGCAGCGGTATGCTCGATACCGGTAGCAACGATAGGAGGCTCAGTAGTCAGCAGAGGCACAGCCTGACGCTGCATGTTTGCGCCCATCAGTGCACGGTTTGCGTCATCGTTCTGCAGGAAGGGAATGAAAGAAGTTGCGATGGAGATCATCATTCTGGGAGAAACGTCGATGTAATCGATGACCTCACGGTCAACAGCGATGATCTCGTTACGGTGACGGCAGGTGATACGCTCGTTAACCAGACAGCCGTTCTCGTCCAGAGGCTCGTTAGCCTGACCGATGTAGAAATCATCTTCCACATCAGCAGTCATATACTCGATATCCTTGGTAACGAAGCCGGTAGCCTTGTCCACCTTACGGTAGGGAGCTTCAACAAAGCCGTACTCGTTGATTCTTGCAAAGGTGGCCAGATAGTTAATCAGACCGATGTTAGGACCTTCAGGAGTCTCGATGGGGCACATACGACCATAGTGGGTGTAGTGAATATCTCGAACATCGAAGGAGGCACGGTCACGGCTCAGACCACCAGGGCCCAGAGCGGACAGACGGCGCTTGTGGGTCAGCTCAGCCAGAGGGTTGTTCTGGTCCATGAACTGAGACAGGGGGCTGGAACCAAAGAATTCCTTGATAACAGCGGTCACAGGACGGATGTTAATCAGGCTCTGAGGTGTAACAGCATCCAGATCCTGAACAGTCATGCGCTCACGGATCACACGGTCCAGACGGGAGAAGCCGATGCGGAACTGGTTCTGCAGCAGCTCACCAACGCAGCGCAGGCGACGGTTGCCCAGATGGTCAATATCATCAGGAGTGCCAACGCCCATAGCTACGCAGTTCAGATAGTTGATAGAAGCCATCACGTCATCAACGATGATGTGCTTAGGAATCAGGTCATCCATACGCTCGGCGATGGCATCTTCCCATTCCTTCATAGAAGCATCCTTCAGCTCTTCCAGCATTTCCTTCAGCACAGAGAAGCGAACCTTCTCACGGATGCCGAACTCAGCAGGATCAAAGGACACGAAGTTCTCCATACGAACCATGTCGTTGGAGAAGATCTTGACATTGTTGTCGCCAACCTTAACAACAGCCTCATTGACGCCCTTGTCACTCAGCTCGTGAGCACGGGTACGGGTCACAAATTCGCCGGGCATAGCCAGGATCTCACCGGTCATAGGATCAGCAATAGGCTCTGCCAGTTCCTGGCCGGACAGACGGGACCAGATATCCATCTTCTTGTTGAACTTGTAACGGCCAACCTTGCTCACATCATAACGGTGAGCGTCGAACAGCAAGCCTTCCAGATGAGCAGTAGCAGTCTCAACCGTGGGAGGTTCACCGGGACGCAGGCGGCGGTAGATTTCCAGCAAGGACTCTTCACGAGTCTTGCAGGGATCTTTCTCGATGGTAGCGAGAATTCTCTCGTCCTCACCGAACAAAGCCTTGATCTGCTCATCAGTCTGAACGCCCAGAGCACGAATCAGGCAGGTAATAGGCAGCTTACGGTTCTTGTCGATGCGGACCCAGAACACGTTGGAGTTATCGGTTTCATACTCCAGCCAAGCGCCACGGTAAGGAATAACCGTAGCAGTATAGGTATGCTGATCGGCCTTGTCCACTTCATGGCCATAGTACATACCGGGAGAACGAACGATCTGGGAGATGATAACACGTTCTGCGCCGTTGATAACAAAGGTGCCGCCGTTGGTCATCACAGGGAAATCACCCATGAAGATTTCCTGCTCCTTGATCTCATCTGTTTCGGTGTTGCGCAGGCGCACCCGAACCTTGATGGGTTTGGCGTAGGTGGCATCCCGCTCTTTGCACTCCTGGATGGTGTACTTGGGCTTGTCTTCCATGGTATAATCCAGGAAACTCAGCTCCAGTTTACCGGAGAAGTCAGAGATGGTGCCGACGTCCTTGAAAACCTCTCTCAGACCTTCATCCAAGAACCACTTATAGGAGTCCTTCTGGATTTTCAGCATATTGGGGATTTCCAGGATCTCTTCATACTTCGCGTAAGATTTACGCATGGTCTTGCCGAACATTACGTCCTTGACCATTGCCATATGGATCATCACAGCCTTTCTTTCAGTATCATGCAAGAATTGTGTGTTGCTTAATACGCAAGGTGCCGTTGTCACTTTTGAATAACTTTCTACTTGACACCGGTTCCAACCTGTGATAATATGTCCACGTCAAGGTGAAAGCCCTAAGAGGGCACACTATCACAGTATGGATAATCATTGTATCATAGCCGGTTGCATATGTCAATCGGTTTTTCTCTTTTATGTGCAAAAAATCGCTCCCCAACATTGGGGAGCGATTCTTTTTTTGTTGATTACAACCAAGAGTAGCCGTGGCAATTTACAAGTGCATCCAGTTTTCTGCCTTTTTTGCAGTAGGGGCAGTCTCTGTAGTCGTAGCTGGCATAATCCGGAATATCCGACAGATCGTAGACCGAATGAACAGGCACTTCCTCCACCTCATCCACAGCGCTGTAAAGGGCAGCAAATCCAACCAGTTCACCGCCGTAGTAACCAACTGCCTCAGAGCTCTTGCCCGCTGTATAACCGGTGGTACAGGAAGCCATCAGCACCAGAACGTGCTTATTGCGAATCATATTCTGTATATTGTCCCGGAAAATCATCTGAGAATTCGAGTTGTACTCCGGCTCTACTACGTAGATGGTATTATGTGTGTTGATGCTGCGGAAACCGCAATTTTCCAATTCATCCGCAAGACAGGTACCGATTACACTGGTACCATCCAGGCACAGAATCGTATCCACAGGCGTATCATTCTTAAACTTGGAAACCAGCTGTTTTGCAACAGCTTTTGCTTCACTCAAACGGGTCTTTTGATAGGTAATGTCGATGTAATAGTTGATGTGGCTGTGGTTTGTGGCAAAATGGCCACGGGCAACACGCAGCGGCACGTTTCCACGCTTCACTGGCAAGCTTGTGAGTTCAATCATAAGTACATCCTCCATATCCAAAATATAAAAAGCGTCTTTCACAAATCCAGCACAGTGCTGTCAGCCGGATGTCACGAAAACGCTTTTTTATATTATAACTTGGAATGAGGCACAATTTCAAGGGAAAAGGCCCTGTCGACTTACCCAAATTTCTTCAATTACGCTTGTGTACTTTGCCGCTTCAGCAATTCCGGTTCCCATCGCAGAAACTGCGTACCAATGATTTTGCACACCGCTCCCGTTTCTACAAGATCATGCATCTGCTCCATGGTGACCCATCGGACACCATCCGTTTCTCCCGGCAGCAGAACAATTTGGTTCAGCGGCGTATTCCGTTTCAGGCAGTAAAAGTCATAGTGGGTGTTGCGATCCTTATCCGTGCCCAAAAATTCAAACTCATCTTCCGTCGCCCGGATACCTGTTTCCTCAAACAGTTCTCTTGCCATGGCGCAGCGACTGCTCTCTCCTGCCTGAACAGCACCTCCGGAATTTTCCCAGGTGCCAGCAAAGCTCTTTCCTTTTGCCCGCCGTGTCAGCAGCAAATTACCTTCGCCGTCATAGACCCACACGCACACCACAAGGCCATATTCCCCTGCCTTCCACCGGGTCCCCCGGCGATGAACCCTGCCGGTAAGGTTACGGTTTTTATCATAAACGTCATTAAATTCCACAGAGTTCAACTCCTTCTTGTTACTTTTAGTTTATCACATAGCACTTAAAAACGCAACAAAAACGGGTACCGAGCGGTACCCGTTTTCTATGTATTATACTTCCTGACAGCTGTTGGGGAACAGACGGGAATCCGTATGAGGAATGAAACATGCAGCCACAAAGGAATCCATATAGCCCGGATGGGTCGAAAGCTCCAAATAGGTCATATTTGCCGCCACCTCAGACGTCTTGGCAATGGCTTCGTCACTCATCACCATGGCATAAGCACCGGTCAGGCTGGAGTTGCCAATGTATTCAAATTTCTCCAGCTCCACATCAGGCAGCATGCCGATATTGACTGCATTTTTCATATTGATGCCCGAACCAATGCCGCCGGCTACATAAACCTTGTCGATCATATCCACCGTCATATCAACAGCAGACAGCAGCGTGTCAATCGCAGAGAAAATAGCGCCCTTTGCTCGGATAAAGTTGTCGATGTCCACCTCGTTGATGGCCACTTCCCGGTTGGTTTCAGACTCCGCTGCTGTGGCAAGGACATAGCGCCCCATGCCGTGCTCATCACGCTTGACCCGCTCACCTTCCCGGACAAACTTGCCACCCGCATTGATGATACCGCAGCGATAAAGCTCCGAAATAATATCAATAATACCAGAACCGCAAATGCCCACAGGCTTCTGACCAGGGTCACCTACGATCACCAGCTGAGGCTCCATAGTCTCCTTGTCCAGAACGCAAGCCTCAATAGCACCGTCAGTTGCACGCATACCGCTGGAGATATCACCGCCCTCAAAGGCAGGACCGGCAGAGCAAGCACAGCTCATCAGAAAATCCCGGTTACCAAAGACGATTTCGCCATTGGTGCCAAGGTCAATAAACAGGCTCATTTCATCCTTATCCCAGATTCCGGACGCAAGCGTACCAGCCGTGATATCGCCACCTACATACGAGCCGATATTAGGCGCAATGATAACAGGTGCCAAAGGATTTGCAGGCAGATGCAGCTCCCCCGCCAGCAGACCTTCCCACCCGAAGAAGCTGGGAACATAAGGCTCCATACGGACAGGCTCCGCATCCACACCAATCAGCAGATGATTCATCGTCGTATTTGCGCCGACAGAAACACGAAGAATGCTGCGTGCAGAGATATTAGCAGTCTTGCAGAGATTTGCAATGATCGGGGTCAGCGTTTCCTTCACAATTGCATCCTGGAGTTTTTTCTTACCGCCATTTTTTCCCTGCTCGATAATTCTATTGATAACATCAGCACCATAACGAATCTGTCCGTTACCGGAAGAACCCTTAGCCAGCAGTTTACCGGATGTCAGATCAGTCAGAACCATGGTAACCGTCGTAGTACCGATATCGATTGCACAGCCAACCACTGCCGTGTCCTCCGGCCCGCAGATTTCCATACACTTGAATGTATTACCGATCAACTGACCCTTAACGCAGACATTAAAGCCAAATTCCCGAAGGGTATGGGCAAGCTTTACCATGACCGTGAAGGGAATTTCCACCTGTTCTGCACCCAGTGCCTCCTGAATAGCCCAAGTCAGACGTTCATTGTCAGGCATGGTATCATCCACAGAAGGCTCTGCCATTGTCAGCACGACAGAGCGGAAGTTATTCACAAAATGGATGCCGCTTTCTTTCAAATCGGACTGGCATTTCTCAAAAATAGCCACTTCCTGAGGGCTGCTCAGATCCGCCGTTTTCATTCTGGACTGATAAGCAGAAGCAATATCAGGCACAAATACAGTACAGTCTCCCACGACCTTAGAGTTACAGGACAGACGCCATCCGGCTTCAAACTCTTCATCGGAAATATGTCGGCTCCTGATCGTCTCCAAGTCTCCTTCCAGGAGCTTGACCCGGCATTTACCGCAGGAACCATTGCCGGAACAAGGCGCATCGATTGCCACATTAGCACGGCGAGCCAATTCCAGCAAATTATCACCGGCATTGCACTCAATGGAAACAGCATTTCCGCCTTCGATCTGAAATACAACCTTCATAATCAATCTCCTTTTTTCTTGGAAATATATCATTCTTTTCGTACTGATTATACTGATATTTATACAAAAAGTCAATGGTACAACCCTACGTTGCACCAGAAAAATCTGTTCCCAAAAATCTGTAACGTGCCCGTTTTGTCTCTGCTTTCCGCAGGGCAAAGACACTCAGAAAATGTCCTCCAGCATATGTAGATTTGAATAAAAATCAACACGAATTACTATCTCATATTCCATATTGACATATATTCACTCCTGTGGTATATATTGTGACATCAAGAGACATACAGCTATATTGCTCTATATCTCCGAGTCCAAACATCTGGAGGATAAATTATGAAAAAGCAAACCATCAGCGTGTTGACTGCCATCCTGTGTGCAGGCAGCATTTTAGCTGGCTGTGGTTCCAAAGACGCACAACCAACCACCTCGTCCACCGCAGCACCTACCGTCACCGTAGCTGCACCCGAAACCAGCGCTCCCACAGCAACCGCAGAACCCACCGTTCCCGAGACAACTGTCCCCGAAACCACCGTTCCCGAGACCGCTGCTCCTGAAACCGCTCCTGCTAGCGAAGGCAGCAGCACCTCCTCCGGCAAGTATGTAGACCTCGACAATATGCAGTTCAGCATCAACGGCAAGACCTACACTCTGGGAAAAACCACTTTGCAGGAGCTGATTGACGACGGAGTTCCTTTCAGAGAGGATGATTTGGAAAACGCCGGCAATAACCTGAAAAAGAATGCACAATCTCAGGGATTCCGTATTGATCTGGACAAGTATTGGACGGCTCAGGTATATGTCATGAACGACACTGACAGCGGCAAAACCATGTCCGAGTGCTACATCAGCGAAGTATACCTGCCTATGCACAAAGACAAAACGCAGGATATCCTGACTTTCGCATTCCCTCAGAACATGACGATGGATGAGCTCAAGGCAAACGCCGGCGAGCCCACCAACTACAGACATTATGACGGTGACAACGGCTATTACAGTGATACACTGGAATACTCCAGAGATTCCAGCAAGTACATCGGTGACTACGGCTATACCTTTGAGTTTATGAAGGGCAATCTGTATTGTATCACCATTGACTATAAGCCCTAACCCTTAAATATTTAAGAGACTTGCCTCGGCAAGTCTCTTTTTTGTGTCAGTATTCACGTCGCCCCCAGAGTCTCACGAACAGCAGCCCACTGGGCTGCTGCATCCATTCGGTTCAAATCCCAACTGCCAAAGCACAGATAACAAAAAAGAGACCATCCAAAACGGATGATCTCTTTTGGCAGAGGATGAGGGATTCGACTTGCATTTTCGCCTGTGGCGAAAATATAGGAGTCGTTCGACGGAGCCTCACGAACAGCAGCCCACTGGGCTGCTGCATCCATTTGGTTCGAATCCCAGCCACCAAAGCACAGATAACAAAAAAGAGACCATCCAAAACGGATGATCTCTTTTGGCAGAGGATGAGGGATTCGAACCCCCGCAAACGGAGTCAGAGTCCGGTGTGCTACAAATCCTCTAAATGTGGAACGGATATTATTATACTTAATATTCAGGAAAAGTCAAGCACTTTTGCAAAATTCTTCATTTCAGCTTTCCCAAGGGAACGGCTTCCCTTTCAGGACTTTCTCTTTCAGGTAACGAAAGGTCTTTTCTTCCCCTTCATCTCTCAGCATAGTCAGAATATACTCCAGTTCCTTTTGCGTCTTTTCGTGCATCAGCAGACGTTCCTTGCTTTTCTCAAAATACGTAAGAGCCGAACCCGGTGTATAATTTTTCCCCTGATAGGTCATGCAAGCCGCTCTGCGATCCATAACCATCTCTACGAGATACTTTCGAGGCATAGGAACCGCCTCATACCGTCTTGTTTCCAGGCTTAGATCTGTCCAATATTCATAGTGATGGCGGTTACGGCCTTTATGGTGCATCCATGCAGCACTGTATCCTTTATCCTCTCGCTCAGCAGCATTGGGACTGCGGTTTCCCTGATAATACTTTGCGCCGGTAAAAAACTCCGACGGTCCATACTTTGACAAATCATGGGTCAGCCCCTGTTTATAAAGTCCAACCCGAAAGCAGCCATCCATCACCAGCATCTTATGCTTCGTAATCGTCTTGAAATGTTTCCACGCATGCATTGGGGGATCCTCCCTTCATTTCAATCCATTATATTCTCATTGCCCTGCAATTGCAATACAAGAAAACCTCCCCAGACGGGGAGGTTTTGCATTTATTAACCCTCTTCAACGACAATTTCGCTCAGTTCCAGACCCGGATTCTTCCGGCAGGTGAAATCGATTGCCCAGTAGCTGGAGAATACCAGCAAGCTGCGGCCACGATAGTCTTCCAGAAGCTCGGCATCGCCGCCCAGATTCAGATCCGCATATTCGCAGGGGCACTTGTCAATCAGGCGAATTTCTTCATAGGGCAGGTTTTCCATCCGCAGGTCGACGCCGTACTCATTCTTCATGCGGTACTGGAACACATCCAGCTGCAGCGTACCGACAACGCCCACGATAACCTCCTCCATACCGGAGTTAGGAACCTTGAAAATCTGGATAGCGCCTTCCTGTGCGATCTGCTCCGTGCCCTTAACAAACTGCTTACGCTTCATGGAATCCTTGGCAGAAACACGGCAGAAATGCTCAGGGGCAAAGGTAGGAATACCGGAGAACCTAAATTTCTTTCCGGCAGTGGTGATGGTATCGCCAATGGAGAAAATACCAGGGTCAAAAACACCGATAACGTCGCCGGCATAGGCTTCTTCGACAATCTCACGCTCAGCAGCCATCAACTGCTGGGGCTGAGACAGGCGCATTTTCTTGTTGCCCTGAACATGGAAATATTCAGCATCACGCTGGAACTTGCCGGAGCAAATACGCATAAAGGCCAGACGGTCACGATGCGCTTTGTTCATGTTCGCCTGAATTTTAAAGACAAACGCAGAAAAATCCGGGCTGAAGGTATCAATTTCACCGCAGTCCGCCACACGAGGCAGAGGGGGCGGAGTCATTTTCAGGAAGTGCTCCAAAAACGGCTCAATACCAAAGTTAGTCAGTGCAGAGCCAAAGAACACAGGGCTGAGCTGACCGTTCTTCACTTCTTCCAGATTCATGTCACGGCCCGCAGACAGCAGTTCTACATCGTCGATCAGCTGCTGATGCTTCGCCTCAGAATCCAGAAGCTCTGCAACTTTAGAGTCATACAGATCTACTTCCATCTTGTCAGCACGGCTCTTGCCGTTAAGACCGGAGAAGAAGATCAACTGGCTCTTATCTCGGTCGTACACGCCCTGAAAATCCTTGCCGCAGCCAATAGGCCAGTTCATGGCATAGGTCTCAATGCCCAGTTCCCGTTCCACTTCGTCCAGCAGATCAAAGGGGTCTTTGGTTTCACGGTCCATCTTGTTGATGAATGTAAAAATAGGAATGTGACGCATGGCACAGACCTTAAACAGCTTTCGGGTCTGGGGCTCGACGCCCTTGGCGCCGTCAATGACCATGACTGCTGCGTCCGCAGCCATCAGGGTACGGTAGGTATCCTCAGAAAAGTCCTGGTGACCGGGGGTATCCAGAATGTTGATGCAGAATCCATCGTACTGGAACTGCATAACAGATGACGTAACGGAGATACCACGCTGCTTTTCGATCTCCATCCAGTCGGAGGTAGCAGCACGAGAGTTCTTCTTGCCCTTAACAACGCCGGCCTGTGCAATAGCGCCGCCGTAGAGCAGGAATTTTTCAGTTAAGGTCGTTTTACCGGCGTCGGGGTGAGAGATAATTGCGAAGGTCCGACGGCGGCTGATTTCTTCTTGTAAAGTCGGCATAGTAGTTACTCCTGAACAGGTTTTCAAATCATATTAACTTAGTTTACCACATTTTTTAGCAGCTTACAAGAGGGAATTGTAAATATAGTTGCATTTTCAGCCATTTTCCGGAGGAAAATCATATTGACAAAAGAAGTATTTTCGGGATATAATAGGAATGTACAATCTAAAATGGCTGAGAAGAGGAGAGTACGCTTGGAATACCGGTCAGAGAGCCCAGTAAGGTGTGAGTGGGCACGGGAACAGAAGCCGAACATGGCCTCAGAGCCGGACTGTCGATAGGTAGGCCGTCCCGTGTGCGCCCGTTAAAGCGCTTTAAGGTGCAGTTTTCTGCACGAAACAAGGTGGTACCGCGTCAATTTTGTCGCCCTTGAGTGTTCTCAAGGGCGCTTTTCTTTTTTAGGAGGAGAATCAATCATGTGTGAAAAATGCAAGGGTAATTTCTATATTACCACCCCCATCTACTATCCCTCTGCCAAGCTTCACATTGGCCATACCTATTGCACCGTAGCAACCGACGCTATGGCTCGTTACAAGCGACTGCAAGGCTACAATGTCAAGTTCCTCACCGGCACCGACGAGCACGGTCAGAAGATTGAGGACAAGGCAAGAGAAGCAGGGGTCACTCCCCAGCAGTTCGTCGATAACATTGTTGAGGGTGAAGGCGGCGTTCTGGATCTGTGGAAGCTGATGAATATCAGCTACGACCGCTTTATCCGCACCACTGACGACTACCATGTAGCCGCCATTCAGAAGATTTTCAAGAAGATGTACGAAAACGGCGACATCTACAAGGGAACCTACAAGGGCAAGTACTGTAAGCCCTGCGAATCCTTCTGGACCGAAAGCCAGCTGGTAGACGGCAAGTGCCCCGACTGCGGCCGTGAAGTGCAGGATGCCGAGGAAGAAGCATACTTCTTCCGTCTGAGCAAGTACGCCGATCGGGTGCAGGATCTGCTGGAAAACACCGATTTTCTGGAGCCCAGAAGCCGTGTTCACGAGATGGTCAACAACTTCATCAAGCCCGGTCTGGAGGATCTGTGTGTCTCCCGTACCAGCTTCACCTGGGGTGTGCCTGTTGACTTTGACCCCGGTCACGTTGTCTACGTCTGGATCGACGCTCTGTTTAACTACATGACCGCACTGGGCTTTGAAAACGACAAGTATAATGATCTGTCTGAATTCTGGCCCGCTGACGTTCATTTTGTGGGCAAGGAAATCGTCCGTTTCCACTCTATCATCTGGCCCGCTATGCTGATGAGTCTGAACCTGCCTCTGCCTAAGAAGGTCTTCGGTCACGGCTGGCTGCTGCTGGACGGTGGTAAGATGAGTAAGTCCAAGGGCAACGTAGTTGACCCCTATATTCTGGCAGAGCATTTTGGAGTGGATGCACTGCGTTTCTTCCTGCTGCGCACCTTCCCCTTCGGCTCCGACGGCAACTTCTCCAATGAGGCTCTGATCAGCACCATCAACGTCGATCTGGCAAACGATTTGGGCAATCTGGTTTCTCGTACCGTAGCCATGGCTCAGAAGTATTTCGGCGAAACTCTGCCTGCCGAACAGCTGGCAAACGAAGAAATGGACGCCGAGCTGGTCGGCATGGTTTCCGGTCTCCGTGCTAGATACGAGGAGCAGATGGAGCACTACGCATTCCAGAATGCTCTGGCTGAAATTTTCAAGGTCATCTCCCGTGCCAACAAGTATATCGACGAGAATGCACCTTGGGTTCTGGCTAAGGACGAGGCCAACAAGCCCCGTTTGGCAAAGGTTCTCTACAACCTGCTGGAAACAGTTCGCATTTGCGGTGGCTTGCTAGCTCCCTTCATGCCTGCAACTTCCGAAGAAATCGCAAAGCGTCTGGGCGGTGCACAGATGGATTGGGAAAGCTTGGGTCAGTTCGGTATGTTGACTCCTACCGTGGCAACCGTAGCAGGTCCCGCTCTGTTCCCCCGTATTGACATGGAAAAAGAACTGAAGGTTCTGGAAGAAATGAACAAGCCCGTGGAAGTTCCCACCGAGCCCGAAGTTGAGTTCAAGCCTGACATTGCTTTCGATGAATTTGAAAAAGTCGATATGACCGTCGTTAAGGTCTTGACCTGTGAAAAGGTCAAAAAGAGCGAAAAACTGCTGAAGTTTACGCTGGACGACGGTTCCAAGGAGCCTCGCCAGATTTTGTCCGGCATTGCAAAGTTCTATGAACCTGAGCAGCTGATTGGCAAGACTCTGGTAGCCGTAACCAATCTGGCACCTCGTAAGATGATGGGTCAGATGAGCTGTGGTATGCTTCTGTCCGCCGAAAAGGGCGACAAGCTGAATCTTGTTATGTTGGATGATTCCATCGCAGCCGGCAGCAAGCTGGTCTAATCCGTAAAATATCGCAAAACAAACACCCTGTGGAATATCCGCAGGGTGTTTGCTGTAATTCTAACAGTATGGCAAGAAAAAGGACTCCCTTTTGGGAGTCCTTTTTAAAAACTGAGGATAAATTAGGCCTTGCCAGCGCAGCCCAGAACGTCGACCAGCTTGTGGCGAACCAGTTCCTTGATGTTTGCACGAGCGGGCTTCAGGTACTCACGAGGATCGAACTTGTCGGGATGCTCGGTGAAGAACTTACGGATAGTACCAGTCATTGCCAGACGCAGGTCGGAGTCAATGTTGATCTTGCAGACAGCCAGCTCTGCAGCGTGACGCAGCTGATCTTCGGGAACACCGATAGCACCGGGCATAGCACCGCCGTAGGCGTTGACCATCTCGACGTACTCCTGAGGAACGGAAGAAGAACCGTGCAGGACAATGGGGAAGCCAGGCAGCTTCTTGATAACTTCCTCCAGAATGTCGAAACGCAGCTGGGGGTTGGTGCCGGGCTTGAACTTGTAAGCGCCGTGAGAGGTGCCGATAGCAATTGCCAGAGAGTCACAGCCAGTCTTAGCAACGAACTCTTCGACTTCCTCGGGACGGGTGTAATGAGAATTCTCAGCAGAAACGTTGACTTCGTCCTCAACGCCAGCCAGAGCACCCAACTCAGCCTCAACGACAACACCGTGATCGTGAGCGTACTCAACGACCTTCTTGGTGATCTCGATATTTTCAGCGAAGGGCTTGGAAGAAGCGTCGATCATGACGGAAGTGAAGCCGCCGTCGATGCAGGACTTGCAGGTCTCGAAGCTGTCGCCGTGATCCAGATGCAGAGCGATAGGAATCTCAGGGCATTCGATAACAGCAGCCTCAACCAGCTTGACCAGATAGGTGTGGTTAGCATATGCACGTGCACCCTTGGAAACCTGCAGGATAACAGGAGCCTTCTCCTCGCGGCAAGCCTCAGTGATAGCCTGAACGATTTCCATGTTGTTGACATTGAAAGCACCGATAGCGTAGCCGCCGTCGTAAGCCTTCTTGAACATCTCGGTTGTAGTTACAAGAGCCATTGGAATCAATCCTTTCTAAATAAGCGGACTATATCCGCATTTCTTCATTGACATTATAACACGTTTTCAATTTAATTCAATAAAAATATTTGCTATTCATGATTTTTCGTGATATAATCTTATCGAATTATAGCTGATATCTAAGCTATATAGCACTTTCTTACAAAAAGTTTATATATTTCAACATTGGAGGTACCATATATGTCCGAAAAAACTCTGGTTGGTTCCCTGATCATTGGTCAGTCCGGCGGCCCTTCTTCCGTCATTAATTGCTCCGCATACGGCGTCATCAAGGCCGGTCTGGAGAACCCCAACATCACTAAGGTCTACGGTGCTCACCATGGCATCAAGGGCGTCCTGAACGACGAACTGATGATCATGGACGAGGAAGATACTGCTGAACTGGCTAACATGCTGCACACCCCCTCCTCCGCTCTGGGTTCCTGCCGTTACAAGATTGCTGATCCCGATGTGGACGACACCGACTACAAGCGTATTCTGGAGATCTTCAAGAAGTATGATGTCCGTTACTTCTTCTACAACGGCGGCAACGACTCCATGGATACCTGCAACAAGATTTCCAAGTACATGAACCGTGTTGGCTATGAGTGCCGCGTTATGGGCGTGCCCAAGACCATCGACAACGATCTGGCTGGCACCGACCACTGCCCCGGCTTCGCTTCCGCCGCTAAGTACATTGCCACTTCCGTTATGGAAGTTTCCCGTGACAGCCACGTTTACGACACCGGCATGGTCACCATCATCGAGTGCATGGGTCGTCACGCTGGCTGGCTGACCGCTGCTGCTGCTCTGGCTAACGTCAAGGGCGACGGCCCCGACCTGATCTACCTCCCCGAGGTTGACTTTAACATGGATCAGTTCATCGCTGATGTCAAGCGCATCTACGGCGAAAAGAAGAACTGCATCGTTGCCGTTTCCGAGGGCGTTCACTATGCTGACGGCACCTTCGTGTCCGAGGCTAAGACTTCCGGCACCGACGGCTTCGGCCACGCTCAGCTGGGTGGTCTGGCTGCAAGACTGGCTGATGTTGTCAAGGCTGCTACCGGCGCTAAGGTCCGCCCCATCGAGCTGAGCCTGCTGCAGCGCTGCGCTGCTCACTGCGCTTCCGGCACCGATATTGCTGAGTCCTTCATGTCCGGCAAGAC
>RCNI01000213.1_pt1 | contig 38602 bp, 26 predicted proteins | sample 2041151 | NCBI WGS metagenome assembly RCNI01 (sample SAMN09708214, study PRJNA481090) | feces metagenome | isolation source: feces | place: Antarctica: Albino Rookery
TAAATATTTTTTAATTTTGTTATTAAGTAATTTTGCAAAAAATACAAAAAGAAAGGACGATTAGTATGTGGTATTGGATACTTTTACTGTTGTTATTTTCATTGAATATTATTGTAACCTCAATGGTTAATTCGAGATTTAAGAAATATTCAACTAAACTTGCAAGCTCTCGTGTAACAGGAGCTCAGGCAGCACAACTAATATTAAGGAGCAAGGGAATTACAGATGTGAGAATTCAACAAATTCATGGACATTTGTCTGACAATTATAATCCCAGAACAAAAACATTATCATTATCTCCTGAGGTTTGTAACAGAAACAGTATTTCAGCTGTTTGTGTTGCAGCTCATGAAACAGGGCATGCAATCCAGCATGCAGAGCATTATGCATTATTAGGATTAAGAAAGACGTTGGTTCCTATTGCTAATTTTAGCTCTTCTTTGTCTTATATCTTTATGATTCTGGGAATTGCTTTTCAAGCTTCCAACTTAATTATGATTGGAGCTATTGTTTTTTCTGCAATTGTGGTTTTCAATCTTGTAACTCTTCCTGTTGAAATTGATGCTTCAAGACGAGCACTTGCTTGTGTTCGTGAGAATGGTCTGTTAAATGAGCAGGAAGTTAAAGGTGGAAAGAAGGTTTTAACAGCTGCAGGTTTAACTTACTTTTTGGCTCTTATGTCTTCTGTTTTACAACTTGTAAGATTATTATTAATTGCTAATAATCAAAAAAACAACTAAAAAAGCTAGGTACTAATTTAGTACCTAGCTTTTTTTATTTTATTTCACAAATCCAGTAGCAAGAAGAACCACTCGAAATGTCCTGCATATCAAATCCTGTATCAAATCTATCTCCGATTTTAATTAAGTTGTAATAATTAGGATCATTAACAAGAACTTTGCCTTCCTCTGTTATTCCTGAAAGAAGAATATAGTGACCGCCATCTGTAAAAAGTGTTGACTTTTGTGCAAGTTGGCAACTGATTGCAATATTTCCGTTCTTTAAAGACTGATAAACTTCATCAGCATTAAAGGACTGCGTACACTTAAATCCGTACTGTTCTGCAACAGCAGGGAACAAATTCCAAGAGGCTCCATACTGGGACATATAATGACCAAATTTTCTACCAATTTCTTTAGGAGTAATATTAGGGTTATTAGTCAGATAAGAAGCTGTCATAGCCGCACAAGTAGGGCCGCATCCTGCCGTTCCTACTGTTGCTCTTCCGAAAGGAGATCCGTACCAACGGTCATCCTGTTGGAAATATCTTTCAACTTTAGAAGGGCCATGAGCTGCAAGTTGGAATTTATTAAGAGGTTCAGGTTCTTTTAATTGAATTTCCTTTTTGGGAACAGAGCTATAATCTTCCAAAGATTCAGGCGTTCTTTCAAAAGCCTCTTGCAAGAAGTTCCAAAGACCAACAGCCCAAGTATGATAAGAATGGTGAGCATTCTTAACTAAGCAATGCTTTGTATTTTCAATAGTAAAAACATCTGTAAGTTCAGTTGTAAATTCGTTGAAAGTATTCATCTGATCATGTAATTCCTTATCACCAGAAACATAATAGAACAAATTAATAGGATATTTATCATTATTTTCAATTAGAGCCTTCTTTGTTTGAAGAAAATTACCAAAAGCGGACATAGGAATAAAATTTGCGCACACATCTGTACAATTTTTCATTAAGCCTCCAAAAGTAAATTCAGCCCCAAGAGAGCCACCACCCATTGCAATATGGTCTCTTGCAGCAATGATATCTTCAAGAGAAGTACCTTCTATATAAGTTCTATACTTTTCTGCAATATAAGGCAGGAGATAATTTTTAATTTCATTTGCAATACCATCATAAGTTACAGGTGCAGACCACCATTTATTATAATCAGGGCAAATTACAATAAAGGGTTCACAAAGTTTTTGAGCCTGAATCTGGTCATACATATCCTTAAAAGTAAAAGGATCTCCATACCAAACATTATGCTCATTATCAGTGAATTCATATCCATCACCATTAGAAGCATTTAGAAGAATCACAATGTTATACTTTTTCTCGGAACGAAAATAATCATCAGGAAGATATATTTTAAAAGGGTGTTCATATTTATTACCATGATTAGGAATAACATCTTCAAAAACTATGCCTTGATGCTCAGGGTTCAGAGGAGTCCAACAAGAAGCAGGAAGCCAAGAATCATAAATCTGCGGCTTGGGATAATTAACCTCAATTTTAGTAGGTTCTGTATATGCAATGGTTAGTTCGATAGTAGCTTCTGTTTCTACAATAGTAGGATCTGTTGCTTTAGTATCAACAGTAGACTCTGCAACAATTTTAGTAGAACTATCAGCAATGACAGGAATCTTTTCTTGCGCACATCCTGCAAGAACAAAAATAGCCGATAAGGCTATAACAACAATTTTTTTCATTACAAAATCTCCTTTTTATTAATAATTCTTTATTTTATTAGCGAACCTAAAAGAAATCAATTAGCTAAAGTAAACAAAAAAAGAGCCTATTTTAGGCTCTTTATTGTTTCTTGAACATATTTTCTTTTGTATTTGTTTCATAATAATAACGATTTGTATTTATTTTATTAATAACATTGAGTTTTAAGTTCTCATTTTCTCCTGTTAAACCTGGCAATATAATTATATATTTATCATCAACTTTTGAAAAGGTTACACCTGAGGAGGCTGAAACTTCTTCAAAATCAACAAAATTAAAATATCGTGAAGGCAATTCAGCGATTTCATATTTACCAGCAGGAATATTATTGAATACTAAATCTCCTTTATTAGTTACTATGCCTTTATAGATAGTTCCTGATAAGTCTCCGTATTTTTCATAAACAGGCTGCTGATTGTCATTAATAATTTCTCTTGTATAAGCCTTTAAAGTTATAGGAAATTCGAAAGTATCTTTTGAATTTAATTTTATCTTCATAAAATCTTCATCATTTGCTACCTGATTATTTTTATTAACAATATTTTTATGGACTGTAATCTGATATTCAGGTATTTCATTTTTAACACTACTAAAAAATGCCTTATTCTGTACCGTCAAAGTTTCTTGATTATAAATAGGCTCTTTATAGTTTAGCTGTATGTATGGAGTTAATTTTTCTTGAATTGAATAATTAATGATATTTTTGTTCTGATCATACATCGGAACACTTATAGTCTTTTGCCAGATATTAGATTTTTCAGAAATTGCATTTGAAGCGGAAAGAGTTTCTGTTTTTACTAGATTTCCCGCATTCAGAATATCGATGTCTAATGACTTAGGTCTTGTTTTGTATTTATTGTCCCAGTCTATCCAAACTTTCGTTATAGTTATTTCCTTATTTGGAATAGGCTCATAAACAACTTTGATATGATGATCTGCTGTTATATTTGTGAATAAATATTCATTTTTAAATGACTCTAAATCCTGATTTTTGCCATCTACTGTAATTGATTTCAACATGTGATTAGGATTAGGAGAATAGGTAACAGCTCTGTTTTCTCCTTTATTTATTCCTTCTATGCTTGGAGTTATTGTTCCGTTTACAACTTCTGTTATAATTTTAGGTTTTTCCACATATTTACAATAAATAGTTTTATCAGAATTAATCATTTGTATATAATTTATAGGTTTCGTACAGGCTTCATCTTCATACCATCCATAAAAATAATAATTAGGAAGATTTTCCTGTGGATTTATGATGTTATATTCACCATATCTTACAACAGGCTCAGTAGTAATTATCGTACCAGGATTATAATCACTTATTGAACTGATTTTATAAGTGACATTATTAACTAATTGGCCATAATTCGTTCCATAACCATAATTACAATCATATTTCATATGAACGATTCCACTATTAGTTGAAACGCAAGCAGCTAGTCTTGTTTGTTCTTCTATTTCTTCTGAGATTTGGGTCCCTCTATACCATCCATCAGCTCTTTTTTCAACAGTAGAATTGGGGAAAAGATAACAATCTTGAACACCTGAAATAGGAAGAATACCTTCATCAGTATCAAGGTCTTGCCACCAAAGAATTCCTTTATAGTTTGGATCTTCTACAGTTTCTCCATGTTTAAAGAAATGCATTTCGATATCAAAAATATTATCTACAGAAGAATCAAAAGAAGACGTTCCGTTCTGACATTCGATAGTATTAACTCTGGAAGTAATTCCATCATAAAAACCATAACCTACTCTAGCTGCATATCCGTTATGATTATTACACCAATAATATATTTTTAAATCATAAGATTGATTTCCCATTCTTGCTGCATTCTCATAAAATACAGAATAATCTTCACTTTTAGATTTATTATAACCAACTAAAAGTCTGTCACCATAACGATCTTCTGTTGGGGTGAATCCTTTTCCAATATCTATTCTTGTGGCGTTTGGGAGATCAAAAATAGTACTACTCCATGGTTCTGGAATAGTATCTACTGTCATTACGTAGTCAGCAGCAAAAAGATTTGTTACTAACAAAGGAACTATCATCACCACTACAAGAATTATTGGTAACCATTTTTTTATAAATTTTTCCATTTTTTACTCCTTTCATATTTAAATAAAAAAGCGTAACTCTATAACCTGATTTAGAGAAAATTATAATTTTTAAAAATTAAGTCATAGATTTGCGCTTGATAATTTTATATATTAATTATATAACATATACTAAATATTTTCAACTAGCGGTCTTTATGCAAGGTTAAGATGCAAAATTTACTTGATTTAAATTACTATGTGTGGTATAATAATTATAGTAAATTCAGGAGGTTTTTCTTATGAAATTAAATTTTATTACAGGCAAGGAAGGTTCAGGTAAAACTAGATATCTTTTAAATAATTTTTCAAAAGACGAAGATAATTTCATGATCACAACTGATACCTCTGTTTTTTATATTGAACGTACAATGAGTCAAAGAGGTTTGCCTGGAAAGTGTATTGGTATCAATTCTTTCATTAACTTTGTTATGGAAGAAATTGGTGGAATCCAGGAAGAGGTTATTTCTGAGCAAATGCAGATTGTGTTTCTCTCTGACATCATGATTGAGCATTTCCGTGATTTGAAGAGTCTGCGAATCGTTAGCTACGAAAACAATCTTGTTAACGAAATCAGCGGATTTATCAATAACTGCATTATGCAGGATATTAAGCCTGAGGATTTGCTCACATCAAAGAGTAGCGTTGGAGAACTCACTAAGAATAAACTGGATGATATTGTTTTTATCTTCAATGCTTATCTTGATTTTCTCAAGTCTAACGAAATGCTGAACTCCGCTCTTCTTGCAAAAAAGATGTTAAAGATTCTTAATAAGAGTTCTTCTTTCCGTTTTAAGAAGATTTTTATTGATGCTCTCAATTTCTACGATGAACTGACTATTCAGATTATCAAGACTATTATTAATATTTCTGATGAGGTCTATCTGGTCTTTTCTACTACTAGCACAAAGTCTTACGCTTATGATATTTACAAGAACAGTATGGATGCTTTTATTGATATCGACAATTATGCACTTGAAAAGGGTGCTGTAATTGAAAGAATCAAGCTTAAATCTGATTCTGAAATCAAAAGTGGTATCCAGATTATCGAAAACGAGCTGTTTAACAAGGATACAGATACAAAGACTGAATTTAAGGATGTTGCTCTGCATGAAGCTTCTAATCTTTACAAAGAAATTGACTTTGTAGCTTCTCAGATTAAAATGCTGCTTGATGCAGGTTATTCTTTTGATGACATCATTATTACTGGTACTGATCTGTCCACTTATAAGAACATTATCAATAATAGCTTTAACAAGAATGGAATCCTGAGTTATTATTACAAGAATAAGAGCTTCAACAGTACTATTCTGTTTAATTTCTTCAAGACTTTAACAGATTGTGTTCTTGATAAGGTAACTGCTAAGCGTCTTCTCACGCTTATGGATATCAACTACTTCAATTTCAGCGAAGAAGACAAAATCACAATGATTGACTTTTTCAATCGTTTTGGCGAAGATATTGAAATTGCCCTTAAAAACTGTCAGATTTACGACAATTCTGGATTTTTAAAGGTCAGTGTTATCTTTGTAGAGCTTGAAAAGCAGATTGATTCTTTTAAGAACCACTTTGAGTTCTGTGATAATGCCTCTGACTTTATCCAGGAATATTACGAATATGCTGAGGAGCTGGGTCTGGAGAACGTATTTCTTCATCAGTACCAGGATCTTTCAAGCGAACATCCTCAGCTCGCAAATGAAATCGCAGAAATGTGGAATGGATTCGTTTCCATTGTTGATGAAATGAGCGATCTTCATGATTCTATCGATTTCAGCAAGTTTGTTGAAATCTTTTACAAGATTGCAAAAGAGAAGAAGCTTATCAACTCTCAGGAATTTTGTGATGAAGTAAAAATTCTTGATATGAAAGACGCCCAGAACCGTAAAAGCAAAATCTGCTTTGTTATCGGTTGTAATGAAGGAAAGTTCCCTTTTAATGTTACTGAAGGACTTTTCTCAGACATTGAGCTTACGAGTATGAATTCTTTACTGAACAAGAATTTCCTTACTACTGCCGACACTATGACTAAGCAGTATGCAGCAATTTATTCTGTTCTCACTCTTCCTTCTGACAAACTGTTTATTTCCTGGCCTTCTCACGATCTTGAATCCAGAAATGTAAGAGCTGCTAACATTCTGAACAATGTCATAAAAATCTTTGAAAACAATTTTATAAAAGAAGAAAAGTTTTACGGCAATGACAAGGAAGAGCTGTTTTTCGACCTTCTCAACAATCTGAGTGAATATCGTAAAACAGGCAGGCCCCAGGAAAATCTTGATGATGAATATTGGGAACTTTCTACAAATCCTGATTATTCTGAAAGACTTGAAAAGGCTATTCAGAGTGCTGTTGTGGATAAGAGCAAGTTCAATATTGCTGACGCTGCTGGTTGTTATGTTGAAAAGGAATTCTTTGGAGTAACCAGAATTGAAAGATTTTCTCAGTGCCCGTTTAAGCATTTTGTTGAGTTTGGCCTGATGCCCAGATATCAGAAAACTTTTGAAGAGACTGCCGCTAACAAGGGTAACTTCTATCATATTGTTCTGAACAACCTGTTCAGATATTTAAACGAGAACGATATCAGCACAAAAACTCTGGATTACAGCAAATTTGATAAGATTATTACTCCTATCATTGATAGTGCTATTGCAAACCATAACGAGAACATTCTGGAAAGTAATCCTTCCCTTAAAGTTGAAAAAATGAAGATGGTTCGCAGGGTAAAGCAGACTGCATGGCAGAATATTCTCCAGCTCAACAAGGGCGATTTTAAGGTTATGAAGACCGAGTTCAAGATTGGCAGGGATATTTCCCTGAAAATCAAGACAAAGGACGGGAAAGAAGTCAGTGTTATTGGCGTTATTGACCGTATTGATGAAGCTGAAATCAATTCCGAGAAATATGTACGAATTATTGATTACAAGTCTGGTCTCGCTTCTTTCTCTGATGAAAAGGTTAAGCTTGGACTGCAGCTTCAGCTTCCACTCTATATGAAAGCTATTACAGGTGATTACCATGTTGCAGGTATTTACTATTCCAAGATTACTGATGCTATCAAGGATGCAGACAGTAACGATGATGTTTCCAAGAAATATCAGCTGAATGGTTTGAGTAATTCGGATCGTGCGGTTCTTGAAACTCAGGATTATGAGCTTTGTGATGATGGTGTCGCTTCTAAGGTAATCCAGGCAGATATTACCACAAAGGGTGAGCTGTCTAAGAAATCTAAAGTATTAAGTGAAGCTGAATTCATGGAGTTTATTGACAGCGCTGTTGAAGTTGCATCTAATGCAATTACAGAAATTCTTGAAGGAAAAACTGATGCAGAACCCAAGAAAACTTCTGACTTCAATGCTTGCGATTATTGTCCTTATAAGGCACTTTGTCATAAATAACAATAACCCCTCGCAAGAGGGGTTTCTTTTTAGAAAGGAGATCCTCTATGGGAAGAACAGTTTGTGCAACTGGGCATAGACCCGATAAATTTGATTGGAAATATAACGAAGAGTCAGAAGAATGCAAAAAATTAAAGCTTCGACTACGCAAAGAGTTGGGAAAACTCGTAGATCATGGTTACGATTATTTCATTTCAGGAATGGCTATTGGGTGGGACACATGGTTTGCTGAAGCAGTTCTTGAATTGAAAAAGACACATAATCTTACTCTGGAATTAGCAATTCCTTTTGAAGGACAGGAACGTAAATGGAACAAAGAAAGTCAAGAAAGATATCATGCAATAAAAGCACAGGCAGATATCGTTACTATTCTCTCACAGGGGCCTTATCAGCCCTATTTAATGATAAAACGTGATGAGTATATGGTTGATAAGAGTGACATGCTTATAGCTTGCTATGACGGCTCTGAGGGCGGCACAAGGCATACTTTTAGTTATGCATTGGATAAGCATTTAAAAATTATTCATATTGATCCAAAGAGAAAAACAGTAAAATATATTAAGGGTTAATGTTATTATCTTATTGACATTAACAGTCTGGGATGTTATAATAAAAATAAAAAAGGAGATGCATTTATGAGAGATATTAAAGTTGCAGCAATCAGCCCTGAGCTTAAAGTCGCTGATATTGAATTCAATGTATCCGTTATCAATAAGAGCCTTGAAATCATGGCTACAAAGGACGTTGACATCGTTGCTTTTCCTGAGCTGTGCGTAACAGGAAGCACCTGTAAGGATTTATTCCTGCAAAGAACTTTGATTAAGAAGGCATGGGAAGGCGTTCTTGATATCTGTAAAAATATGCCTGAGACGCTTGTTGCTGTTGTCGGCTGCCCTGTATGTTCAGGTCGTAACACCTACAATGCAAGCCTCGTTCTTTACAGAGGAGAAGTCATTGCTGTTTATACAAAGCAGTACCTTTCTTACTTTGAAAAGAAGTGGTTTGAATCCGCTAAACATTATGAAGATACTATCAATATCGAGGGGAACGATTATCCTTTAAACAGAATTATTAGCAGCGACGACTATTCTTTTGCTGTCGAAATTGGCGCTGATATGAATACTATCATCAGTCCCGCTCTGAGTTATGCAAGCAAGGGTATTGATTTTATTGTTAATACTGCAGCTATGCCAGCAACAAAAAATTTTGATGAAGTCAGCAATATTATCAGAGATACAAGTCGAAGAATCAGAGGGGGTTATATTTATGCAGGAGCAGGCATCGGAGAGTCTTCTGAAGCTTATGCTTATCAGGGAGAAGTTATTATTGCAAATAACGGAGAAATCCTGAAAGAAAAGAATAATTTCTCTTTTGATACCAAGGGAGTGATTGATTATATTTCTATCAGTGAGTCTCCTGCTCTTGATGAAGATGCTATCTATGAGCCTAATCTTCCTTACAATGATTCCGATATCAGTGCAAAAATTGCAAAAAAATCTCCTTATGAAAATCCAAATCTTGCTGAACAGTGTAAGCAGGTGTTAAATATTCAAGCTTATGCGCTTGCTCGAAGAATGAAACAAATTAATTGTAATAAGTTGGTTATAGGTGTTTCTGGTGGCCTTGATTCTACATTGGCACTTTTTGTATGTTGTAAGGCTATGGATGCTCTAAATCTTCCTCATGAGGATATTCAGGGGATTACAATGCCAGGAATGGGTACAACTGAAACTACCAAAAATATTGCTGATGAATTAATGGATTATTTGAAAATTACTCCTATTACTATCAGTATTAAAGAAGCTGCTGAAAACCATTTAAAAGATATTCAGCATGAAGGAATCTTTGATGTTACCTTTGAAAATGCCCAGGCAAGAGAAAGAACTCAGGTTCTTATGGATTATGCAAACAAAGTTGGAGGCTTGGTTATTGGTACAGGAGATTTAAGCGAAGCAGCGCTTGGTTGGTGCACTTATGGTGGAGACCATTTAAGCATGTATGCTGTAAATGAAGATATTCCTAAAACTCTTATTAAGGATATGCTTAATGCGTATATTGGTGACAATGAAGAGCTTAGGGTTATTGCAGACCAACTTTTCACAATTCCTATTAGCCCTGAGCTACTTCCTCCCAGTGAAACAGGGGAAATTGCTCAAAAGACAGAGGAAACAGTTGGCCCTTATGAACTTCATGATTATTTTCTGTATCACATGGTAGTTCTTGATGAAGCTCCTGTGGAGATTTTAAGGGAAGCTAAGAAATCCTTTAAGGGGAAATATGATGCTGATGAAATTAAAAAATGGCTCAATATTTTCTATCGTAGATTTTTCAACAATCAATTCAAGAGGGATTGTGCTGCTAACGGTCCATCTGTTGGTTTTATTAATCTTTCTCCTTCTGGATACAAGATCCCAAGTGATGCAAGCTCTTCTCTTTGGAGAGTATAAAAAAGACCCCTCTCAATTTTGAGAGGGGTTTTTCATTTAGCAAGAATTTTGCAGTATTTTACAACTTTCTTATAAACTTCTGGACTGAAATGGAATCTGTTTTCTTGTCGAGTTTTTACAAATTCCATTAAATCAGTTCCATATTGAGAAGATCTCGCAGACCAATCGCAACACATTTCAAGAATATCAAGCTCTGTCATTTCGTTGTAATCTTCGAAATATTCAGGGTGATGCCTGTTCTTTCTCCAATGCTCTTCAATAATCTCTTTTTGAGTATCATTTAATCGGTAATCAGGGTCGGTAAAGGCTTCAATTCGGTCATTTAATCTAGATAATAAATATAATTCTTTATCTTCCAACTTTGAATTATCATGAACTGCTGCTCGTTTTAATAGTTCTATACCTAAATCATCCTTATTAACAGAACATAAATAATGAAATATTTTCAAGGCGCTTCCTAAAACATATTGTTTATGAATAATCGTATCTTCTATCTGAATCATAGCTAAATTATCCATAGAATCTCCTTTCTTCATATTTTATTTCTTTGTAATCTCAATAGGAACTTTCAAATTTCCTATCATTACATTCTTATCTGTTTGAATAGAAACAACAAAATCACCTGAAGTAATTGAATTTTCAACATCTACTGCGAATGTAAAATCACTTAAATTAACATCTGTTAAGGATTCATTTTGAGAAGCAATAATTAGTGATAAAGAATCTCCACTTAGGAAATAATCGTATTCGGGATTCTGATTTTTAATAACAATCTCAGAAGTAGGAATACTTATTGTTTTTGAAGGGTAAGGCTCATAAGAGATAGTTATAGTAACCTTCTGTTTATCAGAGGCAATAGACACTCCTTCTGGTAAGTAATCAGAAAGGTTTATAACCTTTGTTAATTCTTTATCAGTAATATTATTCAACTCTATTTTCAAAGGCACAGTAATATTTAGTCCATTAAGCTGTTTCAATTCAGATTCTTCACCAGAAATCTTAATCTTGGAAGGATTATATGTTATGTCTTTAATAATTCCTGCTGAATCAGTTTGATTTTCTACTCTAATATTTAATGAGATTTCTTTTGTTTCTGCAAGCGTAATATATGCATGGAAATCACTAATATTAAAACTGAGTTTTTCATTGTTAATAATATCACCGTTTTTATCATAAACAGTAGGCGTAAAATTAAGCTTTTGGCCATCTGTGATATTGTTAACATCTAAAACAGCCACAACTTTGTCAATTTTTCTAATAAGTGATTTGCTACCAGTAATACCTACGCTTGAATTACTCAGAGATATTTCACTGATAGAGTAACCAGCTGAAGGTTTTCCTTTTGTTTTTACTTCAATAGGAAATTCCCCGTAAGAAACATCTTCTAGTCTAACTTTTAAAACTGTATCACTTATATGTTTAATTTCAGTTGTTGAATTGTTTACTGAGACTTCAACATCAACTGTATTAACATAAGAGAGCTTAGATAAGTCAATAAAGGCAGTAATATCATCCTGTTGAAGTTCTTTTATGATAGAACTCTTATCTTCAATTTTTACATCTACTGTTTCAATATCATTTAAGTCATATGTTTTTCCAAGGGTTGTGATAGCTTTTTCGTTTTTAATTTGGATTGGCACATCCTTAATAACCGTAGTTGTTACAGGGTCTATTGCGCTCATCATAAAAATCCATAGAAAAATTCCGAGGAAAATAGACAGAAATTTAGTAGCTGTATTGCTGCTAAATAGGTCAAATTTAGGTTTAATAAGAATTTCAGGTGCTGGGTAATTCTGAATTCTTCTTAAAGCTTTTGTTAGTTTTTCAGGAGTTATATTTCTTGTAATTTTTCCGTTTTCTACATATGAAATAGCTCCTGTTTCTTCAGAGGAGATAATAACAAAGCAGTCAACTGCTTCTGTAACACCAATACCTGCTCTATGTCTAGTTCCTAAAGATTTACTTATTTCAGTATTATTACTTAAAGGAAGATAGCAAGTAGCAGAGGCAATACGGTTGTTTTTTACAACAACTGCTCCATCATGTAAAGGGGTATTTTTTTCAAAAATATTGATAAGTAAAGCGCTACTTATTTCAGAATCAATATCTATACCTGTTGAGATAATGTCATTTAAAGGAATATCCTTTTCAATAACAATTAAAGATCCTGTTTTTGCTTTTCCTAGCTCAAAGACACCTTTGACAAGCTCATCTATTGTTTTATCAGACATTCTTTTAGGAATCTCTGTTTTATACTTTTTATTCTTCCAGTCTAGATAGTACTGCTTAAAGCTTTTGTTTCCTATTTGTTCCAGGATCTTTCTGATATCCTGCTGAAAAACAACAACCAGAACGATAGAGAATAAAGAAATTGCACCTTGAAATAAAATCTTAATAATTTCAAAAGAGCAAATATAAGAAATCAAATAAAACCCTACAAGAATCAACATTCCTTTAAAAATAATCCAAGCTCTTGTATTTTTAATAGAGGTAATTAATTTATATATAACTATTATGATTATAGTTATCTCTACAAAATCACCAAAATTAAAAGAGGGTATATAAAATAATTTTAAAAAATCTTTTAATTGTTCCATTTTTCTTCCTTTCTTTAAAATTTATTGATAAATGGGATATATTTAATTATTCCATCATTAATATATAAAAATGTATTTCTTTCCTAAGAGAATTAGAAATGTACTGATTATCATAATAAGATATACTTGTTTTTTGTTAATATAAATTCCTACATTTCTATTCTTATATAATTAATTATATATCATTATATATCTTTCACCAAAATAAAAAACCTTAACAATTTAATTTTGTTAAGGTTTCTTTATTAATAATCCATCATTGCTTTTACTAACTCTTCAACAGAAGAATATTCTTCTATCATATCAGCCGAGATGTATCTTCCTGTTTCGTCTTCAATGATTTCTGCAAGCTCTTCGAGCTGTTCTTCGTCCAAGTCATAAACATATAAAATATTCGTAGATTCATTAATATCTTCGGAATCTACACCTAAATAATCTGAAAAAATTTGAATTAATTGTTCTTCTAACATAATAAAATCTCCTTTCAAATATGTTATAGAAAGTTTTTAAAAAAACATAATTAAATTTGCCTAAAAAGATAATAATTTCTAAAAAAATTATTATTTCTTTTGAATTGTATACCGTAAATATTTTAAAAGTCAATATATTTTAATATTTATTTTTTTCTGAAAAAATTGTATAATTTTCTTAGAAAACATAAAGAAAGGCGGTTTTACCTATGTGTTATGATTACTATGACCCAAGCGATGATCCTCGCTTTAAAGAAGATTTAAAAGTTACTGTCGATACTAATCAGGACGATATTGAAGAAGATTCACGTCTTGAAGATTCAAGGAATGAAGATCTTGTTGAAAGAGAAGCTGATGCCAGAAATGAAGAGTTGTTAAAAGCTTATGACCTTTTGCGTGAAGTTATGGACTATAATGAGTTCAGAGAACTTCAGGGAGAGCTTAGAGCTGGGCATATTTCCAATGAAGATATTCTTAAAATGGCAAAGAATGAAGCTTTTAGAAGATAAAAAAGGACCTCAGCCCTTAAAGGGGTTGAGGTCTTTTTTCTTATTCGTCACCAATAAAATCTCTCAATTCAGAGATAAGAATACTGGCCTGAGAAGAGGTCAAATCATAGACCTCTACAGCATTATACTTCGGATCATAATCGGGCAGTTTCTTTGCCTTATTGATCAGAGCGGCTACAAAACGCTGCTGAGGCTCAGTGGCAGGGCGAACAACGGTGTATTCCGTATTGGAAACTTCATTTTCAGACAGTGCAGGGACATCAAAAGCTTTACGAGAAGCCAAATAGTCGCACAGATGGACGAACTTCTGTTCAGAAGTCTGAGGTGCAGGCAAAACCACCTTTGAGCGGTTAGATGTAGTCCACTGTCCCATATGGGTAGAAATCAAATCATTAATTTCCTCCCAATAGAAGCTTTCAAAATCAGAAAGCTCCTCATCTGTAAGCAGTTTGCGAACCAACAGGGGGTGATCGAAAGCATAAGGCTGCTTCCACTCCAGTCCACCTTTACAGGTATCATGAAGAATCAGTGCTGCCAGGATGAAATCCTTAGTAAGCTCATCAAAATGGAACATTTCCAAATCTTTGAGTTGCTCTGCAAAAAGCACAGCTGCTTTGACATGACGAATCAGACCACCTTCACCAGCTGCATACGCAGGATGGTATTTTCCTGTAGATGAAGCTGCTACACTGTAGAAGGCATCAGGGACTTTTGCCAAGGCTTTTTCTGTCAAAGATTTTACCTCAGGAGATTTAATCCAGCTAAGCTCATCCTTGAAGCATTCAATTTTTTCCTCTCTTGTCATAAAAATTTACTCCTTTCTCTAAAGCGAATTTACTTTGCTTATTCTATTATACATTAAAAACAATATAAACTCAATTTTTAAAAATACACAATAATAAAAAATGTTGATAATATGTTGATAACTCTTCCTTTTTTGTTTTCAATAGTATATAATAATTAAGATTATGGGAAATCTCCTGTTTTTAGTACAGGAAAAGTCTTTTGAGGGGCCTGGAACAGTCCTTTTTATAAATATAAAGTCTGGTTATTACTGGATAGTTCGATAAAACAAAGAAAGAGAGAAAGAAGATGCAATTAAAAAGAAAAATAACAATTGGATTTATTGCTGCTCTTAGTTTCTTTGCTTCTGCTAATACTCATGATCCTCAGATAGAAAAAAGAAACTTTACTATGGATAGGATGTTAAGTGATTCTGTCGTAGAAAATGAAGTGGTTTCATTCAACTCAGAAATTAATCCTGATGAAGTTATAGGAACTTACTCTATGTTGAACGATGATTATTCTATACCTGATAATCCTCAACCAAGAATTAATAATATTGAAGCTGAAAAGGTTGCTGATTTTTCACAGAAATATAGATCTGTAGACGAGACTCTATATGTTTTGATAGATACAAATGTTTACGCATCTGATGATGAAAATTCAGAAGTAATTCAGCAGGCAGTATATGGAGATTATATTCATAAAATAGGAAATGATCCTTATACTGAGGATAGTTTTTCTAAAATTGAAATTAATGGACAAGAAGCATATATAAAAACTAAGAATTTAACAGAGCAAATTTTATTCAAAGAAAAAAAACAAAATGTATATGCTGAACAAGAAGTTGTTGTTTATACCGAAGTTGAAATGCAAAACGAACTTACAAGAGTTAACCGCCTTGAATCCATGGATTTAATTGGAGCTTCCAAGGATATTTACAGAGTTTATATTAATGACACTGTTGGTTATGTTCTGAAAGAGGGAGTATCAACAGAGATGGTATTTGATGAGTCAAATATGAAGGTTTGGGCAACTTCAAAAGTTTCAGTAAAAACAGCTCCTGATGATAACTCAGAGAGCATTTCTATACTTTATAAAAATGATGGAATTCAGCAAGTTGCTGTTTCTAAAGAATGGTCAAAAGTAAACCTTAATGGTTCAACTGGATATGTTCGAACTGAAAATTTAACAACTGTAAGACCTATTTCAAAGGGTGAAGAAATTGCTCAGTACGCTCTGCAATTTGTTGGGAATCCTTATGTTTACGGAGGAACAAGTTTAACTCATGGTACAGATTGCTCAGGCTTTGTACAATCTGTATATGCTCATTTTGGATATTCTTTAAGCAGAACAACTACAACGCAAATTATGCAAGGCAGTGCTGTTTCTTACTCAAATGCACGACCAGGAGATTTGATTTTTTATAGTGGACATGTAGCTATGTATATAGGAAATGGGCAAATTGTTCATGCTTCAAATAGTGCGCCTTATCCTACGGGAGGAATTAAGATTTCACCTGCTACATATTCAACAATTATTGGGATAAGACGTATTGTTTAAAATTTATAAACGAGGGGTAAAAAATAAAGCTATCAGAAATTAATCTGATAGCTCTTTTTTTAGTAATTTTTAATTAAAACCTCTTTTATTTTGCCTCTTTTACTTGCATCTGAATTAACATTTCTAGATGCATTTACTTCAATTATCGTATAATCCTTATAAAGTTCTTTGATAAAATCAGTACATGAATTACTCAAAAGCCATTTGGCTCCTTTTTTATTTAATGAATCCAGGAGTTCTTTTATTTTCTTTTGGTCGTCCTTATCGAATTTATCTTTGCTATATCCTGTAAAGTTTGCAGTCTTGCTTATAGGATCATAAGGAGGATCTAAGTAAACAAAGTCTCCTGATTTAACTTCTTTAAGGATATTAGAAAAATCTTTATTAAAAATTTTAACATCAACAGAATTCAGATATTCGCTGATTTCTTTTAAATTATCTTTATCAAGAATTGTAGGATTCGCATATTTACCAAAAGGCACATTAAAATAACCTTTCTGATTTACTCGATAAAGCCCATTAAAACAAGTTTTATTTAAATAGATAATTCTTGCTGCTTTTTTTACTTTTGAAAGATTTTTATAAGAATCTTCTCTATCAAGACTTCTTATTCTTAAGAAGAATTCTTTATTATTTTCATAACTTTTCAATTCTTCTATTAATTCATTAACATTATTTTTAATTACTTGATAACAAATAATTAGCTCTTCATTTTTATCGTTAATTACAAGTGTTTGAGGCTTTAAGTCCATAAAAACAGCTCCTGCACCAACAAAAGGTTCTATATAGCAAGAATACTCTTTTGGAATATATTTTCTTATTTCTGGTAGAAGTTGTCTTTTACCTCCTACCCATTTTAAAAACGGCTTCACTAAAACTCTCCTTTCTAGTCAACTACCCTCCACCTAAAGGGAGTGGATTTCTGCAACTTGTTTGAATTCGTCAACTACCCATCATTTAGCCTTACAGCTTGAAGTGAGGGCTTGCAACTATCCAGTAGTACAAACGAGGTTAATCTCTTATTTCTTTAGAATGCTATATAGCAAACTGATGTTACATTGCTTTATGATGGCAATAACATCAGATTCAGTACAAATATCATACCATAATCAGAGGTTATTTCCAATAATTTTCTTATTTTTGTTAGACTTCTGTTTCGTGTTTTAGCTCATAAGACTTGTTATAAGCAGGGAAAAACACAGTATTTATACTAGTTTCTACATACTTTATTTTCTGAATTTCTATCAGTTGACACTCCACACGACTAAAGTCGTGGGATTCTTGCTTCGACGACCACTACATTGCTATAAGAGCTTTAGTTTTACACAGTCTCCACAAGCTTAAATTCCCGTATGCCCTACGGTATTTGTCTATATTTCAGGCTATTGACAAACCTTTTCTTAAAATGTTAATGCTTGCATTTATATCTCTGTCATGCACTGTATGGCAATTAGGACATTCCCAACTTCTCACAGAGAGGTTCTTTATCAATGGATTTTTGTATCCACAACAACAACAGGTCTGACTGCTTGGATACATCGTAGGTACTTTTATGATATCGTTACCATACCATGTAGCTTTATATTCAAGCATCGTAAAGAACTTAGACCATGATACACTTGCTATAGATTTCGAAAGCTTATGATTGCGAAGCATTCCCTTTACGTTTAAGTCTTCTATGCAGATGGTTTGGTTTTCACTCAACAACATAGTTGACTGTTTTTGTAGAAAGTCATTTCGCTGATTTGTTATCTTTTCATGAACTTTGGCTACCTTGATACGTTGCTTATTACGGTTATTAGAGCCTTTGTGCTTACGAGAGAGCCTACGCTGTTCCCTAATGAGCTTACGCATGGATTTCTCTAAATACTTTGGATTATTCACAACATTACCATTGCTATCACAGTAAAAGTCCTTAATACCTACATCAATACCAATCATACAGCCAGCATTAGGTCGGAACTCAGGTTCAAAATCAATATTCACAATGACAAAATACTTACCTGTTGGAGTTCTTTTGATAGTTACGTTATTGATATGCCCCACTTCCATAGACTGCTTGATTTTTACATATCCGAGTTTCGGAAGTTTGATATATTTTCCTACAATACGTATGTTATCGCCTTGATTGATAGTTCTGTAAGATTGATAGTTGTTATGTTTACTCTTGAACTGCGGATGTCTTGCACGTTTTTCAAAGAAGTTTTTGAAGCCACGATCTAAATCTTTTAACGACTGCTGTAATGCGATAGAATCTACGTCTTTCAGAAATGCAAAGTCGTCAGACTTTTTTAGTTCTGTAAGCATTGCAGAAGTTTGATTGTAACCTATTTTTTGACCGTTCTCATAACCATCGTTACGCATAGTGAGACCTTTATTGTAGATGAGTCTACAGCAACCAAAAGTCTGATTTATTAAGTTTTGTTGTTCTTTGTTAGGATATGCCCTAAACTTAACACCTTTTTGCATGAGAATCACCCTCCTTGGATATTATGTATATATTATTCAATATATTATCTACAAATAGATAGTAAAAATCGGGCTATCATCCTAACGGTTGAAACCATGGGTTTCCTCGCCCGCATGAGTTATAAACTTTTAGGAGCTTTCTTAATTCCTTTTTAAGAGAAACAAGTGATGGGTAATCTTTATCAAAAACAATCACAAGCTTTGCATAGCCTACACAGCTTTCAAGAAGGTAAAGTATATTATTAAATGTTTTATTCATAGAAAAACTTCCTTTCTTGTAAAAATTAAGCTCTATGAGAGCCTGGGAGCTCTTCTAAGAGATTTTCCGTTTTTTTATATAATAATTACTGCTTAAAAAGAAAATAAATTAAAAGAGCTTAGAACGTTATTAAAAAAACTTATAGTTTTTTAGGTATCTTTATTGTAGCACATATGGGTTATAAAGTCAATTAATCAATTAAGAAGAATTGCTTAAATATTATTTATAGGCTATAATTTAGGTGTAAGTTCTCCCGTATGGAGAAAAGGATAAATTCTTAGGAGGAATAATTATGAGAAATGTTAATTTTGTAAATCTGTTGAAAGAGATGGACTCTTGGCTTCAGGACGTTGACCTGTGTTCTTTTACGGGAACCAAGACTCTGTGCCGTCTGGTAGACCTCGTAAGTTACCGTGAGGTTGATGATGAAGGTAAGGCGGCTTTAGAAAAGGCACTGGAAAACCATCGTGCTAGTCGTGGTATCATGAACTACGGTGTAAAAACCTACTATGATACCAAGAACAAGTCTATGGAGATGGTGGATGTTCATTATGCCACAATGAAAGTTGAGGCAAAGAACAACCGTCCTCACTTGACTCTGACTTTCAACGACAATGTTGTTGAAGTTAGGGTTAGAGGTCATCTGTTCAAAAAACCTGCAACAGGTCCTATCATTCTGATTGGTTCTCCTGCTGCTATGGACGATGAGTTCTATCAGGCTCGAGTGAAGTTTGATGATGGCCACGAGTCTGAATTTGACTCTCCTTATGTAAGGGTTGATGCTGACAGTATTGACACTTTTTATGCATTTGGAGGGCAGAAGTTCGTCAAATTTACCAAAGCAATCATGGACAAATACTGGAGAGATCCTTGTACCCTGACTCGTTATGACGTGAATAAGACGTCCAGTTCCAACGATTGGGGCATCACTTACAACGTCTGGCGTTCCAATATCGTGGAAATTGAAGGCGGTGTTTACATCGATGACATTTCCAATGAGGAAGTTAAGGCCCTTACTGATGGTCGTTCTTCCTGGATTGCTAAGGAAATCATTCGTTCTTTCAGAGTAAAGAACAATGATGATGACGAGTACAAGGCCGATGTTAAGAAGCGTGTTTCTGACAAGCTTCAGCATCTGCAGGAAATCATCGACTCTCACAAAGAGGAGATCCTGGACAGAACTTTCAAGCATATGTATCTGGATTCCACTCAGTTTGATTCTATCGTAGATAATGAAGAGAGAATCCAAAAGAAGTGTGAGTATCTTACTTTGAGTGAGGGCAAATTCGGTCTTGATTGTGGATTCATTTACTTTTACTTCTTTGATCGAGAAGAAGAAAATCAGGTAAAGGAAGCTTCTGAGTTTGGTCTTCATTGCTGTTACTCAGATGGTACTTTCAGTCTGAATCTTCCTTATGAGAATCAGAGCACAACTATTAAACGTATTGAGGCAAACATCATTCAGGACATCATTAAGAATGCAGGTATCAATATCTGTTACAAGACAGTTCTGGACTAAAAAATTAGGTGTAGAGTTAAGCGCTCTACACCTTTTTTTGTTCAAATCGAAATTTAGTAAATTTAGATTTACTAAAATTAAAGAAGAAAGGTCTCTAGCCTTTAAGAAGAAAGAACCAAAGAAGAATACTCAAGCTATAAAGAGAAAAAGAAGCAAAAAGAGAAAGTACTTCAGGTTTAAAAGAAGAAAGAACCAAAGAAGAAAACTCAGAAGGTTCTTTCAAAGAAGAAAAGAACCAAAAGAAGAAAAACTATTTCTTTTTTAGTTTCTATATCTTAAAACAAAAAGATATAGAAAAAAGACTAAAAAGTAACAAGTCAAAAGAAGACAGAAAAGCTCCAGAGGGAGAAAGGAAATCTGAGAAAGGCGCACTTCTCCCGTGAAAAATTCACGAAAGTGTACGCCCTTCCCAACATTTCCCCTCTGCTCTGGAACAATTCCATAACTTTTGACTTTGAAACTTTTTATTTTTGTTGAAAATAAATAAAAGCTCCGTCGGTCGATTAGGTTTCACTGTTGACTTAACACTTTGACACTGATAGCCTGACTACCTTCCACAAAGCAAATGCCTTTGCTTGTTTTCAACTAGCCTTCGGTCTATCCTTACCTTTAACATGACTGTCATTCGTCCTCATGCACAGGTTTTCACCTGCTTGGTAAGCTCCTCCTGATTACACAAACTCAGGACCGAATACCCCCCGTACCCTACTTTTAATCATGGCTGGAAAATAAATTAAGTAATCAATGATTAATCAATGTAAGTAATTTTATTTCAGCTTTAGACTCTCGGCGGCTTGAAGTACGTACACCACCTTACGGTAAAATCCCCAAGTGTTTAGGCGAGGAAATTGCCGTGCGGACTCTACTGAGTGAGCTCGCAAAACTGCATCGGATTATACTCTCAGTTCCTCGAGTGGAGAATTGATTTTTATGGTTTCAAAACTGTTTGCGCAGAATCAACTCTCTTTCCTTTTTTACCTAAAGGCAGGTTCATGAGTTTACATCCCGCATGATAGATCCATTAGTATTAATCTCTAATGGTAGATTTACTTATTTTCCGATAAAAATAAAAGCCCATGATGATAATTCACCATGAGCTTGCACGTTCCCACTTCAATTTGTCGATAGAAATAGTCGATAGAAATATTATAAAGGTCTTGATTTTTAATATATTATCTAGTATAATATCTATATCGACAATTCATGGTTACTATTTGAAAGTGTTTGGTGAATTGGTGAATTGTCGTATAAGAGTTTCTAGTTGCTAGCTAGGAACTCTTTTTTTTCGTTCTTTTATTTGTGATTTAATTATATAATCTTCACCATAAAAAAGCAAGTACTAAAGAGTATCTTTTTTAAAAATAGAAAATTTGTTTTATTTTTGTTATAATAATTATATCAGTACTTTGTACAAGGGACTGGGATTAATTCTAAAGGAGGAGTTGTTAATGTTAACTTACAGACTCAACAAAACAAAAAAAGGTACAAAAGTTCAATTCTTTGAGGGAGACAAGAATGTTTCCTACGCAGAAGAAGGTAATCCTGTTTATAGGGATGATCAGGGAAGAGAATATGTTCATGTTCCCAATGTTAAAGACAATCTGTTTCTTTTCAATGGATGTATCAAAGATGCTGTTGATGAAGTTATTAATGGCATTGGTGATGCTATTTTGTGCGGAAACAACATGAATATTTTTTCCTGCGGTATTTCTGTAGTTATGTTCTTGAATCGAAATATTGGGAACCTGATGAAGTATCAGTCTATCCAAGGGTGGAAAGGCGCTCGTTTTGGTTATGCTTTGACTGAGTCTTTCAGCAATTCTTTTGGCGGACTTTCCTATTTTGACGAGGAAGGCAAGTTTACGTGGGATAAAAAGACGCAGAAGGTTTTTGAAACAAAAGAAGAAGTGGAACAGAAGGTCAAGGAGTATCAGGCTGCTGCTGAAAAGCTTGCAAAGGATGATGGATACAAGAAGTTGTCTGCTGATGAGCTGAGAGACTGTCCTGATATTATTCTTCATATGTTATGGAATTTACTGCCAAACAGCGAAGAAGATGAAGGAAAATATATCCTGGAAATTGTCCAAGAGGTTTTTTTAGAAAAGGAGAATTAATATGAGTTACTATAAAGAAGAAGTCGAATTCTCTCTTGATCTTAGTCCTACATCTATTAAAGATATGATGAAGGAAATGAAAATGCCTTATCCTATTTTTCAGAATGCACTGAAGATTACTTTGACAGTAAAAAATCTTCCAGACATCATGAGCAAGGAAGAACTGGATGTTCTTATTAAGAGTACCCGAGAATCTATGGTTGGAACTAACATTGACAAATTCACAGTTGAAAATTGTGAGTTTTCTTGCATTAAAAATTGTGTGCGTATGAGCGATAAAGAAGTGCAGGAAAGTCTTGCGAAATAAAAAAATGAGCTGCTGATTAATTTCAGCAGCTCTTTTTTATTCTTTAAAATAATTGTTTTTATTTTTTTCTTCGTCATATGGACGGAAATCTTCTATTTTATTAATAACATTAATTTTTAGCTCTTCGTTCTCTTGAGTTAGCCCAGGGAGGGTTATTATGTATTTTCCATCAATCTTTTCAAATGTAGCATGTATTGAAGTAAAATATTTATTAAAGTCTACAAAATTAAAGTATTGAGTTAAACCTTCTGATAGTTCATATTTACCAGCAGGGATATTAAATACTAGATCCCCTTTGTTTGTAACAATTCCATGATAGATAGTATCTGTTAGATCCCCATACTTTTCATAAATTTGTTCTTTCCCGTTATTTATGATTTCTCGTTCATAAGCTCTCAAAATGATTGGAAAATTATAAGTATCATTTATATCTAATTTAATTTTGTTAAAATCATTTGCTGTAGCAGTCTCATTTTGTTTATTAACAATATTCTTGTGTAAAGTAATTTTGTATTCAGGGAATTCATCTTTAGTATCAGGAACATAAAAAGCAGTATTTACTACTGTTAAAGAATCTTTTGAATATTCTGGTTCTAAATAATTTAGTTTCATATAAGGAGTAAATTCTTCTTTAATCGTGTATTTGTAGGGGACACCATCTGTTCGATAAAGAGGAACATCTTTTACAATCATTTCCCATGCATTTTTATTATTTCTAGAGCAAGAAGAATCCAAAGTAAGTTCTTTAAAAATGTTCTCATCTTGATAGACAGTAATTTTTAAAGAATCAGGTCTGGTATCATAAATATTATCCCAATCTTTCCAAACTTTTGTTACCTTCAGTGTTCCATAAATCTGAACAGCTACACGGTTAGAATTAACCTCTTTCAGCTGATTATCAGCATCTTGGAAGATGCTATTTACATAAATATCTCCTTCTGATTGATTTTTTCCTTCTAGTTCTAATTTAATATCTACATATTCAAAACCCTCTAAGTCTGTATTTACTAACAAAGTTGTAATATCTAAAGGTAAATTGGTGAATGTTATTGTTTTATTGCTATCATCAACAGATTTCGTTGTTGCATTTACCCAACTTGTAATACTGCTAATAACTTTAAAGTTGTTATTTTGAGCAGCTTTTTCTGTTGTATACTGCAATGCATTTGTTCTGTTTTTGAAGGATTCGAATGTTTTAGGAGCATTAGTGAAATCAGCAATAATTTTATTAATTCTATAAGTTCCATGGAATTTAGAATTTCGATTATCGCTATTATAAGGTAAAACATCATAAATTTTTGCGTTAGATAGTTTATTTTGACTGTTGTTTGCAAATTTAAAATTATAGTTAAAATTTTGATTTATATTTACAAAAGGAGTATCAGTTTCTTTTGATATTGATACTGCATTTAATTTTATAATAGAAAATGATGTTTTTGATTTATTTCCTTTATTTGGATTAATTTCTCTTTTATCTCCATCACCTTGTATTGTAGAATAAATCTCTACTTGTTGGTTGTTTATAACATCTTTTGTTGTTCCTGCATGACCTATTTTGCATTGTATTTTTATGGGTTCTAAAGTTTTTCCTATTGGAACATTTGATAATGTCCAACTTAAAGTAGTAGATCCATCAGAATTGTTTGCAATTTGAGGATTGAATTTTTCGTTTTGATAGTATGCAGAATTTTCAATATAAGTAAGATCTGAAGGCAGTGTTGTTTTAACATATAATTTAGTTAGCATATCTGATTGCTGTAAAGCTTCTGTTCTTGGAATTATATCAAAATTAATAGTGCGTTCATTTTTGTCCATATCATAAACATTTTTTATGCTTCCTGAATCTGTTTTGTCTGCAATTTTTGTTTCTATTTTAGAATCATAATCTTTAACTAAAATTGTATTTCCATAAAGATAACCACCTGCGTGAGTTCCAGGAATAATTACCCCGTTTTTATCATATTCAGTTTTTATATAATAAGGAGTATTTAATTTGAATGTAGGAGATGGGCAATTAGAAAAATTATTATTAAGGAAAGTATGATCTGTTTTAGAATGATAAGCTCTTACATTAGATACCATACAATAAGTTTTCCCTGATTCTGCTGCCGATTTTATTTTTAATTTAAAATAAGTTGCAATTCCAGCAGGCATATTACTATTTCGAACTTCTTGTAATATGCCTACACATGTTTTTCCACTTGATTTTATAGCATCAATAGAATCATAATAGTATAGATCTTCCATATCTGTATTAATCATCTCATCATGACTTGACCATCCTGTACCATCTTTTTTTGTTGCATAAATAATATTAAGATTTCCAGGCTCATAGTTTTCTGTTTTATTCTCTATAATATCAGAAAAGATATCATTTTTAGTTTCAGGCAGGTCAAATCCTTTATCATCAAATTTTAAAAGAAGATCAAAAGCTTTTATGTTATAATCATACTCTTGAACAGCTTCTTGACAGACTATAAAGTATTGGTTTCTATAACGAGAACTATCTCCTCTTTCTGTCCAATTAGGTTCTAGCCAATTACCCATATTATCTTCTTTTAACATAATAGTTTTATAAAAATTTCCTGGAGGATATATTGTAATAGGTTTTACATCTTTATTGTTATTTGATAAAACATCATTTGAAGATTGATTTGAAATGGAAGTTGCTTTTATATTTTTAATTTCAGCTTCTAGATTTATATTTGTTACTTCTGTAACATTTTCAGGAAACTGACATAAGACCTGAATATATCCTGTTGAGAAATAACCAATATTTTCAGTTGTTCTTATTGTTGTATATGCATCACTCATAAATCGTGTAGGAAAATGAAAATCTTTACTAAATTTATAATCATTAATTATAAAATGGTAGGATGTTGGTGAATTTTGAGTCATATGCCAATAACCACCATTATAGCACGAGTAACTATTATTACCCGTATTAGCAGGTAAAATGGTCGTTGCTTGACCTGAATTATATTTACCTCTAAATCTCATGGATTTTCCTAAATTTCCATTTTTATCATATTCATTTTCTTTGTAATCCCATAGTAGAGGCATATATTCAGGGTTATTAAAGATATCTCCTATATTTACAGATAAAGATTCTGAAAAATCTAAATCGAATTCAATAGGCCCAGAAGGAATTTCTATTCCTTTCATTCCTTTTTCTATACTGTCATTATATAATCTTAATCCTATTCCATAGGCTTGCATTCTTCCGTATTTTGAGTTTTCTATTTTTTGTTCACTATAAGTTCCTTTATCAAAATTAAAATAGCCTAAACAATTTGTATAGCTTCCTGGTTTTAATTCAATATCTATTTTAGGAGCTGCTGATATTTTTATTTTATCAGCTTGAACAGTTTTAATTTCGTTATTTAAATTTCCTTCCATCCAAAGTTTAAATGATGGTTGAATAATAGTTCCATTAGGAGCTGCTTGTACTTTAATTCCTGTTGAAAGAATACCTTGTCCAGGGATAGCTGTACTTCCACTTGTATTTTGAAGTAATCGTTTACCTGTTAGTTTTTGCACTCCGTTTTCTTCTGTAATAACAGGATCTATAATCCAATGCATTGTGTTCATATCAAACGTAGCTATATCTTTTGGACATGGTAAAGTAAATTCTACTATAAGATTAGCTTCTTCTATTGGCGTATTGTCTTTCAATTCTGTAACATACTCGAGAGTATAGTTAATATTATCAAAAGAACGAACTATTCCATTAGAATTATTTGAATCATTTCCAGCTTCATCATTATTATCAAAAGGAGCTAAGCCATCCACTACTTCTTTAATTCTCATCGCAGAAACATAACTCTTATTTGTCCCTGGCTCTGTTTTTATTTCATTAGCCCAAAAATTAACAGGAACACATTGAAAAATAAATACAGAAGCGAGGATAAATGATAACAATTTATTTTTCTTTATTTTTTTCATTTCATGCATCTTTCCTTTCTTTAGTTGTTAGTTTTATAATAGAATTATATTTCAAAAAAAAAAAAAATAAAGTGAAAAATCAAAAAAAAGAAAACTTTTTATATTAATTATCGTTATTTTTAGTGCGAATTGGTTGATATTGAGAGTGTGTTTTAATTGCTTTTTGCTTGAAATTATTCTATGTATTTGTTATAATATAAGTACAAAGATAATTGTTAAAACAGTATAGTTTTGACCTATGGGCATGTCTTTGAATTTAAATTCAGGAGGAAAATATGAGAACTAATATTAAAAAAGAAAAGACAACAAAAATTATTGCAATTGTTTTGATTGCATGTATGGTAATTGGAGGCATTGCAGGACTTGCACCTGCGATTATGGTTGATCATGAACATGATCATTCCCATGAACATTCGCATGGACAGTCCTCAGAGGTCGAGGATCTAAAGATCCCTTTGGGTTACACTGACTTTGATGATGTTGATGGCACAGTAGAGGCTGTCACTTCTGGTAATCGAGTAAATTAACCCTTAGATCTAGGGAATCGCCCATTAATCCCTAGTTATACATAAAAAGACAGAAGGATAAAACCTTCTGTCTTTTTTTATTTGTTTTCTTGTTTTGTCTCTTCAAGAATATAAGAATATCTTGCAAATTTTGCAGGGTCTGCGAAAATATTATCATTAAGAACCGAAATTCTCTTGTACAGATCTGGTTCTGCTATCATTAACATAACCTCTTTATTGTATCCTGTTTGTTGTGTCCCAATAAAATCGCCAGAACCTCTTAAAAGCATATCTTGTTTAGCAATTTCAAATCCATCATTAGTACTGCACAAAATCTCTGCTTTTCTATCATCCTTGTTTGTTTGAAGTAAACAATAAGATTGATGTTGTCCTCTTCCTACTCGGCCTCTGAGCTGGTGAGCCTGAGCTAAGCCAAATCTTTCGGAACTCTTAATAACCATAACGGTTGCATTAGGAACATTCACTCCAACCTCAATAATAGTTGTAGAAATCAAAATATTACTTTCTTTATTTGTAAATTTATCAATTTCAGCAGCAATCAGGTCTTGTTTCATTCTTCCTGAAATATCAGAAATCTTAACAAGAGGATTATCTTTGAAGTAATCTTTAATGTCCTGTGCAACTCTTGAAACAGATTTTACATCAGACATTGTTTCTGATTCACTATCTTCAATCAGGGGACAAACAACATAACACTGATGTCCTTTTTTGATTTCTTCCAACATAAACTCATTTATTTCTTTATCACTATACATCTTTTTAGTGATAACTGGTTTTCTTCCAGCAGGTTTTGTTTTAATACTGTAAACCTGAATATTATCTCCATAAAGAGCCATAGAAAGAGTTCTAGGAATAGGAGTAGCACTCATAGTAATAACATGAGGAATTTTCTCTGTATCAAGAAGTTTTTCTCTCTGTGCAACTCCAAATCTATGCTGTTCATCAATTACAACAAGTCCTAAGTTTTGAAATTTAACAGAATCTTGTAGTACTGCATGAGTGCCAACTATCATTTGGATAGATCCATCTTCCAGTCCTTTTAACACTGTTCGTTTTTCTCTTACTTTCATGCTTCCTGTAAGAAGGCCAACTTCAACACCTAGTTTTTGCATCATTTCATGGAGTTCTTTATAGTGTTGTTTTGCAAGAACTTCTGTAGGGGCAATAATACAAGATTGGAAACCGTTATCAATTCCTAGAGCCATCATAAAGAAGGCTACGATTGTTTTACCGCTACCAACATCACCTTGTACTAAACCATTTAATCTTGTACCAGTTTTCATATACTCGTACATAGATTCAATAGAAGAATTTTGGTCAGGAGTTAACTCGTAAGGAATAATCTTTCTAATTTCATTCCAAATCTTATGAGTTCTAATAGGAAAGGCTGTATTAAAGTTAGTAACATTTAATTTATCTTTCAGAATAAAGTTAAACTTAAATAAAGAATCAAAAACTTTTCGTCTTAAACCAATTTCTACTTGAACATCGCTTTTGGGCTTATGAAGATAAAAATAAGTGTCATATTCAGATAATAAATTAAAATCTTTGATTATTCCTTCTTCCAAATAATCAGTATTAGTAATTACTTTTAAAGCTTTTTCCATGGTTGTATTTAGATAATCTGAAGACATTCCTGGAATTTTTTTGTATACAGGAATCAAAGTTTTCAGTTTATCAATATCCTTATCCCAGTAAAGAGGATAAATCTGAACAAAGCCTTTTTCTCTGAGTTTTACAGTTCCACAGAAGTTATAAGTTTGGCCTTCAAAAATAGTATTAAAGATATACGGCTGATGGAACCAGCAGGCCATAAAGTTATTTCCTGCTAAATCTGTACAATTTGCCCAAACCATCTTATCAGACTTTTTAACATTTCTGATTTTACCTACAATGCTGCAAAGTTCTTTATCACAGACATCTTTGACTGTCTTTGTCTCTCGGAAATCAAAATACTTTTTAGGGAAGTAGTTTATAAGATCTTGCACGGTAAAAATTCCAGCTTTTTCAAATTGCTTAATTTTTCTATCGGTAATATTCAAGATAGCTAGAGGCTGTTCTTTTGTTCTTATTCCATAAATAGTTTCTGCATTTATCAAATCTCTCTTAATTTTTTCATCACTTGTCTTGTAAGCGAGAATTTGACTTTTAGGATATTCAATGCCATTAAAAGTATCAATGGAAACAGAAACAATAACATCCAAATCATCAAAATGATCAGGCTTTCTCTGGTTAAAAGCAATAGCTTTACTATTTCCTGTTTCATCATAAATAATACAACTAAAATGCTTTCCATCTACACCTTTTTCTACTGCTTCTTTCATTGAAATGTTTTTAAGCAGTAAAGTAGGGCTGGGATTTCCCAGACCAGTAGGCTCAAAAATTTTGAGTTCTTTTCCAAGTTGTTTATTGATAGCTCTTGCAGGAATTTCTGCATCATATTTCTTAATGAAATCAAAGACAGTATCATCATAAGAGCTCATAACTTCATCGAATTTTTCAATGAATGTAGAAAGATTTTTCTCTTCAACAGTTAAACCAGCAGCCATTGCATGTCCTCCAAATTGAAGGATATAATTTTTACATTTCACAAGAGAATCATAAAGGTTAATACCCGTGATGCTTCTTCCTGATCCATGATAAGTGTTATTCTCTTTATTGTGGGACATAATAATAACAGGGCAATTAAAGATTTCAAGAATTCTTGATGCAACAATTCCAATAACTCCAACTTCCCAGTCATCACCAAAAAGAACAATACTTTTGTATTTTTTAGATATGTCTAATTTATCAAGGCATTGATTAGTTAACTCTTCTTCAATAGCTTTTCTTTCTTCATTGTAATCAAAAAGCTTTTTAGAAAGTTTCTGAATCTTTTCAGGATTGTTAGAAGATAACAAATTTACACAATCAGAGGCATGACCAAGTCTACCACAAGCATTAATCATAGGGCCATACTTATAACCTAACATATATGTGTTAATAACTTGATTTTCTTCCTTAACATATTGTGATAATCCTTGAATTCCTGGACGAGGTGTATTATTTAAAACAACCAATCCTCCTGTAACAATTGCTCTGTTTTCATCCACAAGAGGGACAAGATCCGCAACTGTTGCAAGAGCCATTAGGTCAATATATTTTCTTAAAACCTCTTGGCCTGAAAGAGCCATTACAAGTTTTCCTGCAACACCAGCACCACAAAGTTCTTTAAATGGATAAGTTTCCCCAGGGACCTTAGCATCAATAATAGCTTCACAATCAGGAAGGATATCAGGTGCTTCATGGTGGTCGGTAACAATAACCTTAATTCCAAGGGAGTAAGCATAAGCAATTACTTCTGCAGATGTAATGCCACAGTCAACAGTGATGATAAGATTGCAGTCTCTTTCTTTTAATTTATCAATTCCTTCTTTGTTCAGACCATATCCTTCGGTATGTCTATCAGGAATATAACAGGAAACATTAGCACCAATTCTTCTTAACTCTAATGCTAAGATAGTAGTGCTACAAGAACCGTCACAATCAAAATCACCCCAAACTGTAATATTTTCATTATTGTCTATAGAAGTTTTTATAGTTGAAACAGCTTTTTCCATATCTTTGAACAAGAAAGGGCTGTGTAAATCTTTAGCAGTAGGATGAAGAAAGGATTTTAGTTTTTCATCGGTATTATACCCTCTTGAGAGTAAAATTTCTGCAAGAGTATGCGAAATACCGTATTTTAAAGACATTGCTCTTATTGATCTTTCGGAGACTTCATCTTTAATCCTTTTAATAAATTTCATTGGGAAATTACTCCTTTCTCGATAATATTTTACTCTTATATTATAGCAGAAGAGTCAGAAATTATCAAGTTTTTTCTTTACAAAATAGCTTTTATATGCTATAATAATTATATAAATAGCAAGGAGGAATCATAATGGAAAAATGGACTAAGGCTCAAAAAACAGCAATTGAATCTAAGGGGTCTACTCTGATTACAGCCAGTGCAGGTACTGGTAAAACTGCCGTACTGACTGAGAAAGTGGCTTCTTTATTCCTTACTGAAAATATCGATATTAGCCAAATTCTGGTTATGACTTTCTCTAATGCAGCTGCTGAGGAAATGAAGACTCGAATTGCTAATAAACTTATTGAGATGACTAAGAATAAAGCACTTCCCTTAAATAAACGTAGAAATCTATTTACTCAGGTTCGATTGCTGCATACTGCAAACATCAAGACTATTCATGCTTTCTGCAATGATATTGTTAAAAAATATTATTATGAAGTTGGTTTAAGTCCTGATTTCGCTGTTGGTAATAATTTCGATATTGCCATTTTGAAAAGAAAAGCTATTAAAAAAGTTTTGAGCGAAGAATACCAGAAAAATGAAGAAGTTTTTATTGAACTTTTGGAATACTTTGATGCCTCTGAGGAAGTTGAGGATATTTTTATCAATGCTTACGATAAGATTTACAATAATATCGACCCTAAGCAATGGATGGAAAATGCTGTTGCTCTTTATGATGTAGAGAGCGATAAAATTCCTGATTTCATTAAGAATTATTTCATTGCTGAGTTTGAAAAAGCTCGTGACAGTTTTGAAACTACTCTTTTTGAGATTGAGGCAGCAGACGAGCCTAAGCTCGATAAGATTGAACATGTGGTGGAAACCGATCTTCGAATCGTAAAGAATATTATTAGTGAACTCAATGCAGGAAATGTTGATGCTATCAACAGCCTTTCTCTTGCAGATTTTGGTGCAACTGTAAGATTCCCTGCTGCTTTTTCCGACATTAAAGACATTAGAAACAAGGGAAAAGATATCATTGATAAGTACAAGAAGGCTAATTTTAATATGCGTGAGCAGTTAGGTAGAATGCAACATATGCATCATATTGTGAAGAAGTTCACGGATATTATTAGTGCTTTTGCTGATGAATACAGTATTTTAAAGAAAGCTGATAATATCATTGATTTCAGTGATATGGAAAAGTTTGCTTATGCTGTACTCAATAATGCTCATATTTCTAATGCATATAAGAACATTTTTAAATATGTGTTTGTTGACGAATATCAGGATACCAGCCCTATTCAGGAAGCTATCATTACCAGAATTGCTGGAAAAAACAACCTGTTCTGTGTAGGCGACCAGAAGCAGTCTATTTATCGTTTCAGATCTTCCGAGCCTGAGCTTTTTATGCAGAGAGATAAGGCTTACAGAGAAAAGACTAAGCCTGGTAAGGTTATTGCTCTTAACAATAACTTCCGTAGCGGTAAGAATATTCTGGATTGCTCCAACGATATTTTCTTTAATATTACCAGAGCTTCTAAGGAAATCACTTATAGCTCTGATGCCGCTTTGGTTTATAGTCGTAAGAGTGACGAGGAGCTGAAGCCTGTAAATGTTATGCTTCTGGATGAAACTTTCAAAGATCTTTATCCTGGTGTAACTTCTGATGAAATGGAAGTTTACAGTATTGTAAATACCATCAAGGAAAAGATGACTGAGGAAATCTATGATCCCGCTGAGGGTATGCGTCCTGTAAAATATAGCGATATTGTAATTCTTTGTCGAAAGCTTTCTGGTTTGGCAGATATCTTTGTTAAGATTTTTACTGCAAACAAGATTCCTTTCATTATTGAGAGTTCTGGTGGTCTTCTGGGAACTGCTGAAATTCAGCATCTTATGCAGATCTTAAACCTTAGTAATAACATTAATAACGATTTATTCATCATTTCTTTCATGCACGAAGGTTTCATGGACTTTACTGATGAAGATCTTGCAGAGTTTAGAAAGATGAATTATGAAGAATCTATTATCAACAATATTTACAGTTGTGCAGAAAAAGATTCTGATTTAGGTATTAAATGCGCAAAATTCCTTTCTTTCTTCAAAAGCATCAAGGAGAAAGAAAAGTATCTGGGTCTGAATGACTTGGTTAACTATATTATTTCTGAATTGAATTTTATCGACTACTACGCTATTCAGGATAACGGCCGCCAGAAAGTGGCTAATATCAAGCTGTTCCAGGAATATATCTTCAATTATGAGCAAAAGCACCATGATGGTATTCTAGGTTTCATCAACTATATTAAGGATCTTAATGACTCTAATACTATCATTGATGAAGCTAAGGTCAATTACGACGAAAATAGTATTAAGATTACTACTATCCACAAGAGTAAGGGTCTTGAATATCCTATAGTAATTCTTCCTTTCATGGCTAAAGCTTTTAGCATTATTGACAAGAAGATGAATGTCAATGTCGAAAGAACTGTTGGTCTTGGTTTCAGATATTCCAATCTGGAAAAGAAGGAAAAGGGGAAGACTATTATCCGTACAATTATTGAAAATGTTATTTCCGATAAAAACAAAGAAGAGGAAATGAGACTTCTTTATGTTGCAATGACCCGAGCAAAAGAAGAGCTTATTATTCAGGGAACAATGGGAACTCTGAAAACTAAGAACCTTGAAGATTGTTCTTGTATGCTTGACTGGGTACTTGCTACCATCATGGAAGACATGGACGAAAAGAGCGTTAGCAAGAAACTTAAAGGCCTTTGGGAGCTGAATGTTGTTGATGAAGAATCTCTGACAGATATTATCGAACAGAAGCTGGAGCCTGTTGATGATGAAGTTTTTATTAACAGATATTCTCTTCCTGTTATCAAGGACGATAGTTCAAAGCCTTTCGATATTTTGAACAAAAATATCCCTGTTGCAGTTTCTGCAAGTATGGTTGATAATCAGGAGGTAAATCCCTTTAAAAAGCCTGAATTCAAGACTAAGAAATCTTCCGCAAGAAAAGGAACTGTAATGCACACTTTCTTAAAGTATCTAGATTTCTCCCGAGACCTTTCTATTACAGGACTGGTTGAGCAGGAGCATGAAATGCTTGAAAAGGGAGTTATTAAAAAGGATGAAACTTCTCTGATTGATTTAATTAAAATCGAAAAGTTCTTCGCAGAAGATCCTCTTGCTGAAAGCATGAAAACTGCTGACAAGATCGAAAAAGAGCGCAGTATGGCTATTATGGATTATTCTGATTCTGTTGGTTATTTTTCTGGTAATACCAAGAAGATTCTTATTCGATGTGTACTTGACTTGATGTTTGAAAAGAACGGAAAGTGGTATCTGGTAGACTATAAAACCGATAAGATTAATGATGAGAATGATAATGCAGAGCTTACTGCGAAAATTATGCAACATAGATCTCAGATCTCTTTGTATGAAAGAGCTATTAAAGAGATTTATGACATTGATATCGAGAAAAGTTATCTAGTTTTCCTTGATATTTGCAAATCGTTTGAACTTTTCAAATACGAAGAGAATTAAAAAGAAAAATCCCTCTAATTCGTTAGAGGGATCTTTCTTCCGAAAGGTGGAATGTATATGATTATAGTTGGTTCTTTTAATAACGTTTCAGATAAAATTATCTCTTATGATGGAGAAGAGATTTTTATAGATGAAGCTTATGGAATAGTAAGAAACAAGAAGGATAAATATCTGATTAACTTGCCAGAGCTTGCTCCTTCTGATGAACTTTATTCTTTTTATGTGCAAATGAAAAAATCTTTCAAATGGACAGAAAAGATTTTTCAGGAAAAGTATGTCCCTCAATATATTACAGATTTAGTAAGAAATGATAAAGCTATGGAGACTTTAACTGCTTTAATTATGAGCAATAAAAATATTTATCTTGCTTGTTTTTGTGAAAATGAAAGATTTTGTCACAGAAGTATTTTAGCAGGAATTTTAAAAGGCCTTGGAGCTGATGTTCAATCTCTAGATACAGATGTTGGAAATTATTTAAAGTACTATGATATTTTCAAGAAAGAAATAGGTTAAAGGAGTTGTTATTATGAATGATTTATTAGATAAAAATAAAAAAGATAACGATGAATCTCTTCGTCCTCTTACATTTGATGACTATATAGGCCAGGAAAAAGTCAAAAAGAATGTCTCTATTTTTGTGCAATCTGCTAAACTCAGACATTCAACTTTAGATCATTTGTTATTCTATGGCCCTCCTGGATTAGGGAAAACAACTATTTCAGGAATCATTGCTAATGAAATGGGAAGTAAGCTTACTATTACTACTGGTCCCGCTATTGAAAAGCCAGGTGACTTGGCTTCTATTCTATTAGCTTTGGAAGAAGGAGATGTTCTTTTTATTGATGAGATTCATCGTTTAAATAAGAGTGTAGAAGAAGTGCTTTATCCAGCAATGGAAGACTTTGCTATCGATATTATTGTTGGAAATAATGAATCTGCAAAAACTATTCGATTGGATTTACCTCATTTCACCTTGATTGGAGCTACTACAAGGGCTGGTTCTCTTTCAGCTCCTCTAAGAGATCGTTTCGGGTCTATTAACCGATTAGAGCTTTACAATCCTAATGAATTAAGTCTGATTATTAAGAGAGATGCAAAATTGTTAGGTATTGATATTGAGGAAGATGCTGCTTTGGAAATCGCTAAAAGATCCAGAGGAACTCCTCGTATTGCTATCAGACTTTTAAAAAGGCTAAGAGACTTTGCTGTAGTTAAAAATCCTGAAGATATAAGAATTGATAAGGATATTGTTTCTTTTGGTTTAGAAGCTCTGGATATTGACCCTAAGGGATTGGATAGTACAGATCTACGAGTTCTTAAAGCTATTCATTCTAACTTTAATGATGGTCCAGTGGGACTTGAAACTCTTGCTGCTTTTATTGGTGAAGATTCAGTAACTATTGAGGATGTCTGCGAGCCTTTTCTTATGCAAATTGGGTTAATGGCAAAAACACCAAGAGGAAGAATTTTAACTGATGAAGGAAAGAAATATTTGAAATAGAAAAGAGCTGCAACTTTTGCAGCTCTTTTTTATGCTTTTTTTAATTTTATAAAAAATTCAACTCCATTTAGAGTATTTTTAACTCCATAAGGCATTTTATGTAAAATCATTGTAGCTTTTACAATTGAGAGTCCCAGCCCAGTACTATTTTCTTCTCTCTTATGGGATTTATCTATTTTATAGAATTTATTCCATAGATTTTCTATTTCATTTTCTGGTATTTGAGCTCCATCATTATTTACTCCTATGTAAATATATTCGCCTTCAGGTTTCAATATGAACGAAATAGTACCTTTTTCAGAGACATGTTTGTAAGCATTCTGCACATAATTAACAAGAACTCTTTCTATTTTACTGTAATCAGCAGAAACCATATAATTTTCTTCTTGATTTATTTTTAAATTAATATTTAATTCGTGGCATTTTAATCTGAATTTAGACATAACTTCTTCACATAAATCATTTATGCAGAAATCAGAGAATGAAAGATGAGTTGAACCATTTTCCAACTTTGATAGAGTAAGTAATTCAAGAACAATACTTGTCATTCTTTGGCACTCATCGATAATAATGTTACAATATTCTTCTCTTTCAGCTTCATCTACAGGTAATCCCTGTTTTATACCTTCTGCATATCCCGAAATTATAGAAATAGGAGTTTTTATTTCATGGGATACATTAGAAACAAATTCTTTTTGAGCTAATTCGATTTTTTTTTGTTTTTCAATATCATCTTGTAAAGAAGTATTCAAATTTTTAAGTTCCTCTGTATAAATTTTAATTGAATCACTCATCAAATTAATAGCTTCTTCCATTTCTGCTATTTCATCATTTGTTCTAATAATACATTTTTGAGAAAAGTCTTTATTCTTTATATTCTTAGCCACAGCAGTTGCTTCTTTGATAGGTTTTGTTATGAAAGTTATAAAAGATAATGTAGGAATAAGAGAGAGAATAAATACTAAGATTGATGATACAACATTGAATCTTGAGACCATTGATGTTATGGAAATTATAGGTGCATAAGGGGTTTGAATAATTAAAACTTTTTTACCTTCTGAGCTGCTCTTATATTTTCCAATAATACTTAGCTGTTGTTGTCTTCCTGTGATGTCATAAAGAGTATCTTCAAGATTACTAAGAGGAAGAACTTGTAGATAGTCATTATTTTTCAGATAAGAAAATAAAATATCTTTTTCATGAATTTCATTGCTAATTGGTATTGTATTTGAGTTAGAATATTCAATTTCATTTGTATCCATATTAAAACAAAGAACATAGATATTTTCATACTGAATATTATTTACTATTTTTTTAAATTCAGAAGATTTGTAATCTTTATCAAGTAATGAAAAATAAATACTTCCTAAATATTTTGTTCTATATGAAACTGTAAGAGGTTCAAGCAAAATATTACTTAAAATTGAAACAATTAGAAGATTGAAGACAAGAAGGCTACAAATATAAGTAAGAATTTTATTGGACATTTTTTTGTAATGTTTAGATTTATTCAATTTTATAACCGTATCCTCTTATAGTTTTTATATTATTGCCTTCATCGCCAAGTTTTAAACGTAAGTTCTTTATATGAGTATCTACAACTCTTGAATCGGAGAAATGATCCCATACTTTATCAAGAATCTCTTTGCGAGAAAGAACTTTTTCTTTATTTTCAATTAAGTAAAGCAATATTTCAAATTCTTTCCTTGTTAATTCGATTGATTTTTTAGCCACAAAAACCTTATGAGAATTAAGGTCTATTTTAATATTTTTGAAATAAATACTATTTTCAGTATTCTTTTCTTTCTTTTCTTTTTTTTCATTTTTTAGTAACGCCTTTACTCTTAATAATAGAATTGAGAAGTTTACTGGTTTTGGTATGTAGTCATCTGCACCAGCTTCAAAAGATTCAATTTGATCCTCATCTTCACTTTTAGCCGTAAGAATAAGTACAGGAATATCACACTGTTCTTTTATGATTTTACAGACATCATATCCGTTTATAAATGGCATCATTACATCAAGAATAGCGAGGTCTATATCGGAATTTTCTGATAATTTATTTAAAGCATCATTTCCATCAATAGCTTCAATTATGTCATATCCATCTTTTTTTAAAAAACTTACAATTAACTTACGAAAAAGATTTTCATCATCTGCTACTAATATTTTTGCCATATAAATTACTCCTTTCTTTTTATAATAATTATATCTAATAACTGGAGTACATTCAATAAAAAAGAGCAATTTATCTCACCACTTAAAAGGTGGGAGTTTTCTTGCTCTTTTTATTTTTATATATAATTTAATTTATTTTTTTGATAAAAAGA
>RCNI01000214.1_pt1 | contig 38558 bp, 35 predicted proteins | sample 2041151 | NCBI WGS metagenome assembly RCNI01 (sample SAMN09708214, study PRJNA481090) | feces metagenome | isolation source: feces | place: Antarctica: Albino Rookery
TTCTTCAAATAGTAAAATTTCAAAGAACGTATTTTAATTAAAATGAGTATAAACTAATTAACATCGTCTACTTTTTATAGTGGACTCAAACATAAATGAATTTATAAATGTTATCAAATAAAGCATGGAATAAAATCTTCCGTGATTATGGAATTGATAATCATGATTTTGATAAAGGTCCATTTGAACTAACAACTAAGCAGGTAAAGAAATCTTGTCAATCTTTTACGGAAACTGCTGATAAGGAATCAAGAATACTATGTAAACAAGATACTCGCTCTGATAGACCTACTGTCTTTGTTGAGGAGGGATTGTTTATTTTACCTAGTATGAAATTGATTCAACCAGCATTGTTGACTGATATAAATTCACATTTTGGCATAAATTAATGATTCCATCATACTATAAATCTTCCAATAACGACTTCACTCTTATCAAAGGTGACTGTGTTGATACTTTGTCAAAATTTAAGTTTGGTTTTGATATGGTATTTGCAGATCCTCCTTACTTCCTCTCTGGCGGTGGCATTAGCTGTCAGAGTGGAAAAGTAGTATGTGTAAATAAAGGCGATTGGGATAAACCGACAACTTCAGAGGATATGGATGCCTTTAATCTTCGTTGGCTTGTTTCGGTACGTGATCACATGAAAGACAATGCTACAATATGGATTTCGGGTACACATCACAATATATTCAGTGTTCAGCAGCAGTTATTGAAACTTGGTTTCAAAATTCTAAATGTTATAACTTGGGCTAAGACAAATCCACCACCAAATATCTCTTGCCGATATTTTACATACTCAACAGAGTTTATTATTTGGGCAAGAAAATTTTCCAATAAGCCTCACTATTTTAACTATAAATTAATGAAGGAACTTAATGGGGGTAAGCAGATGACAGATGTTTGGCATTTACCTGCTATTGGGAGGTGGGAAAAATCATGTGGAAAGCATCCGACACAAAAGCCTTTAGGTTTGTTGGCTCGTCTGATACAAGCATCAACAAGACCTGGAGCATGGATACTTGATCCATTTAATGGAAGCGCAACAACTGGTGTTGCAGCATCTTTACTTGGAAGGAAATATCTTGGCTTAGAAGTAGAAGAAGAATTTCTATTCATGAGTAAAGCTCGTAGAGAAGAGATAGAAAATTTTCAAGTACGTTCTGAGTATTTAGAACGATTAGTGAAAGCAAAGAACATTCTCCCAGTAGACAATTTTTTTGTAGCTGAAGATTCAATACACGATTATAATATTTCGTGGTAATAATTTGCTTGGTAATCATCCAGAATTAGTGTATTTTCTTGCAGGCATTTTTATTTTATCGGTTGGGAAATAGTCGATAAAAAAAGTGTCGTGGCGGGAAATAGATGATTACCTGAGTTCGGGATAAGTTTAGAATAATACCAGTTGTTTTGAGTCCTCAATATAGTATCCTTGCAATGCGTCTGGTTTGTTCTCAAAGAAACAATAAGCACCCAGTACAGCCACAAGGTTTACTGGAAAATTTGTTATCGAACGGTGTCTGGAATGTACGAGCTGGATTCTGTCATCAAATAAGGAATCAAAGAGTTTGGGAAAAATGTATTCTCTGTCAACAAAACTTACACCCGTACATCTTCCGAACGTAAAAAGTTTAAGTAAGAAAATAAGCTTGAAGAATACACGCTGTTCCAGTTCTACAAATCTGTTATATGATATAGCATTGGGGAAAACACGTTTCATGTGTTCACGAATACGATAGATGTAATAATGCTTGAAGTTACGATAATTTTCGAAATGGAAAAGGAGAGGAATGGTAATGATTTCACTATCAGATGGGAGGCTTTCCGGTTACGATGTTTCTTTCCATTAGTGACCGGAAGAAGATTTTTCTTCAGTTCAAACTCAAAATTCTTATCATACTCATCAATAATACAGAAAATTTCCGTAACTTTATCCTTGGTAATCATTGCTGTTAGTTTTGTAATTACTTGTTTGTCAGACTTAAAGATGTAACATTATTCAGCGATTATCAACTTTTAATGAAACTTTCTTATCTCGAACTCATGTCTTTATAGAAACCTACAAGCAGGCAGAGGTCTCCTTCAGGGATTACTTCTGCAAGTTGCTAAGAGAATTAAAAAAGGGAAGAACGGATTATGAAAACCTTCTTCCCATGATAATATACAAATAATAATCGTTAAATTTGTGGACTCTTTTTTAGACGGGCTCCTGCTGGCGCCCGTCTAAAAGGAGATACCCTAAAATTGGAAGTTTACATAAAGCCTCCATGCTCATGCATAATTGCAAAGTACTGGCGAACCGCTTGAAGTTGATATTCAAGTACATCATAATTCTTTGGCAAATAGTTCTTTAACAATTCTTGCTGATTGAGGTCAACTATATCGCCAAATTTGTAATTCAGGAGTTTAATATAAAGCTCATAAGGTGTTAAAGGTTTTGCCTGTTCCTCTTCTATTTCCTCTACACATTCCTCAACGGGACAGCCTTTTAAAACTTCTTTTAGAAAGGTCCTGTTCCATGGCTCAGCCATCTCCCATTTCTCGTTAAACCAATAATTATGGCCTTTGGTATCTGAATTAGCATTAGGTACAGCCGTTACAATGGCATTATTCCATTCGAGGTAGTTCAATTCAGAGTTTACCTCTAATCCTTTCTGAGTAAAATTACTGCTGCCAACAATACCTTTCGCAAAATTATTCCCCAAAAAGATATAGCTTTGGGCATGGAAAAACTGAGGTTGCTGAAGTTGATTTTCTCCATACATCTTTATTTGTATGCGACTGCTATCAAAATCAGAAAGACAGAATTCTTTCAGTAACTTCACAGTCTCGACATACTCATCCTTAACTTCAAGTTTTTGCAAATCACAACGTATAAAGTCAGTTTGCGTTATCGCTCCTTTATACTTTATGTTCTTTTGCTGAGAAGCACGAACAACAGGGGCAGACCCTATTAGAATCTGCACTTTTGTGTTTTCTCTCTGTAAGAAACGTTTCAAATGGTCAAGTAGCAAAGCAGTACTGGGTATATCCCAATAACCTGTCGCTATCTTGATCATATTACACTCTTGACTATCAATGAGGTCTTCTACAACAGATACCATTTTTAAGGTATCTGATGAGTTGTCAATCAATGTACTATTTGTTATCATTGCTATGTAATTTGCGAGATTTGTAAAGTTAGTTCACTTCTTTATTGTCGCTTTCTTGCGATTGAGGCTTAATTACTTGCCAATAACCACCTTTTGCTGGACCAATACGTTTGAGTACACCTTTTCCTGAAGAACCTTTAAATTATACTTAGCCCCATCTTCAGTTATATTACCCAACTGTAATGCAATTTCAACACGGCCTGCATTGGGATTTTGAATTAGAAACTCGATAATATCTTTCTGGGTAGAACTCAAATCAAAATGAAGGCTTTTGGATAGTTTCTGGGTAGTTATCCAAAGAATTCTCTTGCCCATCATTCAAAACATTGGCACAAACAGTCGCTTTCATGATAAAGGCTACCAAGTTGTATTGGGGTTCAGCAACGACTAGTGCAGTTAATTCACGACATATACGGTCTACACCTTCCCCGAACTCTTTTACATAGTTATAGGCTTTAAGGTATTCCGCAATCTTGGGGTTACGAGAGAAATGAGTATGACGGATGTTGTTTGTACGGACAATACCCGACAACTTTCCCGGGGTTTCGAACACAAGACGATCATCAAACATCTTTATCTGGATTTCCGTTCCCTTAATACTATAGTCACGATGACAAACTGAATTTACCACCATTTCTTGAATGACAAACTTTGGATATTCACGATCAGTCTTGAAAACTCCATCTTCTCCGAGATAAGAATGTTCCATTACCTGCGTTTCGAGATATTCAACAGTCTTCTGAATCTGTTCAAGAATACAGCCTTCAAAAGTAACATCCTTGATGACATTCATCTCACGACCCACCTTTTCTTCTATGCCAAAGAACTTGATGAAACGGACTCTGGCACGAGGAAAGAATGTTTGAGGATGCTTGCCAAAAAGCAAAAGACAAGCTGCACTGACTTGCGGTATATCGCCTTTATAGGTCACAAAACCTTTATTTTCCTGCAGATATTCCATAGCAGACTTGCCATAACCAATCCGTTTCATGTAGGCCTTTACTGCATCCATATCTATATCATCCAGGGTGGCATCGTAAGTAGTAGAATCCTCATAATAGCATTCGCCTTTATCGTACATGAGTTGCCAACGCTCATCAAAAGTCAGTTTACGTGGCTTATCACCGACTCGCCAAAACACCTCATCCGCTTGATTGGCATGAAGCCGTGGACTGGCTGGAACATGAATCAACAACACACGATTATCACGTCCTTCGGAATTCTTGCATGGTAAATATTCTGTAGTAACAGAAACTGAGGGGACACAAAAATCCAGAGGCGTACGCAATATTTCATTGAGATGTGCTTTGTCCTGATCAATCCCCTCAATTCTGCGAGTTTTGTCAGATATACCCACAGCTATCACCCCACCATCCGCATTAGCCATAGCAACAATGATGGTGGCAAGATGTTTAGGTTCTATATGTATGCTTTTACAGTCAAAAGTCTGACCTTCTGGCATCTGCTGTATTTCTTCAATCTCTTCATGGTAAGAACTGCTACAAGAAGGTACTTCTACCATGTTTTTATCAACTTGAATATTAAAACTATTTTCTCAGGGCATTTTTATTTTATCGGCTGAAAACAGCCGATAAAATTGTTGTGTTGTAAAAATAGAATGATTATTGGTATTTTAAACATTTGCTTTCAACTTCCATACCAATCATGAACTCAGATTTTTTTCAGTTCCTGATAAAGGCGTTGCACCGGCAGTCCCATCACATTGAAATAAGAACCTTTCAGTCCGGTTACTCCTATGAAACCAATCCATTCCTGTATACCATAAGAACCGGCTTTGTCCATGGGCTGGTATTTCTCTACATAAAACTGAATCTCCTCTTCACTCAGTGTGCCGAAGGTCACTTCGGTAACGGAGGCAAAGCTGTGTTGAAACTCGGCTGTGGTAATGCAGACTCCAGTGATGACTTGGTGGGTTTTGCCGGAGAGTTGGTGCAACATCTTGCAGGCGTCTGTTGCATTTTTAGGTTTCCCAAGTACACATCCGTCGATATAGACAATGGTATCGGCGGTGATGATTAGCTCATCTTTCTGCATGGAAGGACGATAGGCGTCTGCTTTTTTACGGGCAATGAATACCGGGATTTCTTCACCATTCAGTGAGTCAGGGTATGATTCATCGATGCCCGGTAAAATCTTTACTTCATAATCCAGTCCCAAGCCTGAGAGCAGTTCGCGGCGGCGAGGTGAGTTGGAAGCCAGTTTGATTTGGTATTTCTGTAAATTGTCTAAAATCATTTTTTGAATATTGTTTAAAATGGTTGGCATGAACGATTACCAGCCAAATGCTTTTTCCTTTTCCATCCATTTTCCTTGAGCCTTCAAGACTTGCTCTACCACATCTCTGCCGCAGCCATATCCTCCGTTGCGGTGAGAAATATATTTGCATATAGCCTTGATTTCGGGTGCGGCATCGGCAGGGCAACAAGGAAGTCCTACCAGGCGGAGCACCTCATAGTCGGGGATATCATCTCCCATATAAAGCACTTCTTCCGGTTTCAGTTGGTATTTCTCCACCAGTTCGGCATATTGCTGAGTCTTTACAGCGGCTCCCAGATAGACATCCTTGATGCCGAGCCCTTCGTAGCGCATACGTACAGATTCGGTCTTTCCGCCTGTGATGATGGCCACATGCAGTCCGCATTTCACAGCCAACTGTAAAGCGTATCCGTCTTTGATATTCACTGTACGCATAGGTTCACCGTTAGGGTGGAGCGTAATGGTTTCGGCACTGAGCACTCCGTCGACATCGAAAATGATGGCACGGATTTTGGTCAAATCATAATTTATCATATCACTTATTTGTTTTTATCGGATGAAAATTGATGGATGCTATGGCTTATCTGCTCGTACATAGCAGCCAGTTCCGGTTCTTCGGCAAGCATATTCAGATGGCGGTCCATCACATTTCGGTCGTTGCGTTTGGCGGGTCCAGTCTGTGCTTCTATCGGCGACACCTGATGGACCTTGCGCGCTGTTTCGTCGATGAGCGGAAACATTGCTTCGAAAGGTAGGCCGTGCTGCTGGAGAATCTTGTTTGAAATGGCATACATCTGATTAGAAAAGTTACAGGCGAAGACCGCTGCAAGGTGTAAATACTTCCGTTGTTCCGAAGATGCTTCATAGGCTTTTGCTCCGGTTGATTCAGCCAGTTTCTGGATCAAAGGCACATCTTCTTGACGGTTTGCTTCGATAAAGAAAGGAAGATTTTGAAAAGAGAGCGCCTGCTGTTTGCTGAAAGTCTGCATAGGATAGAGCACACCATAGCGTGAGGCTTTCCCCTCCCATATACCCATCGGTACGCTTCCGGCTGTGTGTACAAACAGGGCTTCCGGGTTTTTGGAGCCGATAGCAGGAAGTATTTCTTCAAGTACGGCATCTTTGACAGACACAAGGTATAAGTCGGCTTGTGTGCTTATCTCTGCCAGAGAGGTTACATAGCTGCACTGTAAGATTTCTGCCAGTTTCGAAGCCGACTCTTGAGTCCTGCTGAATACTTGGATAATGGAATATCCCGCTTGTTTTAAAGCCTTTCCCAAATGGGTGGCAACGTTTCCGGCTCCTATCAGTGCGATGCGGTTGATGGTATTCATAAATTTGTAATTTTCAATATTGATTGACATGTACTTTTTCCCAAAGCAGATTGTCTTCATTGAATGGTTTCTTGGTTCCGTCTTTATGCCCGAAAGCTATGATGGACAACACTTGTAGTTGGAGAGGGATTTGAAGAATACCTCTTACATATTCATCGGAAGGCATTCCTGTAGCAGTGAACCGTTCCCGAATCTGCACCCAGCAGCTTCCCAGTCCGAGGTCCTCGGCTTGCAGTTGCATCATAATAGAAGCTACAGATGCATCTTCAATCCACACGTCGCTTGCCAACGGGTCGGCTACTACCACAACAGCCAGTGCGGCATTGGCCAGCAGTGCTGCTCCATGCTCCTTGCATCGTGAGAGTTTGTCGAGCGTTTCCTTTTGGTCAACAGCGATAAATTGCCAACTGTTGGAGCGCTTAGAAGTGGGAGCCATAAGGCCAGCCTTCAAGATGGTCACTACCTCTTCCTGCGATAACTCTTGAGACGTATATTTGCGTGTGCTACGTCGTTGTTTGATTAATTCGTTGAAGTTTTCCATAATTATAATCCTATAAAGCGGATAGCCGGCTGGCTATCCTTGATTGAAAAATGGTTTTGCGGTAAGATTTAGAAACACTCTCTTCGTCTGAACTCAGCACATACCACAGCAGTAGCTACCGCTACATTGAGCGATTCGCTAGTAGCTCTGCCTTCCGGGAAATTCGGTATCAGAATGCGTCGGTTGATAAGGGCGGCAATGGAGTCGCTCACTCCTTTTCCTTCATTTCCCATCACAATGATGCCGTTGGGCTGGAGCTCCTGTCGGTAGATGTTTTCTCCATCCAGGAAAGTACCGTAGACTGGTATTTGGGCAGCAGCTGCATTTCGGATGACTGTATGCAAGTCGCAATAGTGCAAATTGACACGTGCCACAGCTCCCATCGTGGCTTGGATGGCTTTCGGATTGAAGATGTCGGCAGTGCCGGCAGAGCATAAGATATGTTCGATGCCAAACCAGTCGGCAATTCGTACAATGGTTCCCAAGTTGCCAGGGTCTTGCACGTCATCGAGTGCCAAGCACAGAGAATGGTTCAACACTTCTGGATGGAAGTTGCTTTGTGGCTGTTCGAAGACCGCCAGCACTTCCTGAGGTGTTTTCAGCAGACTGGCTTTCGATAGTTCTTCATGGTTTGCTAGGATGATTTCTTCGGCTTGTAGATGAGGCTTGTTTTTCAGCCAGTCTTCAGTGGCAACAATCAGTTTGCAAGGGAAGCATCCCAGCAAGTCACCCACCAGTTTATTTCCTTCCGCAATGAAAGCCTGTGCCTCTTTGCGGTTCTTCTTCAGTTCTAGCGAACGAATATATTTTATCTTGTTTTTACTGAGCATCGTTAGTATAAATATAAATGATATAGCAGAATGAATACAAAGCTAAGAAGATATTTTCAATTATGCAGCAATCTTTCTTATAGATAATGAAAAATATGCCTATATTTGTCTGTATAAAAGAGATTATAGTATGGAACAGAAAAACCAACTCTTGAACAGTTATACGCAGAAAGACAATGGAATGAATTTTTATATTCACACCTTGACTTCCGAGAATGAATTGAAAGACATCCATCGTCACGACTTCTTCCAGATTATATTGGTGGAACAAGGCGAAGCGCATCATACCATCGATTTTTCGGAATATACCATGCATTCTCAGTCGGTATCGGTGGTGTTTCCCCGACAAATGCATCGGTTGAGCCTGTCGAAAGAGGCACGTGCAACGATTGTCCTGTTTGATGAAACGGTCTTTTGTGCAGAGATGCTGCGTAACGAGCTGAAAGATTATAACATCAATCTTCAGAAGAAAATTAATCATATATCACTGAGTGCGGAGCCTGAGGTCTTTGAGCAGTTGCTGGAACTGGTGGAAAATATCCGTGCGCTGCAAATAGAGCTTAATCCGCTGCGTAAGATGCAAGTGAAACTGACCATCAAGATTATGCTCTTGAAAATTATCGACTCTTATTCCGATTCGGAATCCTTGTCACTGAACGAGAGTGACACCTCTTTATATATACAGTTTCGTGAGAAAGTAGACTCCAATTATCAGAACCAGCGCAAAGTAAACCGGTATGCAGATGAACTGGGCGTGTCGGTCAAGAAACTGACAGCTGTTTGCCGTCATTATTGCGGATTGTCTCCATTGGAGGTTATCCACGAGAAACTTTCTTTAGAATTGAAGAAAGTGCTGGCCTTGGATGCTATGAGTTTTAAGGAAGTAGCCTTTGAGTTTGGCTTCTCTTCCCAGTCGGCCCTTAACAAGTATATTGAGCAGAAGTTCGGCTTGACTCCGCTGGCATTGAAAAATGAACTGAAAGAGGTGACCAAGAAAAAATGATTCCTGTATTCGGGCTGCAGAGTAGAATATACGTGGAGGATGCATTATTATTAAGTGGTGTATCCTCTTTTTTGTCGGTGTCAGATTTTTTTATAATTCATTTTTTTGGTTTATTTTTGTACTTGAAATAGAACAATTACCCATAACATCCTGTAATGAGAGTACATAGATTTCTTTATATAAGTCATATCTGCCTTTTGATGCTGATTGCTGGCTGCTCTGTCAACAAGTTCATTCCTCAGGGGGAATATCTGCTAGATGAAATAAAGATAGAGTCGGACAACAAAGAAGTGAAACCATCCAGTTTGGTCCCTTATATCCGTCAGACAGCCAATGCAAAATGGTTCAGCTTGGTGAAGATACCGATGTATATCTATAGTACTTCGGGAAAAGATTCGACCAAGTGGATAAACCGTTTGTGGCGACGCCTTGGCGATGCTCCCGTCATCTATGATGCTGAACTGGCTAAAGAAACCAAGTATGAAATAGGTAAGGCTGTACAGAATATGGGATACATGGGAGCGGATGTCATGGTAATCGAGAGTTTTCATAAAAACAGAGTGAAACTGACTTATCAGATAAAGACAGGTATGCCTTATGTTATCGGTACGATGAACTATGAGATTGATGATAAGGGCATAAACAATCTTTTTCGTGATGACTCTTTGCAGATAAAACTCAATTCGGGCATGAGGTTCGATGTCAACAGGTTAGACCAGGAACGCTTGCGCATTACTCAGGAACTTCAGAATCGTGGGTATTATTTATTCAACAAGGATTATATCACATTTTCGGCAGATACGATATCTGGAAGAAAAGAGATTGACCTAAAGATGAAGATAGCTCCTTTTCTGCGTCAGGGGGATATGTATCCATCTGCACATAGGCAGTACACCATTCGCAATGTGAATTATCTGCTAGATTCTGATTTTTCATCTTTGTCGCTTCAGGAGTTCAACAAGATGCAGCACCAGCAGCGCGACGGGCTTAATTTTTATTACGAAGACAAGCCGTTTTTGCGTCCTGGTGTGTTGGACAATAGCAACTACTTGTCTGCCAATCAGCTTTATCGTGAGGAGGATGTGCAGAAAACCTATTCATCTCTTGGCCGGCTGAACATCGTAAGATATTCCAATATCCGTTTTCGGGATGTATTGCAAAATGATTCAGCCTATCTGGATGCTTATATCGCCTTGTCAAAGAATAAGAACAAGTCTCTTTCTTTCGAAATAGAGGGAACGAACTCTGCCGGTGACTTGGGTGCGGCAGCCTCGGTCACTTTCAATCATTGCAATTTGTTTAAGGGATCAGAGTCTTTTATGCTGAAGGCAAGAGGAGCTTATGAAGCTATAACTGGTCTGGAAGGCTATGCAAACAGCAATTATACAGAATATGGTGTAGAGAGCAGTTTGAGTTTTCCTGAGTTTATGTTTCCTTTCCTCTCTTCCAACTTCAAGCGTAAAATCAAGGCGACATCAGAAGTAAGTATCAAGTACAATTGGCAGATTCGCCCCGAATTTGAACGCACATTGGCAGCAGCAGCATGGAGCTATCGTTGGACACGAAGAGGGAAAGCTGCACATCGTTTTGACTTGTTGGATATTAACTATATCTATATGCCTTATATATCTTCTGCGTTTGCCGATTATTTGAATAGGATGGATGAACTGAACCCGTGGTTGCGCCATAGTTATGAAGATTTGTTTATTGTCAGAATGGGTTATACGTATACTTATAACAGTTCTGGTGCAGCTTCGCTCAAGACGGCGCGTAGGAATTCTTATTCTATCCGCCTGAATATAGAGGAGTCGGGAAATCTGCTGTATGGCATTTCAAAATTAGTTCATGCGCGGAAGAGCAAGGACCGTACTTATCAGTTGGCCAATATCAATTTTGCCCAATATGTGAAACTGGACTTCGACTTTGCCAAGAATTTTATGATTGATGAGCGTAACTCGCTGGTCTTTCATTCGGGAATAGGGGTGGCGGTGCCTTATGGAAACTCTAAGAGCCTTCCTTTTGAAAAACTTTATTTCTCGGGAGGGGCAAATAGTGTAAGGGGGTGGAAAGTGCGCACATTGGGGCCAGGTGGCTATCGTGGTGACAGCAATTCTATTGGTTATGTAAACCGTACTGGGGACATCAAGTTGGACTTGAATTTAGAATACCGTACTTTCCTTTTCTGGAAATTGAACGGTGCTTTGTTTGTAGATGCCGGAAATATTTGGAATCTTCGTTCTCAAGGTGTTTTTAGTGATGGTGTGTTCCGTTTCAATCGTTTTTATAAACAGTTGGCTATGTCTTATGGATTGGGAATCCGTTTCGACCTCGATTTTTTGATTCTACGTTTCGATGGAGGTATGAAGGCAGTCAATCCGATGGCAAGTGGCCGTGACAGATATCCGATTGTATCTCCAGATTTCAAACGTGATTTTGCTTTCCATTTTGCAGTCGGTTATCCGTTCTGAAAAATTCCGGAGCAAGGAAACTTATGTAAAAACGGCTGTCATTTGTTGGCTATATGTCTGAAATGAGTTATTTTTACAAATGATTAAATCAATTTGCAATGGCTATCCGACTTACCACATACGAGCAATCAGAGAAAATTCCTCCTCTTCCGGGAGAGAATATCTTTCATTCTGTAGAATTGTTCAAAGTGTTGGAGCAGACTCCCGGCTATCATCCGGTGCTGCTGGTGGCATTTTGGAAGAATGAACCAATAGGTAAGCTGCTTTGCATTACGCGAGGCAGTTCGCATCTGTTCCCATTGGGGAAAAAGACTTATGTATATGGTACAGGTGAATACTTTAACTTGCCAGACTCATATAAGCCGGATGAAGTGTTTAATGAAATGCTGACCTATTTTACTCGGCACTTGAGCAGCGGGTCTTTTCTGATAGAATTCCGTAATTTGGAAGAGCCGCTTTTGGGCTATCGTTATTTCAGACAGAATGATTATTTCCCGATTAAATGGTTGAGAGTGCGTAATTCGCTTCATCACGACAGCATAGACAAGTGGATGAGTGCATCTCGTAAACGACAGATAGCTAAAGGTATCCATAATGGGGCGACTCTCTGTACGGCAACTTCAGATGCCGATGTGAAAGCTTTCTTTACTTTGCTGCGTAATTATTATTCACCCAAGATACATCGTTATTTGCCCGACCAACGTTTTTTCTTGGAACTTTTCAATAACTTTGGCGAGCAGTCGGCAGGAGGCATCTTCTTGGTAAAATATAAAGGGAGAATTATAGGTGGCTCGGTTTGTCTTTATTCCGGGACAACGGTCTATTTGCTTTTTTCTTGCGGTTTACGCAAGACCTATGCCAAACTCTATCCGGGAGTTTTGGCGGTATGGCAAGCCATGGAACACACAGCAGCATTAGGATTCCGACATTTTGAGTTTATTGACGCAGGCCTTCCTTTTCGTAAGTTTAGCTATCGTGATTTCATCCTTCGTTTCGGTGGAAGGCAGTTTAGTAGCCGCCGGTGGTTTAAAGTGAGATGGAACTGGCTGAACCACCTGCTGATTAAGTTGTATGTATGATACAAGAAGGGCAGGTAAGGAATAACAATTCCGTGTGTGAAGGAATGAAAAAATATCGGTTTCTCTTAAATTAATTGCAGAAAGATTTCTTTATTCAGTTCATTTTTCTTTTCTTTGTGAGAGTGATATGAAACACAATTGAATTTAATACCAATAAAAAACAACAAAAAGTTATGAAAATTTCTCACATTGAACATCTAGGAATTGCTGTAAAAAGCATCGAAGAAGCCCTTCCTTATTATGAAAATGTACTTGGCTTGAAATGCTATAATATAGAGACTGTAGAGGATCAGAAAGTAAGAACCGCTTTTTTGAAATGTGGTGAGACCAAACTTGAATTGCTGGAGCCTACCAGTGGGGATAGTACCATTGCAAAATTTATAGAAAATCGTGGCATGGGCGTACATCATGTGGCTTTTGCTGTGGAAGATGGTGTGGCAAATGCATTGGCTGAAGTGGAAGAAAAAGGTCTTCGCGTAATTGACAAAGCTCCCCGAAAAGGAGCGGAAAACTTGCATATCGCTTTCCTGCATCCGAAGTCAACAATGGGAGTGCTGACTGAATTGTGTGAAAAATAAGGATGAAAAGTAATTCGTTATAGGTAAAAATAGTTTACTAGGCGAATTTGCTCTTCTCTTGTCTATTAACTGATAAAATCTTTAATACCATGAGTAACCAACTTGAAAAAGTAAAGGAACTGATTGAACTGCGTGCCCAGGCTCGTTTGGGAGGCGGTGAAAAAGCAATTGAAAAACAACACGCAAAAGGTAAATATACAGCTCGTGAACGTATTGCCATGTTGCTCGATGAAGGAAGTTTTGAAGAAATGGATATGTTTGTGGAGCACCGTTGCACCAACTTCGGAATGAACAAGAAACATTATTTGGGAGATGGCGTAGTAACAGGATATGGTACGATTGACGGCAGATTGGTATATGTGTTTGCACAAGACTTTACCGTTTCGGCAGGTTCGCTGTCTGAAACCATGTCTTTGAAAATCTGCAAGGTGATGGATATGGCCATGAAAATGGGTGCACCTTGTATTGGTATCAATGATTCGGGAGGTGCGCGTATCCAGGAAGGTATTAATGCTTTGGCTGGTTATGCGGAAATCTTCCAGCGTAATATTTTAGCGTCGGGGGTGATTCCTCAGATTTCGGGCATCTTTGGTCCTTGTGCCGGAGGTGCTGTCTATTCTCCGGCATTGACAGACTTCACTTTGATGATGGAGGGTACTTCTTATATGTTCCTTACTGGTCCGAAAGTTGTAAAGACTGTAACTGGCGAAGATGTGACACAGGAGAATCTGGGAGGTGCAAGTATACATTCTACCCGTTCGGGGGTTACTCATTTTACAGCTTCTACCGAAGAGGAGGGCTTGGTGATGATTCGTAAACTGCTGAGCTATATTCCGCAGAATAACTTGGAAGAACCTCCTTATGTAGATTGCACCGATCCGATAGACCGATTGGAAGATTCGCTGAACGACATTATTCCGGATAGTCCCAATAAACCTTATGATATGTATGAGGTAATAGGTGCCATTGTGGACAATGGAGAGTTCTTGGAAGTGCAGCGCGATTTTGCCAAGAATATCATTATTGGTTTTGCCCGATTCAATGGACAGTCGGTAGGTATTGTGGCTAATCAGCCTAAATTCTTAGCTGGAGTGCTCGACTGTAATGCTTCACGCAAGGGGGCGCGTTTTGTTCGTTTCTGTGATGCTTTTAATATTCCTATTGTTTCATTGGTTGATGTGCCGGGATTCCTTCCAGGTACCGGTCAGGAATATAATGCTGTCATTCTTCACGGAGCTAAGTTGCTATATGCCTATGGCGAAGCTACGGTTCCAAAGGTTACTATCACTTTGCGTAAGTCGTATGGTGGCTCTCATATTGTAATGAGTTGTAAGCAACTTCGTGGCGATATGAACTATGCATGGCCTACTGCCGAGATTGCAGTAATGGGTGGTGCAGGTGCAGTAGAAGTGCTGTATGCTAAAGAGGCTAAAGAGGCGGCCGACCCTAAAGCATTTATGGCTGAAAAGGAAGCAGAATATACCAAATTGTTTGCAAATCCTTATAATGCGGCTAAGTATGGTTATATTGACGATGTAATAGAACCGCGCAATACTCGTTTTCGCATCATTCGCGCCTTGCAGCAATTGCAGACTAAGAAGCTGACTAATCCGGCCAAGAAACACGGTAATATTCCATTGTAGTTCAACCTTTTCTAAACTGAATGATTATGACTAGAAATAAAATAGGAATATTTCTTTCGCTGATGTTGGCGTTGGGCTTCAGTTCATGTGGCGAGCAGAAGCCTAACAGCAAACTGATCATTAATGAAGTGTTGGTAGAAAACCGGCATAATTTTCAAGATGACTACGGCTTGCATAGCGGATGGATTGAAATATTCAATAGGGCATATAGCAGTGCCGACTTGGCAGGGTGCTTGTTGAAAGTAAGTAGCCAACCAGGTGATACTGTGACTTATTTTATCCCTAAAGGGGATGTGCTTACTAATGTGAAGCCACATCAGCATACGTTGTTTTGGGCGGATGCTAATCCTCGTAAAGGGACTTTCCATACAAGTTTTGTGTTGAGCAAAACATCAGCCAATTGGATTGGTCTGTTTGATTCGGGTAAGAAACTACTGGATGAGGTGATTGTTCCTGCAGGTCTATTGGGTACTGACCAGTCGTATGCTCGCGTAAGTGACGCTTCGGATGAGTGGGAAGTGAAAAACGACCAAGGAGATAAGTATGTTACTCCAAGTACCAACAACAAGACTTTGGAGGCAAATCCAAAGATGGACAAGTTCGAACAGCATGACCCAATAGGCGTAGGTATGGCTATTTCTGCCATGTGTGTAGTGTTCTCCGGATTGATTCTGCTATATTTCTGTTTCAGTTTTGTGGGCCGTGCTTCTATTTCGATGCGTAAGCGGAATGCGATGAAGGCACATAATATTACAGATAGAGTGGAAGCCAAGGAAAAACAGTTGGGTGAGGCTTCTGGAGAAGTGATTGCAGCCATTACTATGGCATTGCATGAAGCTCAGGGAGCAGACCACGATATGGAAGAGACTGTACTTACTATCAGTCGTGTGAAACGAAGTTATTCACCATGGAGTTCTAAGATTTATACTCTGCGTGAACCGCTTCATAAGAAATAACCTCTTAACGATTAATACTCATGAAAGAATATAGATATAAAATAAACGGCAACTTATATAAAGTAGTTGTTGGCGATATAGAAGAGAATAATGTACAGGTGGAAGTGAACGGAACTTCTTACACTGTAGAGTTGGAAAAACAGGCCAAACCTAAAATTAAGCCAGTAATACGTACAGCATCTACCACCCCTGCGCCTCCTCCAGCTGCAGCTGTTAGCCGTCCTGCTCCTGTCAGCGGTGGAAAGTCTGGTATTAAATCGCCGCTCCCTGGTGTAGTGCTTGAAGTGAAAGTAAAAGAAGGGGATATGGTGAAGCGTGGCCAGACCTTGCTGGTATTGGAAGCTATGAAAATGGAAAACGATATCAAGTCGGACCATGATGGAAAGGTAACTTCTATCTTAGTAAGCAAGGGTGAGTCTATTCTTGAAGGTACAGACCTTATAATCATTGAATAATTATGGGTGAATTTATTAGTTTCTTACAAAATAACTTGGTAGATTTTTGGACATATACCGGATTTTATAATGCCACACCAGGGCATTTGATTATGATTCTGATTGGTATTTTGTTCATTTATCTAGCAGTAGCCAAGGAATTTGAGCCTATGTTGCTTATTCCCATTGGCTTTGGTATGCTGGTTGGTAATATTCCTTTTAATATGGAAGCCGGACTGAAGGTCGGCTTGTATGAAGAAGGATCAGTTTTAAACATTCTTTATCAGGGGGTGACTTCCGGATGGTATCCGCCGCTTATCTTCTTAGGTATTGGGGCTATGACTGATTTTTCAGCATTGATTTCTAATCCTAAATTGATGTTGATTGGTGCAGCTGCGCAGTTTGGTATCTTTGGAGCCTATATGATTGCTTTAGCTATGGGTTTCGACCCGATGCAGGCTGCTGCTATCGGTATTATTGGTGGAGCGGACGGACCTACTGCCATCTTCTTGTCGTCTAAGCTTGCTCCTAATTTGATGGGGGCCATTGCTGTATCGGCCTATTCATACATGGCTCTTGTGCCGGTTATTCAGCCACCTATCATGCGTTTGCTGACTACCAAGAAAGAGCGTTTGATTCGAATGAAAGCTCCTCGTGCAGTATCGCATACTGAGAAGGTAATGTTCCCAATTGTAGGGCTATTACTTACTTGTTTCTTGGTCCCTTCCGGTTTGCCTTTGTTGGGTATGCTGTTCTTTGGAAATCTGTTGAAAGAAAGTGGAGTTACTCGTCGTTTGGCAGAAACAGCCCGTGGTCCGCTGATTGACACTATTACTATTTTATTAGGATTGACAGTAGGAGCTTCTACTCAAGCTTCAGAATTCTTAACATGGGATTCTATCAAGATTTTCGCATTGGGCGCTTTTTCTTTCGTGATTGCAACGACTTCGGGAGTACTCTTTGTGAAGATATTCAATTTGTTCTTGAGTAAAGACAATAAGATTAATCCGTTGATTGGTAATGCTGGTGTATCTGCTGTTCCTGATTCGGCACGTATTTCTCAGGTAATTGGACTGGAATATGACCCTACCAATTATTTGTTGATGCACGCCATGGGTCCTAATGTTGCCGGTGTAATTGGTTCAGCTGTAGCTGCCGGTATTTTGTTGGGATTCTTGATTTAAAGGTTGAAATAGCTTTTTTGTGAATAATGTCATGCATCTCGACTGCTTTCGAGCGGTTGGGGTGCATGTTTTTTATGAGAAAGATAAAAAAAAGTGTCTGTGAAATGAATTCACACATTTTTTCGTATCTTTATGTCAGTCGAATAGAGGCAATCTTTAGGACAGATATTGAAAACAGTCTTGGAAAGAATTGCTTTTAGTTAGATGAATAGAATGATTAACCATTTAATTTTTTGAGTATGAATATTATTTCCGACATTACATTGCTCATAGCAGTTATAGCACTGGCTATGTGGCCTTTGGTGCTGCTCGTGCTTAAAATCATCAGTAAGAGAAAAAAGGAATTGATGCATTTGGACCGTATGACACGCAGTGAATTGGATGATGTGACTACACAGGAACTGGTTATACGGACTCTCAAGGAGATAGGATGTCAACCGGAAATCAATGAGGAAAGACATGTGTCATTTAAATATCAGGGTGATGATTTTTATATTGCAGCTGAGGAGGAAAATCGTTTTATTATGATTTGGAATCCGTGGTGGGGCTCTATTTCTACAGATAATGAAGCACTTCCTTTCCTGAAGGAAATCATCAATCTGGCTAATGTGAATTCTTTAGTGACTACCGTGTTTATGGCTGATGATGATGAGAAGACTATCGGATTACATTCACACTGCCATACCTATTTTTCTCCTAATGAAGGCGACTTGGATGGGCATCTGAAGATGTTGCTTGACTATTTCTTTGATACTCATAACACCATTAAGGATGGCATGAACGAGCTGGGCGCAGCTGCCTTCAAGAAAGAGCAGAACAAGGAACGGGTCCGGGTGAAAGGATTTGCAGCTTATAAGGAAAATACGGTACCTATCGAAACGAAGAAAGAAAAGGTTTCAGACGAGGGGGACAATCAAGAAAGAAAGGAGTAAGCCTTTTTATAAAAAACATAATTTGATATATGAAGAAAAATAAGATTTATCTAAAAGAGTGGATTCAGATTCATCCCTATGTAGCGGTACAGGCTTCGGATGACTATTTTGTGGAATTGAGTAATCGTCTCTATGAACGGGTAGTTCTTGATGTACCAGATGAGTATCGACGTAAAATGGCATTGTATGTAGCTGCTTATTTGGAAGATTTAGTGTCAGGCTTGGGGCTTTGGAATAGTTTTATAGAGGAACATACCAAACTGTATGGGGCAAGATTGCCTTTTTACGAGGTGAAAGGAGATTATTTTGTAGGAGAACCTAATCTGTTTGATTTGTGTTTTATTATTTGGAACACATGGCAAAAAATGTTGTATTCTCATGATTATATCTATCCGATGATGCCAGAAATTCGAGAGCAGGCAGAAAAGTGGTTGCCTTTACTGGAAGAAGCGTATGAAGAGGCCCCTGAAAATGAAATGCTGACCGATCTCTTTAAGACCCCTGGCAGTGAAGTTGAGGCTGACAGGAAGTTGACTTGGCTTTTTGGACATACCTATCTTACAGAACCAGCCATGTTACCTTATATTGCGAGAGTTGAAACATCCGATCGTTTCATTGTTCCTACAGGACCTTTGGCTTTATTCCTTCACGAGTGGATTGACTTGCTTTCGGATAATCAGGAATGGAAACAGGTGCGAGGGTTGTATTTCAAAAAGCCTTCTTTACCGGCATCTGTAAAAGAAAAGAATCATGAGATGTATCAGAATTTTACGACCTATACTCAAGGTTGTAAGTTGGTTTACTTGGAGGGATATGATGAGTTAAAACGTTTCTTGGTGGAAGTGATGAAATGGCAAAATGATGATAACCATACCTTGCCGGAGATGAAACAATTCCGCAACTTTATATTGATGATAAATGAGGAAAAAGGTATATTGCTTGCCAAGGATATATGTGAATATATTGCAGATACAGCCAATCCGATGTATAATCAGAAAGAGGCACATCACCATGCCTTTCGTTTGTTGACAGAAGCAACCTTGTGTCCGCCGGACTTGTTGGATTATTGCATCCAGGAAGAAAAACTACCCGATGCGGTGATTCCGGGTAGTGAGAATAAAGAGTTGATAAGACGGAATGCCGATTTCATCGCTCGCCATTCATTGCTTTATTATTACAGAGGCGATTGATTGATAAGATAGGTGTTACAAAAGAAATCCTGTGAAACAGTTCTTTAGAAGTTTCACAGGATTTCTTTTATTTATTGAAGAGTTCGAAGGTGAATTTGCATCCGGCAGAAGTAAATTTACCATTCTCATTACCGATAAATACGCCAAAGTCAAAGATATGAGTACCGATGCCATATCCTAGTTCAAAGTACGGGTTAAGATGCGGCATAAAGAGCAGCCCGGCGTAGATTCGTTCTTTTTGAATCCATGAAAGCATTTTTGATACTGGATAGAGCAGTAGGAAAGGAGTTTCATAGGTGATATTTCCTCGGAAATAATGCTTCGAGGCGTTATACCATCGTCCGTCCAGCATTTGAAATGTACCTCCAATATCGTCGTTCCATCCTTGTGGCAAGTTTCTGTTGGCGAAATCCACATAGTCTACAAAATACATGTCTTCTTTATGTGTGAAGAAACCTCCTCCAATATGGTATGCAATAGTATGTAAGTGGCGCAGGCGGATGCGTTGTTCAGCCGAAAATTCCATTCGCCCATATTCTCCAGAATCCTTTATCCATTTGATACCGTGTTCGTAATCAAGAGTAAAAGTAGGGAAATATGAGCCTACATTAATCTTTCTATTCCCATTTATATAATAGTGCATATACGGGGTCCATTCCAACCTTATTCTTGGCGCGAAACTGTTGTACCTCAATCTCACCTGTTCGGCTACTTCTTTTGAAGGTCTTGCCATTCTACGCCAGTGCATGGAGATGCCAGTCCAGAGGTTGAGACCGTTAGTGATTTCAATGTTGTGCGATAAGTTTAGATAAGTGTCTTTAAAGTAGTCCAGCTGCATTTTTTCAAAATCAATTACACTGTCTTGCTTTTCTTTGAGCTGGTCTAATACTACACTACTGTAAATTCGGTTACCGTTACCCACATTGATACTAAATTTGCCGTTTTTTATAGGCTGATACACAAATTCTCCATCCAGTGAAGCATAAAGTTCTTTTTGGGTGAAGTTGTAACCGATTTTCGGTACGATGTGGAGAAGTTTGCCGTCATGAAACAGTTTGTTATACTTGAATTCCTGTCGATAAGAAAAACCTTTTCGATGGCTGTAGCTGATTAATAGAGGGTTGATGATAGGAGAACACGTGACGCTTCCAATTTTTGACATGTCGATGTCGTAGCTGCTGATGAGCGCATCACCTATCTGACCAATATAGGTCCAACTCTTTTTTCGTTTTGTTTCCGTAAATGGGATACTGTCCGGACGGTTGTTTTGTTTCCTATTATAGAAGTCGGTATATAATTTCTCTTCATAATCAGTAAGAGGGAGTGGTCTGATACGGTTGAAAGAATCTCGGTGCTGTACCATCCGGCTGTTATCACAAGTAAGCATATAAGAGTTAGACAGGTTTAGCCTTTTTTTTCCCGCTTTTTCCTTTTCCTGCAGCGATTCGTCATTCTTTAACAGGGTGATGTCTTTATATTTCATCCATCCGGTATAATTCATTTCAAGATGATTTTTCAGAAAGGAGAAGTTAAGGTTCAGGTTGAAGAATTGCGGCAATAGTTTTTCTTTGTTAGCAGTTCCCATCTTCATATCCACCTTAAATTTTATCAAGTCATATTTCCCTTCAAATTCAATATAGCGCAGGCTCCAGTCTTTTTCTGCAATCCAAAACGAACCGTCAAGCAATTGAGTGCTATGGTAGCGTGGGATAAATCGGATTTTGAAAATTTGTCCGTTCTGTCGGTATGCTATTGAGTCGAGCAAATAAGTATAATGTATGCGGTTTGACCTGTTGAGAGGGGACAATACTTTGTCTTCCATTACACTTGGGCTATATATGTTGAATTTCAGAAAGTCCATTACATCGAAAAAACGTCCGTTTCCTCCAGGAAAAGTACTGGCGATGGCACGAATCTTTCGGTCATAGATGCGTGGATAAGTGAATTGCAGTTCGCTAAGAGATTCATAGACATATTCGTTGACACCTTTTTCCAGGCGAAACATTGACGGGAGATACTTGACAATCCGGTTGCGTTTATGGATGTGCATATTTCCTTTTAGATAAAGGTCGGCATTGAAACCTTGTACCTTTGTTGCATGGATTTCTGCTTGCTTGAAGATGTTGTCCAAAATTGAATCGGCAATATATGGCTTGAAGAGTATAACGGCAGGATTGCCTTTGGCTGTTTCCGTAGCCGCAATAGTCAGCCATAAAAGCAACACCCATATATGGCAGATGTATCTTATGTAGGATTTATATTTTCTCATAATGAGGGCAAATATATAACAAATACACATTCAAATAGTGTTTTTTTTAACTTCATCATCGAAAAATCTATTTATTTATGTTATCTTTGTGCTACAGAACATGGTTTTATAGCATTTATGGTCAAAAAAGAATTAACAGAGAGCGAGATTGCCGAATGTATACCAGATTTATGGCAACCTTTAACTGATGCGCAACGAGATTATCTTGCGCAGAATTTTACAATACAAAAATACAAGAAAAACGAGACCATTTACTGCGAAGGGGAAACACCTATGTATTTGATGTGTCTTTTGAGCGGTAAGGTAAAAATCTATAAGGATGGAGTAGGCGGCCGCTGTCAGATTATCCGTGTGATAAAGGACAAGGAATATTTTGCTTATAGGGCTTATTTTGCAGAAGAGAATTTCGTAACGGCTGCTGCAGCTTTTGAATCTTGTACGATTTGCTTTATTCCTATGAAGGTTATCGTGGAGTTGATTCAGGAAAACTCTGATCTGGCGATGTTTTTCATCAAGCAGCTTTCCAAAGATTTGGGTATTTCAGACGAACGCACTGTAAACCTTACGCAGAAGCATATCCGTGGGCGTTTGGCTGAATCATTGCTTTTCTTGCGGGATACATATGGAGTAGAAGAAGATGATTGTACGTTGAGCATCTATCTTTCAAGAGAAGATTTGGCTAATCTCTCTAATATGACTACCTCAAATGCTATCAGGACACTGTCTAATTTTGCGGCAGAGAATCTGATTATCATTGACGGTAGAAAGATTAAGTTGATAGATATGGAAAGACTGAAGAAGATAAGTAAAATAGGATAGTATAGTCTTCAAGTAGAAATGGTAGTGAAACAGTTAATAGTTAGATAGATTGAAAATGCCCTGTCAAAATCCTGAAAAGAATTTGGCAGGGCATTGTTTTTTCTTCTTCCATGTTGATTACTCAAAGCGGATAGACTTGACAGGATGTATCCTGCTGATAAGATAAGACGGTGCAATCAGCACTATTACAGAAATTGTTAAGGTGCAGACATTAAGCAGTATCCATATTCCAAAATTTAATTCAATAGGTACAGCCGATATATAATAAGTGCTGGCATCCAGTTTCATCGGCTTAAAGAAATATTGAATGAAGCAGATGCTCAGTGCTATGAGGTTTCCCCACAACATCCCTTTCCTTATTAGAAAGATTGAGAAAGTAAGGAATATTTTCTGGATAGCCCAGTTATCGGCTCCCAATGCTTTGAGTACTCCAATCATATTGGCTCGTTCTAAGATGATGATCAGTAAGCCTGATACCATTGTAAAGCCGGCTATGCCTATCATCAATATCAGAATAACCCAAATGTTGATATCCAGCAAATCCAGCCATGCGAAAATTTGAGGGTAGGCCTCTTGTACTGTGCGTGAATAGAAACGGGTAGATGGAGTATCTTGCGTATGATTTGTCAAGATATCAATCAAATGTTCATTGACTGTTTCTGCTTCATTGGGCCGAGTGAGGTTGATTTCAATCCCTCCCACCAATGAGGAGCTCCAGTTATTCAAACGCCGTACGGTATGCAGGTCAGTTATCAGGAACAATTCGTCGTAATTCGAAAAATTCGATTGATAGATGCCGGTTACAGTAAGTCGACGTGCCCTGATTTTATTCTCCAGATAATAAGTATTCAAGTGATCGCCTACTTTTAGGTGCAGTTGGTCGGCAATTGTTTTCGAAACCAAGACTTTCCAGCTGCTTACGGAGTCTGTGAATGCCGGTATTTCTCCTTCTATCAGATGATTTTTGAGAAAGGACAAGTCATACTCTTGAGCAATTCCTTTTAGAACCATTCCTTGGAAATTAGATTCTGTCATAATCATGCCCGGCTTGATTGCATATCGCTGGACTTGCTTGACACCCTCTAGCTTTTGCAAGGCCGATAAGATACTGTCATTTCCAAGTATTGGAGCGTTTTGATTGGTTTGAGCTTCAGTCAGATTGGTAATGAGGATATCGGCGCTTAGTCCCGTGACTTTGTTTTTTACCTGTTGCTTAAATCCGATGACAACGGCTACAGATATAATCATCACCGCCAGTCCGATGGCTATTCCTGCAATAGCGATACGGATTGCCGGTTTAGAAACCTCTTTTCCACCTTCATTGCTTTTATAGATTCGGTGGGCCATGAATAATTTCCAGTTCATAGATTATTCGTCAATTCGTCCGGGATAGGCTTCCAAAGCCTTTCTTAAGATGAACAATGATCTCACCAAGGCTTCTTTTTTCAAGACATATGCCACACGCACTTCATTTTTCCCGGCTCCAGGTGTAGTATAAAATCCAGCGGCAGGTGCCATCATAACGGTTTCACCCTCATAGTTGAATTTTTCAAGACACCATGCGCAAAACTTTTCAGCATCGTCTACCGGAAGTTTGGCTACAGTATAGAAGGCTCCCATCGGGATAGGAGAATACACTCCAGGTATGCGGTTCAGTCCGTCAATCAAGCATTTTCGGCGTTCTACATATTCGTCGTATGTTTCTCTTGAATATTCCTCCGGTTCGTTCAATGATGCTTCTGCGGCTATCTGTCCAATCAAAGGAGGACTCAGGCGGGCTTGGCAGAACTTCATGACAGCTTTTCTGATTTCAGCATTTTTGGTAATCAAGGCTCCAATACGGATGCCACATTCAGAATAGCGTTTAGATACAGAATCAATTAGCACCACATTCTGTTCGATACCTTCCAGGTGGCAGGCAGAGATATAAGGTGAGCCGGTATAGATAAATTCACGGTATACTTCGTCTGAAAAGAGGAACAGGTCGTATTTTTTCACCAGGTCCCTAATCTGGTTCATTTCTCGGCGTGTATATAAATATCCGGTGGGGTTGTTCGGGTTGCAAATCAGGATACCTTTTGTCCTTTCATTGATTAGCTCTTCAAACTTTTCTACTTTGGGCAGAGAAAAACCTTCTTCTATGGTAGTAGTAACGGTGCGGATGACTGCTCCGGCAGAAATGGCAAAGGCCATGTAGTTGGCATAGGCTGGTTCCGGTACAATGATTTCGTCGCCCGGGTTCAAGCAGCTCATAAAAGCGAAGAGTACCGCCTCAGAGCCTCCTGTGGTGATGATGATATCCTCAGCGTCCAGGTTGATGTTGTATTTCTTGTAATAGCCTACAAGTTTCTCCCGATAGCTGCGGTAACCGGCACTCGGACTATACTCTAGAATAGTGCGGTCAATGTTGCGTATGGCTTCTAATGCAGCTTTAGGGGTAGGAAGGTCCGGCTGGCCAATGTTGAGGTGATACACATGTATGCCTCTTTCCTTGGCAGCTTCTGCCAGAGGTGCCAGTTTTCTGATAGGCGATTCTGGCATTTGGTTTCCACGAATTGATATTTGTGGCATAAATGAATTGTTTGTTTTAAATTTAATAAATAAAGTCTGTGGCTTTTGCAGCGGTAAGTGGATTGCAAATCCGCAGACAGTTATGCTTAGTGCGAAGTTACGTAAAAGTTTTAGATTTCTCTTTATGTAATTGTAACTTTTGTTTCTGAATATATCGTTTTATAAAAGAACATCAGTATCTTTGTGTGATAAAGAGATTATAATGATGAGCATGAATGTGATAGAACTTTCATGGATATTGTGTTTATTAAGAAACTTTTTACGAATGATGAATAAGAAATGTATTCTGTCTATTGCAGCATTGTGTGTGGCAGGGTTGACATTTGGACAGACTTTAGGCCAAGCCCGTAAATGGTTTGACAATGGAGAATTTGAAAAGGCTAAACCGGTGTATCATAAACTGGTAAGGCAGGCGCCTTCCAATGTGGGATATAACTTCTGGTATGGTGCTTGTTGTTATGAAACTGGAGAGCTGAGTGAGTCTTTCCGTTTTTTGAAGAAGAGTGCCGACCGTAAGTATATCAATGCTTATCTCTATCTGGGTCGGTATTATTATGCGACTTATCATTTTGATGATGCCGTTGAAAACATGGAAGAATATATTCATTGGCTGGAAGTCAAGAAAAAAGATACGGATGAGGCTCAGCAGGAGTTGGCGCGCTACCGCAAGGCTGCTCGTATGATAAGGGCTGTAGAAAAGGTGATGGTGATAGATAGTGTAGTTGTTGATAAGGCTGTATTTTTATCAGCATATCACTTGAGTAAGTCGGTAGGTAGTATCTCGGCCAACGAGGAAGGACGCTATGTGCAATTCGTCAATGAAATGGGAGACAAGAAACTGTATGCAAGTCCAGCGTTGGAAGCGAAGACTGAATTTTTTTCGCAGTTTCGTATGATTGACAAATGGGGGGAACCTGAGAGAGTAAAGGGCATTGAGGGAAACAATCCTGATTATCCGTTTCTTGCAGCAGATGGTGTTACCTTATATTATGGAACTGAATCAGAGGACGGCCTTGGCGGCTGTGATATTGTGGTGACACGTTACGATTCTGATTCTAATTCTTATCTCCGTTCTTCCAATCTGGGGATGCCGTTCAACTCGCCATATAATGATTACATGTATGTGTTGGATGACTATGTTGGTCTAGGATGGTTTGCTTCCGACCGTTACCAGCCGGAAGGTAAGGTGTGTATCTATACTTTTGTTCCTTCTCAGTCGGAAGAAACTTACGAGTATGAAACGGAAGATGTAGAGAAAATAACTGCTGCTGCGGCTTTAAGCAATATTGCCGTGACTTGGTTTGATAAGGAAAAGGTAGATGAGGCCAGACAAAGATTGGCTGAACAGAAAAACGGTGAAGGAACCGCAAAGAAGAAGAAGGAACTCAGTTTCATCGTAAATGACCGTACGGCTTATAGTAAGCTGTCTGATTTCAAGTCAAAGGAGGCTTGCAAGAAGTATCAGCAGCTTTTACAGAAACGGCAGGATTTTTCGGAACTGCAGCAGTCTTTGGAAAATTTGAGGATTCAATATATGCAATCAGACGGAAAAGCTCGGAAGGCAATGGCCTCTGGACTGCTCGATATGGAAAAGAGAATAGAAGATTTGCGTGCGGAAATAGAAACTCTGGAGGTTAAAACCCGTAATGAGGAGATACAAAGCTGGAAGAAATAATTTCTTTGGGTAAAGAGGGGACCCCTTACCTGAGGAGAATGGAAAACAGGCAGATTGTCGTGTGTAAACAAGTAACATCACGACAATCTGCTTTTTTTATGCGGTCAAAAAAACTTTTCTTTTTTTTCTTGTTATCATAGAAACCTCTATCTTTGCGTTGGATTGGTTTCTACTTCTCGTTCGAGGAATAGAATTAAAAGGGAACCGGGTGTGAATCCCGGACAGTCCTGCTGCTGTGAAACTCCATCCAACTTTCTGGAAACATCCATTGCCACTGATGTAGTAACATTGGGAAGGCTTCAGAAGGGGAGTCAGTCAGAAGACCTGCCAACTTTCTTGGTCTGGTAATCCTCTCGGGTTAGGATTCCGGCACATTGTTAAAATAAGGAGATATTAGAATGTACAGACAATTCATCAGAGTAGTTTGTCTGCTGGCTTTCCCTTTGACAGGGGGGGGTGCATCTACCTATGCACAAAGCAGACTGGACAGCTTGCAGCATTTGGATGAAGTGATTGTTACCGTACGTAGATTTCAGAAGGAGGTCATACCGGTACAGGAGTTGTCGGGTGCGCAGCTGCAAAAACTGAGTTCCCACAATGTAGCTGATGCCTTGCGCTATTTTTCGGGAGTTCAGATAAAGGACTACGGAGGTGTGGGCGGATTGAAGACCGTGAATATCCGCAGTATGGGTACTAATCATGTGGGAGTTTTTTATGATGGTATTGAATTGGGAAATGCACAAAATGGGCAGGTCGATTTGGGACGTTTTTCTTTGGACAATATGGAGGCGGTGACTTTATACAACGGGCAGAAGAGTGCGATTTTCCAGCCGGCCAAGGATTTCGGTTCGTCGGGTTCTATTTATCTTCGCACTCGTACTCCTCATTTTGAGGACGGCCAGCGTTATCGGGTGAAGACGACTTTCAAGACGGGTTCATTTGGTGTGGTCAATCCGGCTGTCCTGTGGGAGCAGAAGTTGGGCGATAAGGTTTCGTCTTCTCTCAGTGCCGAATACATGTACACTACTGGCAAATACCGTTTTACTTATCAGGTTAAAGATGGTTATGACACTACTGCGGTCCGTCAGAATGGAGATGTAAATGCCATCCGTGTGGAAGGAGGGTTCTTCGGTAAGCTGAAAGGCGGCTACTGGAGAGCAAAGGGCTATTTTTATAATTCCGAACGTGGCTATCCGGGAGCTATCGTGCGAAACAAATTTACCCATGAAGACCGACAGTGGGATACAAACACCTTCTTTCAGGGATCGTTCAAAAAAGATTTTACTTCCCGATACAGTTTGCTGCTGAATGCCAAGTATGCCTATGATTACTTGCATTATTTGGCCGACCCAAACAAAGACGAGTCGTTGATGTACACCAACAATCATTATTTCCAGCACGAAGTATACGCCTCGGCGGCCAATCGCGTGAAACTTTTTCCGTGGTGGCAGCTGAACTTTTCGGCCGACTATCAGTTTAACCTGTTGAATGCCGACATGAAAGATTTTGTATATCCCCGCAGACATATATTGCTGGTGGCTGCGGCTACGGCTTTTGATTTCAGCCGGCTCAAGTTTCAGTCAAGTCTTTTAGGTACGGTGGTGCACGATGAGGCTAGAGAAGGGGCACGCTCCGCTTCCGACAAGGTGAAGTGGACACCTACCGCCATCCTTTCTTATCGTCCTTTTACTGCTGTCGACTTTAACTTGCGCACTTTCTATAAGCGTATCTTCCGTATGCCGACACTCAATGACCTCTATTACACTTTTGTGGGCAATGTGGATTTGGAGCCGGAATATACCAATCAGTATAATGTAGGCTTTACTTATACCAGAGATTTAAGCCATACTTGGTTACGCCGTCTGGAAGTGCAGGCAGATGCTTATTATAATGAGGTGGAAAATAAAATTGTGGCGACTCCTACTTCCAATTTCTTTCGTTGGACCATGATTAATCTGGGTAAGGTGGAGATTCGTGGTGTGGATGTGGCGCTGCAGACCGCCTGGCAGTTTGGCAAAGACCTCTTGGTCAATACCCGTATAAACTATACTTATCAGAAGGCACAAGATTTCACAGATTCTTCAGACGAATTCTATGGCGGGCAGATTCCATATATCCCTTGGCATAGCGGCTCGGCTGCTGTCAATGCTTCGTTCCGCAGATGGGAAATGAATTACAGTTTTATTTACACTGGTGAGAGGTATTCGGCTTCTGCCAATATTCCAGTCAACTATCAGTTGCCGTGGTACACCAGCGACTTGTCGTTTGCTCATTGTTTGCCTCTGAAAAAAGGAGAGATGAGGTTTGCTTTGGAAGTGAACAACCTGTTCAACCAGCAATATGAAGTGGTTTCCTGCTATCCGATGCCCGGCATCAATTTCAGAGGAATCGTGCAATATACATTTTAGAACAACATGAACAAGATGAAAAAGAAATTCAAAGATAGAGTGAACCTGGCAGGATTCCTTTTGGGAACTGCTCTCTTATCGGGCTGTAGAGGTGAACTTCCTGTACTGCATTCCGAAGGTGAACAGGTGGACCCTAACCCTGGCAGCGCTAAGCAGATTAAGGGGATGTTTCTGCTCAATGAAGGGAATATGGGCAGCAACAAATGCAGTATTGACTATCTGGACTGCGTTTCGGGTACATTTTCACGAAATATCTATGCCGAACGTAATCCGGAAATAGTCAAGGAACTGGGAGATGTGGGTAATGACATTGCCATTTATGGCAACAAACTCTTTGCCGTAATCAATTGTTCGCACTTCGTGGAAGTGATGGATGTGAGGACTGGTGAGCATTTGGGGACGGTTAATATCACCAACTGCCGCTATATCACCTTTAATGAGGGAAAGGCTTATGTGAGTTCTTATGCCGGTCCGGTGCAGATAGACCCGAACGCCCGTCCTGGCAAGGTGGTGGAGCTTGATGTAAACACTTTGCAGATAGAGCGTGAAGTAGTAGTGGGATATCAGCCAGAAGAGATGGTGATAACCAACGGCCGACTGTATGTGGCTAACTCCGGAGGGTATCGTTTCCCTAATTATGACCGCACGGTGTCGGTGGTAGACCTTTCCACATTTAAGGTGGTGAATACGATTGACGTTGCCATCAACCTTCATAGGATGGAGCAGGACCGCTACGGTAATATCTATGTAAGCTCACGCGGTAACTATGACGGACAGGGATCAGACGTATATGTGATTGATGCAAAGACGGAAACCGTGAAAGGCAGTCTGGGAGTGGCGGCCAGTGAAATGTGCATGAGTGGCGACTCTATTTATATGGTCAGCACCGAATGGAGCAATATCAGCATGAGCAATAGGGTTTCATATACACTCTATGATGTGAAACGCAAAGAAGTGGTTTCCCGCCACTTCATCACAGACGGAACGGAGAAGGAAATCAAACTTCCTTACGGGCTTGCGGTAAATCCGGAGAACAAGGAGATTTTCGTAACGGATGCCACGAATTATGTCAGTCCGGGTTATCTTTATTGTTTTACTCCCGAGGGAAAGAAAAAATGGAAGGTGCGTGCCGGAGATATTCCTGCCCACATGGTATTTACAGAAAAAGTTCTTAGATAAAATCAATAAAACAATGAAAAAACGCAGATTAGTTTTGAATGGAATGGCTTTGTTCAGCCTTTCCGGATTGCTTTTAGCCGGATGTAGTGAGGATAATACACCGGGTGACCAGGAACCTCCAGTCGAAGCAACTCCTTATGTAACGAAAGTTTTTGAATATATGCCGGCGCCGGGACAGTTTGTCAATACGATGCCAAAATATGCAGAGGGTGATACGCAGGAAACAATGAATCATAAAGTGCTGGAAGCTATCGGAAACAATGCTAAAGGGCTGATTACATTGGGCAGTTATGGTGGGTTTGTGACCGTTGGTTTCGACCATACCGTAGAAAACAAGTCGGGACTGTGTGATTTTCGTGTGCTTGGCAATACTTTCACTGGCAGCAGCGAGCCGGGCATCATTATGGTATCGGCAGATACTAATGGTAACGGTAAACCGGATGATGAATGGTATGAAATTGCCGGCAGTTCTTATAGGAATGCAGAAGGTGAGTCTTGGTATGAGGAAATGGCAGGAAATGGTAATGATATGAATGTATATCACGATTATTCGATAACTTATCATAAACCGGCTTCAGAGTCTGATCCTGAGCAGTGGAAACAGTATCTCAAATGGACCGACAACAAAGGAAAAGAGGGGTATGTGGAGAAAAATCGTTACCACAACCAATCTTATTTTCCTGCCTGGCTGACTGAGAATGAATTGAAGTTTGAAGGATTGACTCGTTTGCCGCAAAATAGCAAGAAGACACAAAATCCTGATTCTACTTCAGAGGAAAATCGCTACATCTATGAATTGATGCCGTTTGGATATGGATATGCTGACAATGTAGACAACGGCAATGATCTTTCTTCTATAGACATTGATTGGGCAGTAGATAAGAAAGGTGAAAAGGTGCAGCTGAAAGGTATTGATTTTGTGAAAATCTATACAGGAGTAAATCAGACAAACGGTTGGCTTGGTGAATGTTCAACCGAAATAATGGGAGTGGAAGATTTACATCTGCTTGATGAGAAAATTGAAACGTTTAACAAATAAAAGAACATAACAAATGAAATTATTATTGAAACAGCCGATTTATACATTGGCTTTTTTGGCATCCTTAGGAATGGTGTCTTGCTCGGATGATGATTCAAATGAAGGACCTCAGAAAGAACCCACAGAATCTTTTGAAATTCTTTCTGAAGATGGAAACTGGGAAATAGCTCAGTTTGATACTTTGAAAATGAAACCGTCAATGAATGTGAAAGACTACAGATGGGTGCTTGACGGAAAGGAAGTTGCTTCTACCTCAGAGTTTAAACTTTCACTGCCGAAGACAGGTTCTTATGTATTGGAGCTGACTGCTGCTGACGAAGATGGAACTTTGCTGAAATCGAAGAAAGAAATTACTGTTGCACCTAAGTTCTCTAAAGGTACTTTTATTCTTAATGAGGGAAATATGGGTGATGAAACAGGAACTTTGACTTTTATTGACGAAAAAGGCATGGCAATAGATAGTGCTTATTATCGCGTAAATGGTAAATTATTGGGGAATGTTTGTCAGGATATGTTTATAGCTGACGGGAAAATGTATGTCATCTCTCAAAATGGTCCTAAGAACAGCGGAGAAGGATTGCTTACGGTCATGAAAGCGGACAATCTGGAGAAAATTGAGGTATTCAATGATGATGCAATGCAGAAGGAATGGCCTTCTAATATAGCAGTAGTAGACGGTAAGATTTATATTAGGACTAATGCTGGACTTTTCCTGGTAAATCTGGGCAGTAAAACCAAGACCAAGGTTGCCGACCGTGTTTCAAAAGCGCGTATGGCTGTAGCAGATGGTAAAGTGTTTGCTATATCAAGTAAGAAACTTCTGGTAATAGAAGGTGATAAAAAGGTGAAGGAGATAGAATGTAAAGGAAATTTGTCTGGTGTGGCAAAATCATACGATGGAAAGATTTGGGCTTCATGTACAGGACCTGATAAATTTCTTAAGATAGATCCGAAATCCTTTGAAATCATTGATGAGCATGAAATTAAAGAAGGAGGTTTGAATGCTGGATGGGGTATTGCTCCTGCTTTTTCAGCTGTGAAGGACACCTTATATTATTGTAATGCTTCAACTACTGTTTATCGCCATATCTTTGAAAAGAATGTGAGCGAAAAGTTGGCAGATGTGAAAGAGTCAGTACCTACAATAGGAATGTATTATAATAGTTTAGGGGTAAATCCTGTCACCGGTGTGGTTTGCTTTGCTTCGATGAAAGGTTTTGGGTTGGATTATAAGATAAATGATATTGCTTTTTTTGATTTCAACAAAGAACCAGCACTTCAAGCAGACTATAAATCTAAAAATAGTTTCCCTGCCGGAGTGTTCTATACATATAACTTTGAGTAAGTAGAGGACATTAATTTTTGAGGTTTAACAAAGCCGCTGTACTTTAATTTCAGTATTAAAGGGCAGCGGCTTTTGTCTTTCAGGTAGAAGGAGTACGGTATTGTTGTAGGCAGCCCAAGCGGAGGGCAATTGGAAACAATTGACAAATTGTGCGAGGGGAGAAAAATTTTTTAATTCTATATGGAGTTGAAAATTGAAAATAAATTTTTCAAAATAAACATAAAGATATAAATTTGTGTGTCTAATAATAAAATAGATGAAAAACAATATAAGTAATGAAATAGATGTAGTAGCTTTAAGCAATGGGAGTATAAAGGAATTTGATGCACTTTATATTTCCTATTATCCTAAAGTCAAATCATTTCTCATGGGGATGTTGGCAGATGCTGATGATGCAGAAGATTTGACTCAGGATGCTTTTGTCAATTTATGGAATGGCAGGAAGTCTTTGGCAAATGTGCAAAATCTGAATGCTTATGTCTATCAGTCGGTGAAATATGTATTGTTTTCATTTGTCAACAAGAAGAAAGGCATTTTCAATACAGATATAGAGGGGGCTTATGATCTTCTTTCTTCAGAAGATTTAGAATGCATGGTGTACAGTCACGAACTGGAAGAGATAATCAGTCATCTTATCGCAGAGATGCCTCCCCAGAGAAGGTTAGTCTTTTTGATGAGTCGGAAAGAAGGATTGACCATTGCGGAGATTAGTGAGAAATTGGGAATCAGTAAGCGTACGGTGGAAACCCACATCTCCATGGCTCTTTCCACTTTGCGGAAAGCCATTTCGGTATTGCTTGTACTGTTGTATTGCTGAAAAGGAAATTACCAGATTTTTTTGTCCGTGGCAAGGAGTAGGTGTTTCTCTGCACTCTTGTTGTATATGTAAACAATAATTATAAGGATAAGAAATAGACAAACTTTATACTGAAATGTCATTTGAAGCCGATGAAAACTTGAGTTACTGCCACAATTTGATAAAACGCTGTCGTCGTTTAATGAAATACTGCTTCCGTTTAATAAAACACTGATTGTAACTTTAGAATTCGTTGAGGTAAACGGATGAATAAAATAACTGTTCCGGTATTATAGGCAAAGGAGTTGGAGGTTTACAGACGCTTTGATTTTATTATTGCTAAGATTTGAATATTTTTTATGTATGCGCCACATGATTTTTATTTGCGTATAAATTGTCAATGTAGGTTAAAGCCAATAATCTCATTACGTGTGTTTTCTCAAAGATACATCTATTCTTAAAAGAGAGATACAATGGAAAAACATAATATTTATCAGTTAATCCGAAGAATAAGCGATGGCTTGGTGAAAAGTTGTCATCGTGATAAATTGCTCCGTTGGATAGCCAATGGGAAGGATAAGGCAGAGAAGGATGAGGCTTTGTTCCGTTTATGGAATGAAACCGATGGGGCAGATGTCTCTTATTCGGAAACCTTGGTTTCCTTGTCGCAAGTAAAATCTAGATTGGGTATTGGTGGTGAGCAGTTGAAGGGCCGGCATAGTTTGATGATGCAGGTATGGAGATATGCAGCTGTATTCCTGCTGCCTTTGGTTACCGGTATTTCCGTATGGATGTATATGGACCGTAAGATGGAACAGGGTGTGGAGATGGTGGAATGTTTTGTTCCTAACGGAGAACAGAAACAGCTTGTTTTATCCGATGGAACAAGTGTTACGTTAAATTCAGGGTCTCTTTTTATCTATCCGGAGAAATTCAGTAAAGATTCGCGTCGGGTCTATCTGACAGGAGAAGCCTTCTTTAATGTAGCTCGCAACGAAAAGAAACCGTTTACTGTACATACAGGGCGCTTGAATGTGGAGGTGCTTGGTACCAGCTTTAATGTAGAGGCGTATTCGGAAGATTCGGAGATAACAACTACCTTGAAGCAGGGGTCTGTAAAGGTGTTTGCCATTAACCAGCCTGAAGAAGTGGATATTGTGATGAAACCCAACGAACAGGTGGTATATCACGTGAAAAGTGGAAAGATGGACCTTACGACTGTAAATGCAGACGATTATTTATCGTGGACAGCAGGCGACCTTCGTTTCATAGAACGCCCGTTGAGTGAGGTGATGAAAGTGATAGGACGCAAATATGACGTGTCGTTCCGATATGATGACAAGATTAATTTAGATGAACTATATACTATTGCCTTCCGTCAGGAAGAGACGATAGGACAAGTTATGAAAGTAATGAAATCTCTTATGGGTAATGGAATGAACTATGCTATTGAAAATAATTCCGTTTACCTGTACTTGGAACAGAAAGGAGGAACAACCAGATAAAAGAATATCGGGAAGCGCCTTCCACAACAGCTTCCCGACATTTGAAATGATACTTAATATTGCATAGAGTTCATTCATGAATTGGACCTGTGAAAAACATTGATTGATACACAAATGAATCTAATACAGCTTATAATACACAAAGATATGAATTTTAATTGTAAAAAGACATTACATAGGTCTATAAAAAATGCAAAAGTTTTAGCTTTGTCATCTATGCTTGTTTACGCAGGTGAAACTTTTGCACAGCAGCAGATGGTAAACATTCCGCAGCAACAGTTAACTTTAAAAGAATTGTTCAAGCAAATTGAAAAACAAACATAACTTTCAGTAGGTTATAATCATAGTAAAGTAGCTAAATTTATCGGTAGAAAAGTTACTGTTTCCAGCGGTAATGTGCAGAGTATTTTGGATAAGGCTCTGAACGGAACCGGACTGACTTATAGTTTTGACGGAAACCATATTGTCATTACTCCTCAGAAAGTGGCTGCTCCTGTTGGGGAAAAGAAAGAGATAAAAGGTCGCATCTTGGATGCGAAAGGTGAGCCTATCATCGGTGCTACAATCATGGAAAAGGGGACCACGAACGGTACAATTACCGATTTTGACGGAAATTTTGTGATGCAGGCACATGAAGGAGGCAACTTGGAAGTGTCATATGTGGGATATAAAACACAGACCTTAACAGTAACTTCTGGCAAAATACTGTCTGTAGTATTAAAAGAAGATACGGAAGTGCTTGATGAAGTGGTGGTGACCGCTTTGGGTATCAAGCGCGAAGAAAAGGCGTTGGGATATGCTGTGCAGAAAGTTGGTGGTGAAAGTTTGACAAAGGTAAAATCAGTAGATTTTGCCAGTAATCTAACAGGAAAAGTCGCAGGTCTAAATGTTGGGAATAGTACTGAATTTAATGAAGCTCCATCTTTGACATTGCGTGGTGAAACCCCTTTGTTAGTTATTGATGGTGTTCCTTATGCAAATATGACTTTGCGTGATATTGCCCCTGATGACATTGAGTCGGTAGACGTTCTTAAAGGGGCTACAGCTTCAGCATTATACGGTGCGAGAGGCGGTAGTGGTGCAGTCATGGTTACAACAAAAAGAGGCTCTGTAGAAGGTTTAAATATACAAATTAACAGTAGTACAATGTTTAATGCTGGATATTTAAAACTTCCTGAAGTACAAACCTCTTATAGTACAGGTTCTGCGGGTAAATACTCTGCTGGTAGTTATGTTTGGGGTGATAAATTAGATATAGGAAGAGAAGCCGAACAGTATAATCCATATACTCATGAATGGGAACTTCAGCCTTTGGTTTCGAAAGGAAAAAATAATTTGAAGAATTTTCAAGAACTTAGCTTTGTGACTAATAATAATATTAGTGTTACGCAGAAAGGTAAGTATGGAAGTTTCAGGACATCATTAACTCATGTTTATAATAAAGGACAGTGGCCAAATGAAAAATTAAACAAAATAACTTATACCGTTTCTGGTGAAATGAAATTTAATAAATTTTCAGCAGAAGCAGGTATGACCTATAACAAACGTTTTTACCCTAATATGGGAGGAAAAGGATATAATGGAGGAGGTTATTTGTACAATCTTTTGGTTTGGAGCGGATCTGACTTTGATATTAGAGATTATAAAAATTATTGGATAAAAGAAGGCGAATTGTCTAATTGGATGGATAGAACTTGGTATGAGAATCCTTATCTTATAGCAAATGAAATTACAACATCTAATGATTATAATGTGGTAAATGGTTATATCAATGCATCTTATGAAATAACACCTTGGTTGAAGGCTACATTCCGTTCCGGTGCAGATTTTTATAATAGTAAGTATGAATATAAATCTCCAATAGGTTCTCCTGCTGGTTGGGGGACTAAAGGATATTATTCTATTTCTCAAAATTCTGGGTTTAGTATTAATAATGATATCCTTCTTTTTGCAGAAAAAAAAGTTGGTGATTTTCTATTTGATGGATTTTTGGGAGGTACACTTTATTATTGGAATGAGAACCATATGAATGGTGAAACCAAGAATGGAATTATTCTTCCTAATTATTATTCGTTGAAAGCGTCTGTAGACCCTGCCGTAGTTTCAAAGACTTTTACTAGAAAACAAGTAAACTCTTTGTATGGAAAACTTGCAGTGGCTTGGAAAAGTATTGCCTTTTTGGAAGCTACAGGTAGAAATGACTGGTCTTCTACTTTGCCTTCTGATACAAGATCATATTTTTATCCGTCAGTTTCGGGAAGTTTGGTGTTGTCTGAATTTGTACCATTGCCTAAATGGTTTAGTTTTTGGAAAATTAGAGGATCTTGGACTAAGACAAAGAAAGACATTGGGGTCTATGATATTAATAAAGTCTATGGAATATCATTGAACGTATGGGATGATATGACAGCGGCTTATAATCCAACCTCGATGAGGAATAAGTCATTGTTGCCTTCAGAATCAAGAACTTATGAGTTTGGTACAGCCATACATTTCTTGAACAATAGATTGAGACTGGATGGTGCTTATTATAATAAATTAGATTATAATAATACCCGAGAGGTAACATTAAGCCCTACAACTGGATATAGTAGTACTCTTGTGAATTATGGAGAAACTCAATTGAGAAAAGGGGTGGAACTGACTATATCTGGCGATATTATAAAGAATGATGATTGGTTGTGGACTGCAATGTTCAACTGGGCTAGAGACCGATATTATTACGGTGATATAGATCCAGTTTATTCTACTCAAAAGCCGTGGGTTGCTAAAGGTGAAAGATGGGATTGGATTTCTGCATACGATTATCAAAGAGACTCAAACGGTAATATTATACATAATAACGAGGGATTGCCTTTATTGAATCCTTTTGCAACAATACAGGGATACTCTGAACCTGATTGGGTTTGGGGATTGTCTACTTCAGTGAAGTGGAAAAACTTTACAGTAGATGTATCCTTTGATGGTCGAGTGGGAGGAATGGCTTTCTCTTCGACAGATCAAGCTTTGTGGAACTCTGGAGCTCATATTGATAGTGATAATCAGTATAGATATGATGAAGTGGTCAATGGCAAGAAAACTTTTATAGGTAATGGTGTTAAATTAGTTTCAGGTAGTGTAGAATGGGATTCGTTTGGTAATGTATTACATGACGACCGTGTATTTGCTCCTAACGACATTGTAGTTTCATATGAAACATATCAAACCACAATGAATCCTTATATTGGATCTCAAAGGACACAGAATTTTTTGGATCAGACCATTAGTGTCCACTTAAAATCTCAAAAAGTTCTTTGAAATCATTGATAATTAGATTATTGTAAAGAAATTCAGAGTCAACGGATTTGA
>RCNI01000216.1_pt1 | contig 38361 bp, 32 predicted proteins | sample 2041151 | NCBI WGS metagenome assembly RCNI01 (sample SAMN09708214, study PRJNA481090) | feces metagenome | isolation source: feces | place: Antarctica: Albino Rookery
TAAAAGGAGAACGAAAGTAGGATTTTCTTTAATAATTCCGTTCATCAAAACTTTAAAATTATTCATACTATTCTTCCCTCCTATTATTTGTTTCATTATTTGTTTGTTCAGCATTTTCTGTAGCTGCTTCCACCTGAGATGCCACTGCATCTTGTGTAGCCACGCTCTCAGTATTCAAGCTTTTGAAAGCCTTAAAAGCCTTATTTACAGCCAACAAGAAAGCACGTGAGGTAATAGTAGAAGCTGTAATCGCGTCAACCTGACCACCATCTTTGCTCACTACCAATTCTTTTTCACCCGGATTCATGCCAGTGATATCCCCTTTTGCACCTTTCTTAAACCATTCAGCAGCCTTAGATCCCAATCCAGGAGTTTCTGCGTGAGCCAATACTGAGTAATCTACAATTTTACCTTCTGGAGTAAAGCCAACCAAGATTCTCAGATCTCCACCAAAGCCCATAGATGCACTTTCTACGGCAGCGCCCACAAACTCACCACTTTTAGTAGCTTTATAAACTTTATAGGTTGCACCCTCTATTTCTATAGTTTCTGAAGCTTCTGCAGGATTATTGTCGAAATCTGGAACAACGACTTTAATTGCATCACTCAAAATCTTGGCATTTGCCTGAGCAATAGGTTCAGCGGTTACACCGTTAACCCATCCCAATACGCCACCGGCAAGCACTGAGAAACCAGTCAACGCCAACGCCATATTCTTTAAAGATGATTCTAATTTTTTCATTTTTTCACCTCCCCGAAACGTTTTGGTTTACAATAGTTATTGATCAATGGAGTAAATGCATTCATAATCAAGATTGCGAATGACATACCTTCCGGATAAGCACCGAAATTTCGGATTACCACCGTCAAGAAACCAATAGCGATACCATATATCACCATTCCTTTATGTGTCATAGGAGATGTAACGTAATCGGTTGCCATAAAGATTGCACCCAACATCAAACCACCTGAACACAAGACTGAAATCGGACATGCATAAATCGGATTTGCCAAATGCATTAAACCTGAGAATACAAACACTGTAGCCAAGATTGATACTGGGATATGCCATGAAATGATTTTTTTCCATAACATATATGCAAAACCTAAGAGTAAAGCTAATCCGCTGATTTCACCCAAAGATCCGATACCCATCTGAGTCTCTGAAGGCATACCCAACAACAAACTAAAGCTATTAGGAAGATCATTCAAGACCGAAGGGTCGGCACTCTTGATAGCCTGCTTCATCAAAGCCAAAGGTGTAGCACCTGTTTCAGCGTCGAGATAAGACATCAACTGACCTGCTTTAGGCCATGAAGTCATCTGTACTGGGAAAGAAATCAAAAGAAAGACACGACCTACCAATGCCGGGTTAAAAGGATTGCATCCCAAACCGCCGAAGGTCAGTTTACCTATACCAATTGCCACCAAAGCACCGATGATGATAATCCAGATAGGAAGATTAGACGGGAGATTGAAAGCAAGCAACAAACCTGTCAAGGCCGCCGAGCCATCCATTATAGTAGTACGTTCTTTTTTCAAGATATACTTAGAAATCGCCCATTCAAAGAACACACATGCAGCAACCGAAGTCAGCGTTACAATAGCTGCACCCAAACCAAACACGAACAAAGATACGAGCAAAGCTGGTATCAAGGCTATGATTACGCCGTACATGTTTTTCTGCACGCTGTCTCCGCCATGTACATGGGGCGATAAAGATACGATTAATTTATTTGCCATAATTCTACTTATTTTTTAGCGTTACGTGCACGGATAATACCGCCCACTTTACCTTTACCTAAACGGATATAGTCCAACATCGGACGATGTGAAGGACATGTAAACTGACAAGATCCGCATTCTATACAAGACATAATCATTTCCTTCTCAACGCGTTCCCAATCATGTTTGGCTGAGCAAGTTGCCAACAAATAGGGTTCCAATCCCATTGGACATGCACTTACACACTTCGCACAACGAATACAAGGCTGAGCCTCTGCACGTGATGCTTCCTTGTCATTCATAATCAATACGCCAGAACTACCTTTACAGATAGGAACTTCTGTATTTGCCAAAGCCTTACCCATCATTGGACCACCGCCAATTACTTTTCCGGTATCTTCAGGAAGACCACCAGCCGCATCTATCAACTGACTCATCGGAGTTCCCATACGAGTCAAGAAGTTCGACGGATTCTTAAGCGATTTACCCGTTACTGTTACAATACGCTCAAATAGAGGTTTATTTTTCTGAACTGCTTCATAAACGGCATAAGCAGTACCTACGTTCTGAACCACAGCACCCACATGGATAGGAATAGCTGGAGGTGCAGGAACCTGACGACCGATAACAGCATCAATCAACTGCTTTTCACCACCTTGGGGATATTTCACCTTCAAAGGTACTACCTCAATATTAGGATAAGCAGCAGCTTTTTCAGTCATCAATTTTATAGCATCAGGCTTATTGTTTTCAATACCGATATAGCCTCTGGTAACTTTTGCAGCTTTCATCAAGATGTCTACTCCGACTAAGATTTCATCGGCCTTTTCCAACATCAATCGATGGTCGGCTGTTAAATACGGCTCACATTCTACTGCATTGATGATTACACATTCAGCTTTGCATCCTGGAGGAGGAGTCAATTTCACATGTGTTGGGAAACAAGCGCCACCCATACCAACGACACCTGCATTTTTAATTTTCGCTACAATTTCTTCTGGTGACAAAGTACATTCTTTGACCAATTCGGTACTTCTATCAATTGATTCTTCCCATTCGTCACCTACTACATCGATGAAAATAGCCGGTTTACGATAACCGCTTGCATCGATAACGCTATCAATCTTACTGACCTTACCTGATACAGAAGAAAAGATAGGTGCCGAGACAAAACCTCCTGCTTCTGCAATCTTAGTACCCACCTTAACAACATCACCTCTTTTTACAATGGGAGTTGTAGGAGCACCAATATGCTGAGACAAAGGAAACACAGCCTGCTTAGGAAGAGCTAATGTTTCAATAGCTTTGCCGGCCGACAATTTATTTTCTGCTGGATGAACTCCACCAATTCTAAATGTCTTCACTGTTATATCGTTTTAATTTTTTGTACTAAATGATTATCACTGAGCTTTTGAAGTTTCTGCACCTTTATCTGCTGAAGCTTCTGGGGCTTTTTCAACCTTTTCAACGGATTTTGCTGAAACTTCTACCGTCTTCACCTCAACAGCAGGTTTTACTGGAGCTGTCTGTGCTGGTGCAGATGCCGGAGCGGCTTTTACCTCAGCCTTTTCTGCCGATTTTGCCGGAGCTTCCGCTGGCTTCGCTTCTACAGCCGGCTTTGCTGGAGCAACTTGAGCAGGTGCTGAAGCGGTCTTTACCTCAGCCTTTTCTACCGTCTTCACTTCCGCAGCAGGTTTTGCCGAAGCAGCCTGAGCTGATGCAGCCGGTCTTGCAGCTGGTTTAGCAGCATCTGCCGGTTTCGCCTTACGTGGAGGGAAGTTCACTGCAACAATGGCGTTTTGTGGACATTCCATTTCACACTTACGACATGACTTACATTTAGTCGGATCAATATAAGCAAGATTATTCTCTAAGGTGATAGCTTCAAATGGACAAACCTTCACGCACTTACCACAACCGATACAAGCAGAAGTACATGCTTTACGTGCCACAGCACCCTTATCTTTATTTACACATTGTACATATACACGACGGTTGTTTCTTCCCTTCGGACGAATTTCAATAATATTACGAGGACAAGCTTTACTACATGCACCACAAGCAGTACATTTGCTTTCATCCACTTCTGGTAATCCCGTCTCTGGATTGATGTGGATTGCATCAAAATTACATGCATCTACACAATCGCCACAACCTAAACATCCAAAAGAACAGCCAGTTTCACCACCATAAGTAGTGTTAGCGATAACACAAGAACGGACACCATCATATTTCGTCAGGCGAGGACGATGTTCACAGGTACCGTTACATCTTACGACAGCCACTTTCGGTTCTGAAGCAGCAGCTTCAAGTCCCAAAATTTCGGCTACTTTCACCATGGTAGGTTGCCCCCCTACCGGACATAATTTTCCTTCTAACGAACCAGCCTTCACACAAGCAGCGGCAAAGCCAGAACATCCAGGATAACCACATCCACCGCAGTTAGCTTGAGGAAGCACCTCGGCTACCTTTGCAATGCGCGGATCTTCATAAACAGCAAATTTCTTAGAAGCCACGTAAAGAATTACCGCAGAAACAAGTCCGATGGCACCTAAAGAAAGCACTGCAATCAAAATTAAATCCATAAAAGTTAGTTTATTAATTATTTATTGATTCTAAAGTAAAAGAGAAAGTTCTGCTTAATTTGTTTCTAATCAAATAAATGAAGCCATAATAAGGAAGCAACATAGCTAGTGATATCAGAGCAGAAAGCATTTCATCTCCTCCGGTACATTCCATAGTAATAAACAAAGAAGCTAACAAAACAAAGAAGGGAACTGCAAAAGCCAACCATACGGCTTTTATTCCCATTGAAGTTGTACCGCATACCATCACATGCTGTCCTATTTGACAAGGAATGGCTTGATGATTATAGGCATCTATCAGTTTTTCTTTCATCTCGGAAGCATTACAATGTCCCTTTATGCTACAGGCTGAGCACGCAGAAGTTTGAAGGATTCTCACTTTTACCAGAGGTCCTTCTATGTTTTCCACAATACCTAAATGTCTTATTTTGTCAGTCATCTTTGTAAACTCAACATTACAATCTCTCAGCAAAAATACAATAAATATCTTTTCGTTGGTTACCTAAACATTGTTTTTTCTTAAAAAAAGTATATCTACCATATAATATGTTATGAGAATGGGAGTTAGACCAGAAAGGTCCTGTTAATTATTAGAATACTTTATATTTCGTCCTCATAAGCTGATCCGATTTCATTCTCCGGCATCCTATAAACGGAAATGAAGACCGTTCCATACCTCATGGACTACCTAAAATAGGCTAACCACTAAACACATGCACCACGATAACAACAAATGAGATGGATCTGTCGAGTTCCATATCCTCGTGACCCATCCCATTTATTTGAATTTATCAAGTGAGCATATGCATAAAGATTATGCTTAAAACATAAAATCATCTTCCGATTCTATTTCTTTAAGAACATACTCTTGAGTTTGCATAATTACCTTATTTATTCGGCGCATACTGACGTGCTCTTTCAAACGAATTTCTGTCTTTGACAAATTTAAGTCTACAAAATCGTAAAAGATTCTCAAGTCAACGGGCATCGGAGTCACCTCCTTTACCTTGTCAAGCAACTTATCCAAACAATCTAACATGCGTTTTCTCTTCAAATCATTATTGTCATATATTTCCTTATCCACGGATACATTGTCATAAGGACAGAATATCTTAGGCTTTTTTCGCAAAAAATCAATTGATGCATTTCGAGATATTATACTGGCAAACTGGCACAAACGCCCTTGCTCAACATAATCCTTTTCTTTCACAAGCATTTTCTCATAAACGTCTTGTTCTACATCTTCACGATCTTGTACATCTTTTATAAGACGCGAAATGGTTTTGACAACAATACTCTTTGTTTTTAATTGTTCTTTTCTAATGTCAAGAGCCGTTTTTTTGCTTGAGATATTCATATAGTTCGTATTTTTATAAAGTAAATTTTTATTGAAAAAACAGAATAACCGACAAGCATCGTATCTTTTCTATGATTTCAATCTGGTGACGTAAAAATATTATCTAATTTGATAAAACACTCACAAATACATTAAACAAAAGTTAACAAGACATAAATAAAACAACAAAGAAGTGATTTTAACATCCTGCTATTGAAACCATTAATAAAAGCCTATTATTTTATTCTTTTTTATAAAAAATCAACATAAAAACAAATGAATTTACTCCCTTTGAAATTAAAGATTCATCCTTCTTTAAATACCCATTACGGAAATTAATGCCGCATCGTACAAAAGTTGTTGAAAGGGTTGTAAAAGAACAAAATCTCAATATAATCCAAGCAAAATGCAGATTCCGCAAAGTCCCTACCGATATAAAAAAACGTTCACTTCAACTCCACGAGCTAAAGCGAACGTTTTTATTTCAAACCGAGTTTTGTTCAACTCCATTCAAGAAGCCTTACCAATCCTCTAACATATTACCCACATACCAATATTAACATTCCAAAGGGTCACTTAGTCGACTTAGCAGATAACTTTTCCAAGAAATATACCAAGAAAAATCCTACCAACATTAAAGCTACCGCTTCTCCCACATACTGATTCGGAAGAATATTCCGTTCAAATTGTACAGCATTTTCTCCTGCTTCAGAAATTATTTCCTTCCAAGGCCATACTTTGTTCAAAGACCCCAACATAAATCCTGTAAGGACAGCCAATGTCAAATTACGAAAATTCTTCAATGCAAAAGAAAGCAATCTAGAGAAAGAAGTGATACCCACGCAAGCACCTGCACCGAATACGGCGATTATGAGCAAGTCAAAAGACTTGACTGCCTCCATGATAAAGAAATACTTACCCAAAAGTACCAATATGAAGCTTCCCGAAATACCTGGCAAAATCATGGCACAGATAGCTATCGCTCCGCACAAGAATATAAAGAGTAAGTTTGAAGGTGTTTCGGCCGGAGTAGCAACAGTGATATAAAAAGCGACACCAATCCCTATTACAAATCCCAAAATGGTTTTCCAAGTCCATTCCTTTATATCTTTTGATACGAACCAAGAAGATGCAAGCACCAAACCAAAGAAAAAAGACCAAACCAAAATAGGATGATCAGTCAACAACCAAGTAATTAATTTCGCCAAAGAAAATACACTGATACCGATTCCTAAAACAACAGACAACAAGAATCCAGCATTGATACTTGTACAAAAATCTTTGATTTTCCCTGTAAATAAAAGTTTCAGACTATTTAAATTGATACTTTTAATTGAATCAATCAATTCATCATAAATTCCAACGATAAAAGCAATCGTTCCTCCAGAGACTCCAGGAACAACATCGGCTGCTCCCATGCCCATGCCTTTCAAAACCAAGACAGCATAATCCTTTAATGTTCTCTCCATGAAATATTATATAATTCTATTTATTAAAATTCAGCTGCAAAGTAAACTAAAAAAAAGGACCTAAGCAGTATAAAAGGATTGCAAATCACATATTTTAAGAGATTCTACTGAAATGAATTCCCCATGAGCATCCAATGAACTCCAAAACTTTATAGATGTTGAAAGTTTTCATTGAAATCTGCCTATTACCAAAATCAATTTCGCATTGCATTTTTTTTAATATCCAATCTCATAAAAAAGATTTTTTTTGTAAGTTTGTGTATAACCTAAATATGCAATATTAAAATGACACAAGTAACATTTCTAAGCAATCCTGTCAATTTATCAGGAGACTTTATCCAACCTGGCGCACAAGCTCCAGACTTTTCTTTGGTAAAAAGCGATTTAAGCGAATTCCGCCTATCTGAAAACAGAGGTAAATACATACTTTTAAATATCTTCCCAAGTCTTGACACGGGTGTCTGTGCTACATCAGTCAGAAAATTCAACAAATTGGCTTCTGAAATTCCCAATACACTCGTTTTGGCTATTTCTAAAGACCTTCCTTTCGCTCAAGGCAGATTTTGTACTACAGAAGGAATTGAAAAGGTCATTCCGTTATCTGATTATAAATACACTTCCAACTTTGCCAAAGAGTATGGTGTCTTGATGACCGATGGTCCTCTGACAGGTCTATTGGCTCGCTCCGTTGTCATTATCAACCCTGACGGAAAGGTCATTTACTCAGAACTGGTTCCTGAAATTGTGCAAGAGCCTAATTACGAAGCCGCTTTAAATGCCATCAAGCCACTTGTCTAATTCAGTCAATCGATTCTAATTGTTCTGAAAAGGAGACATGGTTTAAGATAGACAAGCCTACTGAAGACCAACAAGGAGATGGAAGATAAAGAGGAAAATACAGAAGCTCCGTTTTAATCCTTAAGATTAAAACGGAGCTTCTTATGTAACTTGGATAAATTCTTATCCGTACTGTATATTCATCTTTCCTATTCTGCCGAAAATTCTTTGATACGCTGTTCTTCTTCCATGCGGCAGACCAACAAGGTATCATCCTTCTCAGCAACAATGTAGCCATCCAATCCCTGTACCACTACTTTCCGTTCTTGCGTTGTGTGTACCACACAATTTCGTGATTCATACATTTTGATATTCGGTCCTACGCATACATTTCCCTGAGGGTCCTTCTGTAAATTTTCATACAGAGAACCCCATGTACCTAAATCGCTCCATCCAAAAGAAGCAGGAAGTACATAGATTTCATCTACATTTTCCATGATAGCGTAATCAACAGATATATTTTCACAAAGCGGGAACAATTCATTCACCATCTCCTGTTCTTTATCTGTATAGAAATAAGGAAGCATACGTTCAAAAAGGCTTCCCAATGCAGGCTGATAAACACGCAAAGCATTGACAATAGTAGATACGTTCCATACAAAAATACCGGCGTTCCAGAAATAATTCTTTCTTCTCAAATATCTTTCTGCCGTAGCCTTATTGGGTTTTTCCTTAAAGGCATACACACGATAAATTTCTGTATTTGACGGACAAGCCATAGACAAATCCGCCTCAATGTATCCATATCCTGTTTCAGGACGGGTTGCCTTCATTCCTAAAGTGACAATTGCATCTGACTTTTCTGTAAAGCTCAAAGCCGAATTCACCACGCGCTGAAATTCAGGGACATCCATTACAATATGATCACATGGAGTTACTACCACGTTCGCCCTCGGATTCTTGGCTTTTATTTTCCAACAGGCATATGCGATACACGGAGCAGTACTTCTTCTACACGGCTCTAAAAGAACATGTTCTTGAGGGAAATCAGGCAATTGTTCCTTTACATATTCCGCATAATCCGCTAAAGTTACAATCCATATATTCTCTAAAGGACAAATTTCCTTAAAACGGTCAACCGTAAGTTGAATAAGCGTACGTCCACATCCTAAAGCATCAATAAATTGCTTAGGCAACTTCGGGCTACTCATGGGCCAGAAACGGCTTCCGATGCCTCCAGCCATAATGACAACATGATTATTTTTCGGGTTCATAAATGAATATTTTTTGCACGTATTTTCACAAATATAATAAATATGTTTGAAAAATAAAGCTTTTTGTTGAAAAAAACATTACGGTTCCAAATCCATAGAAGAGAAAAAAATAAAGTTTCATCACACTGAATTTATCCCATCGGAAAAAGGACAGATTAACGTTTCATCATTTATGATGTGCCTTGTTCTTTGAAGCCTTGAATATGAAATAAACAGCCAATACCAAAAAGACCGACAGGATGATTCCCATTTCCGTCTTATGTTCCAACGGGGCCACCCAAATTTCACTCAATACGTTGATACGGCCCAATATTTCTACAGGAGTCCAGAAAACGACAACGGTAGCAATGGCCATACGGATATTGGCACCCCAAGCTGAAAGACGCAACTGTTTGGCAAATATAAAGAATGAACCAATCAAGCACCCCAATCCAACCAACAAGGTTATCGGATGGTCTTCCCCTAAGAACACATCATCATAACAGAACATAAGTAAAAGATAAGATCCCCACATAATCATTATCAGTTCCATAAATGTAATGATAGATGAATGTCGAGTCATAGGACGTGCAGCCACCACAGGCTTGTTATCTCCCAATAAACGGTTCTGCCACCAATTAATAAAATTACACCCATTCTTGGTACTGAAAATATACATAATCATCACCATCATCCAAAGACCAAAGGTTGCTGGCAAGATCAAATATTCCGGTCGGGTAACGACTTCTCCCGTTATCGGGTCCAATTCTGGCTGAGTTCCAAAGCGATTGGCAAAATACATAAACAAGAATTCTACCCATCCTGTCCAAAATAGCAATCCACCAAAAAATCCCCATAGGGTCTGGCGAGTATCTCCTTTCACAAAAACACCCACTACAACCATAACCATTCCCACAAATCCCAAAGCAAATGCAGCATAATGTAACGCCGATTCACTGAGAAAATGCTCCATCATAATCATTAAGGCATGGCCCAAAGGCATGGTCAGAAGTACCATCATAAAGGATGCTATCGCTTTCCACCAATACAACTTTCTTCCTGTCTCTACTGAACTTTTCACTGTTCCTGTTTCTTTTACTTGTTCCATTTTTATAAAATAACGATTTAAACATCATCTCCTATTTCCTTATCAGAGAAGCTGAAAAGGAAATACCGAATTCTTACAACCTTTTCTGCTGAATTGCCCTATAAAATCAAAATTATCGGATACAAAACCAGCTTATAAGAATTCGGGTGCAAAATAAATATATTTTTTACTCTTTTAAAGATTGTCTACTTTAAACAAGATTAAAAAATCCTTATTTATGATGAATTTTAAAGTTTTTACAAATCGAATACCCTTTTTCACAAGTATTTCTCAAGGAAGAATCAGCGAAGGGACCTGCATCATTTAATCCTGCTATCATTTGATTTGTCTATAACAAACAACGGTCATTCCAATCAGAAAAGACTGGAATGACCGTTCGTAATGTTATAAGAAATGAGACTCTTCGAAATTGCTTTAACCGACAATCAATGATTTACAAACCATCAGCTATAATTCTTCGAAAGAAGATAGCCTCATCATAAGATCACTGAATAAGAAATCAACCCCAATTTTCATTTCAAGGCTGAATTCTGCATCCATATTCCAATGCTCAAAAAGAAAAATTTTCCAGCGATTGAAACATTCTTTTATTGGATACCCAATTTTTTGCGAATAGCTTTAGGCAATGCATCCTTGTGTACCGTAATGTAAATCGTTTTAGCACGAACAAAACTTTCAGACATATTCAAATAACCGCCAAAAGCATTTCGTTCTGTTCCCCAAGAATTCTTGGTCACATAATACTTCGTACCTTGTTGGTCGGTAACAATTCCTGTAAGATGCATCAAATGGTCATCGGTGGTAACAAATTTTTCGAACCCTTCCTGACGCACTTCAGGAGTGACATTCACTTCAGGAAAAGGACGCTCAAATTTATACACTTCTTGAAGACGCTCTTTCTCATCCATTTTTTCAAAACGAGCGCGGTCGGTAGTAGCATAGTCGTCTACATGGATTACTTCCGGATTAATGGCTACCCCATTCTTAAAAGAGAATCCCTTTTCACTGACATCTCCATCCCAACAAACAGTATACCCGTTCTTCAGTGCATGATCGGTCACCTCCATCAACTCATCCAATGGCAGATTGTACATCAGCTGATGTTCCCAGTTATCGGGAACCTCCACCTCAAACTGCTGATAATACGGATGATGGGTAAAGCTCGTAAGTTCCACGTAATCATCCATATTCAAACCCAAAGATTCTGTAAAACTTTTCGGTGTATATTCCTTTCCTTGATAAGTAAAAGTCTCTGGAAGTTTTCCCAGATAGGTATCAAACAGATTCTCCACCAAGCTATCATACTCTGGACTTCGCTTCTTAAGTTTGACAGAAGTCTCTGCCAAAGCATGCAGATAAGAAGCTAACTCCTCATGATTATGACGGTCGGATTGATAGTTGATACCACAATATACTTCTTCGGGAACAATTCCGACCTGACGGTATGCATTCATAAACGTATGTGAAAGACTGCCTTGCCCGATATTTCCACGGCCAGCACGAATAAAATTGTCTTGCAACTGGTTCATATACTTCTGACGGACAATGTACATCTCAGACAAATCGTAAGTTCCCTTACCCATACGCAACAATTCCGCTTCCATAAAGGAAGTTGTGGCAAAACACCAGCACGTCCCAGAAGAGGCCTGATTTTTAACGGAAGTAACCGGAACTTTTACGACCTCTTTAAACTGATACCCCTGAGCTACGGCTCCCATGGAAGCCATGGCTACAGCACACGATAAAATCAATGTTTTCATCTCTCTTTTTCGTAATTATACTTAGACTAATTCACTACCTGTCACTTAGAATCCTCTTTCAAACATCGTCCAGAAAGAATCTCCCATTTCCTTCCAACGCAAGATGGCACCACCGGCAAAATCGGCTGTATATTCTGTCAAGAACTTCTTTGCAACTTCTTCCCCTTCTGTTTCCAAAAGCTGCTGATAGCGTTTCTCCACATAAGGAAGTTCTACTTGGCCCTTCTCTACGAAATGACGCATGCCTGCTTGAATCTGTTCTTTCGTTGCTCCCCAACGAACTGTTGCCAACTTATTCGTACGACGAAAGTTCCACACTGCAGCATCTTCACGGAAACGATGCTGTCCACAGATTTTGAAACAAGCCGGCAAATCTTGTGTTCCACAAAATATAGGAATACGAGGACTCTGTCCTGGGTTGTCGAACGACATCCACACAACACCACCTACAGCATCCGGCAACCAGTCACGCAACTGGATAACGGTTGAATACGAACACTGAGGAACAGAAACCAAACGCACTCTTTCTACCGCACCTGGCTTCAAGGTATTCAACATATCTACCATGTCACGAGTCATCCAAGGATTAGCCATCGGACTCACCACACTGTCCACTTCAGCCGTACCTTTCTTTTGAACCGCAACCTTTAAATTTTTGGTCATATCATACGCCGTTCCTTCGTAAGTTTCAGACAACAAAGCCATGACCTCTGTAGCCGAAACCTTCTTATCCGGTTTGACACTCAGCGGAAGTTCCTCCGCATCGTAAGACAGCTTCAAAGAAGGAGCCAACTTGTTCAAAATAAAGAACTCACGGATACTGAATGATTTAGGTTCTCCGAAATAATTTTCCCCACTATATGCTTTCCAAAAGCGGAAAGGCTTTTTTCCGTCCCATAATCCCAAGCGCTTGGCCACTGAGAAGACATTTTTTGAAGCCATGCAATTTTCTGTATCCTTCAAATTGATTTCAGAAATACGAGATATATTGGCAGACACACCCACGTGTCCATCCGGAATGCGAACAGCAGCCCACACGCCACCGATTTTTTCTTTTCCTTCGCCAAACACCTCAAAATGCCATACTTCCTTCGTATCGGCAATAGTGAGGCATTCTCCCCAATCACCGTATCCATATTTTTCAATCAGTTCGCCCATCAATTGAATGGCTTGACGAGCGGTGGAACAACGTTGTAAAGCTATTCGCTGCAACTCCTCAATAGCGAACATCCCTTTTTCATTGACTAATATTTCCCTACCAGAGATCGTAGTTTCTCCGATTCCCAACTGCTTTTCATTCAAACAAGGGTAAGCAGTGTTCAAAAACTGGTAAGTAGACCGAACTTCCGGGATACTTCCTTTCAAGATCATGCCCCGCGTACCCTCCGCATATTCCGTATGCATACGGCCGAAATATACATTGACAGTCGTATCATTTTCATGGTTTGAGGCAGAAATAATATCCATCCAAGTACGATAATTACTGTCGCACGTATGACTGGTTATTACAGAGCCGTCCGTCGATGCCCCTTTAGAGACCATAATGCTGGTACAGCTTTCCGGATTCAAGACCGGCTTCGGATGCTGAATCTGTTGTGCAGAAGCCATGAGTAAGCCTGCACAGAACAAAAAAATAGAACTAAATATTCTTTTCATGGGTTTAAATTGTTAATTTGCCGTTAAAGATACAACAAAGATATGGATTGAAAAAGAGATATCCCCTGCACCCCCAAGAAGAAAAATTTCCTTTACGAAAACAAAAGACGCAACTTTATCAAAGATATTTCTTGAAAAATCATCCCACCATTCAAGACTAACTTTTCCCGATACCTCCTTTTTAAAACAGGAAAAGAAATGAAAGCACAAGAAAAGTTCATTTTTTATTTATAAATTTGTTCCACATAAATCAAAGAAGCATTATGAAAAAATATCCTTGCGTACTAACCATAGCAGGTTCCGACTGCAGCGGTGGTGCTGGAATTCAAGCCGACATCAAAAGTATCTCAGCTTTAGGTGCCTATGCAGCAAGTGCAATCACAGCCATTACCGTTCAAAATACTTGTGGAGTAGAAGGCATCCACCCCATTCCCCCTCTATTTGTGGGCAATCAAATCAAAGCAGTAATGACCGACATCCGTCCGAATTCCGTAAAAATAGGAATGGTCAACGATGTAGAAATCATCCGCACTATTGCCGCTTCATTAAAAGAATTCAATCCTCAGCATATTGTATTCGATCCTGTAATGGTTTCCACCAGCGGATGCCGTTTGATAGAAAAGACTGCTATCCGTGCCCTTATCGATGAACTTATTCCACTTGCCGAACTAATAACTCCCAATTTAAGTGAAGCAGAAATACTGGCAAACCATCCTGTCAAGACGGTAGAAGACATGAAGAAAGCAGCAAAAGAACTCCTCCAGTTCGGTTGCAGAGCGGTATTAATCAAAGGAGGCCATTTAGAAGGTGGTGAAATGATCGATGTCCTACAAGTCAAACAACAGGAAGAGCCTTATTTATTCAGTGCTCACCTGGTAGAAAGCCAAAACACACATGGCACAGGATGCAGTCTATCTTCTGCCATAGCCACCTTCCTCTCATTAGGAGAATCCATTGAAAAAGCCGTAGAACACGGTAAAGAGTTTGTTTACAAAGGCATTTGTGCAGGAAAAGATGTTCATATAGGAGAAGGTCACGGTCCGCTGAACCATTTCTATTCACCGGTACCTATGCACATTTTAACAGAAAAAGAGTAATATGTCGAAAGAATCATTACCTTTGCATACAAACATCTATAAATAAAAAGACTTATGAAAGCATTTGTATTCCCTGGACAAGGAGCTCAATTCGTAGGAATGGGCAAAGATTTATACGAAAATTCGGCTCTTGCCAAAGAATTGTTTGAAAAGGCCAACGAAATATTAGGTTTCAGAATTACCGATATCATGTTTGAAGGTACAGACGAAGACCTTCGCCAGACAAAAGTAACTCAACCTGCAGTTTTCTTGCACTCAGTGATTTCAGCTCTCTGCTTGGGCGAAGAATTCAAGCCTGAAATGACAGCCGGTCACTCTTTGGGAGAATTCTCAGCTTTGGTTGCAGCCGGTGCACTCTCTTTTGAAGACGGATTAAAGCTGGTTTATGCACGTGCTTTGGCTATGCAGAAAGCTTGCGAATTGCAGCCTTCTACCATGGCGGCCATCATCGCTTTGCCAGACGAAAAAGTAGAAGAAATCTGTGCTTCAGTTGCAGCGGAAGGCGAAGTTTGTGTTGCAGCCAACTTCAACTGCCCGGGTCAAATCGTTATCTCTGGTTCTATTGAAGGAATCAATAAGGCATGTGAACTGATGAAAGCTGCCGGTGCAAAACGTGCTCTTCCATTAAAAGTGAGCGGAGCCTTCCATTCTCCATTGATGAACCCAGCAAAAGTAGAATTGGAAGCTGCAATCAACGCCACAGAGATCCATACCCCGAAATGTCCTATTTACCAAAATGTAGATGCAAAACCTCATACAGACCCTGCTGAAATCAAAGCAAACTTAGTAGCTCAACTTACTTCTTCCGTTCGTTGGACTCAAACCGTTCAGAACATGATTGCAGACGGAGCAGATGAGTTCATTGAATGTGGTCCGGGAGCTGTATTGCAAGGTCTGATCAAAAAGATAGATAAGACTGCCAATGTTCACGGCATTGCCTAACAGCTAATTCTACTTCCATGCACATCGTTGCATGGAAAATCATAACAGAAGCAGAGTCCCCTTCGTTCTTGAACGGATAATGGAACTCTGCTTTTTCTTTATTCAACAGGCAGTATCCAAACTGCCAACATAGAAACTAATCGTTTCCATTTCTTCTTTTTCATTTCTTTTGTTATATTTGCCTACGCTAATCATTAAAGACACATGCCGATTTCTTCCATTCCGGTAGATATCGGCTATAAACCTTATAAAAACTACATACACTATGAATACAAACGAAAAGATGATTATTTATCAAGTGTTCACCCGCTTATTCGGCAATCAACAAAAAGAACATCTCACCAACGGCAGCATGAAAGAGAATGGCTGCGGGAAAATGAATGACTTTACTTCCAAAGCTTTGGAAGAAATCAAAAAATTAGGTGCTACCCACATCTGGTACACCGGCATCATCGCTCATGCCACCCAAACGGATTATACTCAATATGGTTTGGAGAAAGATCATCCTGCCGTAGTAAAAGGCAAAGCAGGCTCTCCGTATGCCATTAAAGATTATTATGACATCGACCCTGATTTGGCGGTCAATGTAGAACAACGAATGAAGGAGTTCGAAGAATTGGTTGCCCGTACCCACAAGAGCAAACTAAAGATGATTATTGACTTTGTTCCTAACCATGTGGCTCGCCAATATCATTCCTTAGCCAAACCGGAAGGAGTGAAAGACTTGGGAGAAGATGATTGTACCAACGAAGCATTTAACCCGAACAACAATTTCTATTATATTCCAGGACAGCAACTTCAAGGACAAATCAATTTATTCGATGAAAAGGCCGGAAGTTATGTAGAAAATCCAGCGAAAGCAACAGGTAACAACCGTTTCGACGCTTGGCCCAATGTGAACGACTGGTATGAAACCATCAAGCTGAATTATGGAGTGGATTATATCCATAACAGCGGATGTCATTTCAACCCTATACCGGACACCTGGAAGAAGATGTGTGACATCCTCCTTTACTGGGCATCCAAAGGCATCGACGGATTCCGCTGTGATATGGCAGAAATGGTTCCTTGCGAATTCTGGGGATGGTGCATTCCGCAAGTTAAAAAAGCGTACCCGGACCTCATCTTCATAGCTGAAGTTTACAATCCTAACGAATACCGAAACTACATCTTCAACGGTCATTTTGATTATCTATATGACAAAGTAGGATTGTACGACACCTTACGAGCCATCACCTGCGGGCAGGCACCTGCAACCAATATTACCCACTGCTGGCAGAGTGTGAACGACATTCAAGACCACATGCTTAATTTCCTTGAAAATCATGACGAACAGCGCATCGCTTCAGACTTCTTCATCGGTGATGCGAAACGAGCATTCCCGGCCATGATTGTTTCTTCTTGTATGAATACCAACCCGATGATGATTTACTTCGGACAAGAATTAGGAGAGCCAGGTATGGAACAAGAAGGTTTCAGCGGTCGAGACGGACGAACTACCATCTTCGATTATTGGAGTGTGGATTGTGTACGCCGTTGGAACAATGAAGGTAAGTTCAACATGGTACACTTGACAAAGGATGAAAAAGAAATCCGCAAGTTTTACAAAACGCTACTGAATCTCTGCAACAAGGAAAAAGCATTAAGCAATGGCGAATTCTTCGATTTGATGTATGTGAACCATAACAATTGGCAATTGAACGAGTCCAAGCAATATGCCTTCCTGCGCAAATACAAAGATGAAGTATTGTTGATAGTCGCTAACTTCGGAGACTTTCCAATGACAGTTTCCGTCAATTTGCCAGAACATGCCTTCAACTACCTACAGATGCCTTGCCTTGAAAAATGCAAAGCAGAAGATTTGCTGACAGGAAAGAAAGAAGAGATTTCCTTCACATACAAAGAACCAACCACTTTTGATCTTCCCGCAAGCTACGGTAAGATTTTGAAAATTAAATTGGTATAAACCTTAATTATCAAAATAAAAAGGTGTCTTGAAAATTACATTCAAGACACCTTTTATTTTGCAAGAACAAGAATCAATATCCTAACTCAAAGGGTTCGTCTACAGCCGGCAATCCTTCTTCCATCCATTGCGGCATCGCCTCCTTCTTCAAATAGTGATTGAAGAACTGTAACATACGCTTTTGAAAGTCCACTTTATTAGGAATCTTCATCGGCCAGTGCGGCTCACCCGGATAATTCAACAACCAACAAGGCTTACCCAAACGCTTCATGGCCACAAAATATTCAATTCCTTGATACCAAGGCACATGTCCATCACTGTCATTATGTAAAATCAAGATAGGAGTCTGTACTTTATCCATGGTGAACAACGGAGAATTCTCTTTATAGATTTCCGGTCCGTTCCATGGGGTTGTTCCCAAACGGCTCTGTGTATGCTCATATTGGAAAGAACGAGCCAATCCAGATCCCCAGCGAATCCCGCCATAAGCACTGAACATATTGACAACGGGAGCCCCCGATTCAATAGCAGCAAACAATTGGGTACGTGTAGCCAAATAAGCGACTTGATAGCCTCCCCAGCTATGACCTTGTGCTCCTATTGCCTTCTCATCAACAAATCCCTTATCAAGAATCATCTGAATGCCCGGCATCACGCAATTATAGCAACTCTGTCCCGGATGTCCGTCCACATAACGAACATCGGGATTAAAGATAATGTACCCGTTGCTGTTGTACAAATGATAATCTACCGTAGAGCGATGAGCTTCCGGCATACGATACTTGAAAAAAGTTTCAGCATTCCGTTCATAGAAATTTACAATCATCGGATACTTCTTGTTCGGATCAAAATCCGCAGGCTTATAAAGTACTCCCTCTAATTTACGACCATCCAAAGAAGTCCACGAAACTAATTCGGCTGTTCCCCAACGAATACCTTCCTGCTGTTTATAGCCTTCCGTCAACTGAACGTACTTTTTAAACGCAAGATTGGAGTAATAAAGATCAGGATACATTTCAAACGACTCCTTCGTGAAAACCACCTTATCGGCTTTTTTTGCCTTGACCAATGTAGAAAGCATGAAATCACCGGTCAACAAAGCTTTTGGAGCTTCCGACTTAGCCAAACGCAAACTGTAATAACCATCCGACTTCGTCACTTCATTCGTACCTTTCACCAATGACAAAGACTGAGGATCCAGCGCCCGAGCTTCTGCATCCAAAGTCACCATACGATAGGCCACTCGATTCTTTCGTCCGTTCACAGTCACGTTCACCGGCTGCTTCTCCCCTCTTGGATCAAACTTCCAAATATCATAGCGGCCGTACAAATAAATAGCTTCATCTCCAACTGACCATCCCGCTTCTCCATAGGCTTCTGGATAATTCGGAACGTCATTGTCTTCATTCCATCCCACAAAAGTCTGAGGAGTAGTCAGTTGATACTTCTTTCCATCGACCAACGACAGCGTATACCAGCAACTGTCGGTCTCTGCATACCAATAAGCATACTTGCCTTCAGGAGAAAGTTTATAAACCCCGTAGTCAGCCTTTGCCAAGGATCTTCGTTGACCATTTTCCAAAGAGACCACTTCATAATCACTACGTGTACGACCTTCCCACATCCATGAAAGAGAATAAGGACGAGAAGTGGAAGTTACGGCATAAGCAGACTCACCTTCATTACCAATCAACAATTCCGGCTGTTCTTCAGTGGCCAACTGGTAAACGGTTTGGGGATTCAAATTGTAAACAGCTCCATAGCTTTTCTTCAAATCCTTCTCCTTATTGAATTGCTGCACCGTATACTGTACCGGTTCGTCCCAACTCCATACCTGCACGGAAGGACGATTCTCTGCCAGTAGCAAGGTATCCTTTTGTCTGGGCTCCGGTGACGTTCCAAAAAAGAGACGCGATGCCGTCCTTGAAAAATTCAATTGACCATGTTCGCTGACCACCCACCCTTGAGGTAATGACGGATGTCCGGCTGTCACGACCTGTTGAGCCGCCTGCTGATGTTCCGACAGCCAAAGTTCAGTTGCCTTATAAGCCGTTTTCTTATCCGACGCATATAAAAAAGCCAGATGCTGTCCTTGGTCATCAAATACCATCTGTTTAAAAATTCCTTTTCCTTCTTTAAGAAGAGCAGGAGTTCCCACCTGTGGATTCAGCACATATAACCGATGAACATCCTTCTTTATTTCTTCAAAATACAGCATTCCACTTTTCTTGGCAAAACCATAAGAAGCGACCGAAGGAAATGAATAAGAAACGCTTCCATCCAAAGAACGTACATGAAGCGTAGAATCTTTCCTACCACATTGGTAAGCCAACCAATCCGCTTCTTGAGCCATCTGATAAGTCTTTACAGAATCTATATTTTCACTTTTCCCTTTCACAGCATAAAGAACCAAGGAATTCATCGGCATTTTGTCCTCTTTCACCTTTTTCAGCTTCAAAGCCTCAACCACGGCCATTTCCGGTTTCTTACCTACCAACAAATAAGCTGATGATGCAGAAAACTGAAATCGATCAACTGCAGGAAACGTTGCCACTTCCTTCCCTTTTTTCCCATAAAGAAAGACAGTAGCATCCCCTTTCCAAGGTTCCATTTTACAAGCTACCCATTCTCCATTATCTGCAATTTCCTGTTGCGTGATTCGCTGCCAAGCCACCAAATCATCTACTTTCAGGCTTCTTCCTGTAGTCTGTGCCATACTCGGTGACAATCCAACCAAAGCGACGACTGCCAAAATGTTCTTTTTTTTCATGTAGATATGTTTTTTATGAATGATATAAAACGATTGATGCATGATTCATGACGTACTCATACACTTGAAGTTACAAAGATAAGATTTTATCGGTCAGGAAACAAAACTCAAGTAAAACAAGGAGTGCGGCATAAATCTGTCAAACGAGCTACGAGTTAGACAAACGACATTCTTCAAGCAAGTCACCGAACCAGCTACGAACTCTCCAACCGAGGAACTCACGCTGCCCTGCATACAAAAAGGCTGTACATCATCCAACCGATGATATACAGCCTTCTCCCTTAGACCATTCCTCAAAAAGGAAAGCCTTTTATCGTTTCAAGAGACCTATTTTCAGGTTCAACTTGAAGTAATACACATTGTTTTCACGCTCCAAGTATCCATACTTATCCTTTTCAGTAGATCCCTTCTCAAAACGACTGTTATTGAACAAGAAATCCACGAAGTTCTGACGCCAAGCACGCTGATAGCAGAGCACTTCGCCTTCCGCAGTAACGAAAAAGAAACCTGCAATGGCAGAATCTGTTCCGTTATACAATTTAGCAGGACGCATTCCTGTAGCCAAAGCCAACAGGAACTCTTTTATCTTGAATTCGTAATATCCGTGTTTGTTTATCAATTCATCCTTAATCTTCAAAGGATTTATTTTCTTGATTTCTGCAGTCAGATCGGTCACCTTTGTCATTCCATCCAACCACATCAAACGTGTCATTTCAGCCAATACACGAGCCAAGTGCAAATCAATCATTGCAAGATTGCTACGGAACACCTTGTCGGCTACGTCACTGTATTTCAAGACACCTCCCAAACGTTCTATCATCAACATACGTGAAGTGACATCATCTTCTTCTCCTTCCGCATTGATTTTGTTGACCGTCGGTCCGGCAAACTTCACACCCGTCTGTTCAAACTTGAAGTTAGCAGTACGTCCTCCATCGATAAGCGGAATCATCAAGCCTAAGCGAGAGCGGACACAAAAGCCAACCAAAGGAGCTGAAGCGTCATAGAAAGCGACTGAGAAATCCGTACGGTCATCAGTTTTGGCTTCCAAATCAAAAATCGCCACTTCGTCTAAAAATTCTTCAACACCATCTGGTGAGGTGACCTCGTTTTCACGACTATTCTTCATCGCCTGAAACACCAAATCAGCTACGATGCCGAAATCTTCACGCGGAACACGCTTGTCTATCTTTTCACCGACAATGTGTATTTCTTCATTTTCTACAATATATTGGCGGGTACCATCGTGTTCTTCACGTTGGACCATCGCTACAGGAATACACTGTGATTCATTTTTCTTACAGTCGGGGGTTCCAGCACAAACATGCCCATCGGCCAACAGGCGGAAAAATGCATAAAGCTCGCCCCATTCTTTTTTTGTTGCTTCAAATGCCATAAACAATATCAGGTTTTATAGGGAACAAAGGTACGAAAAGTTTCGATATTTTTACCTAGAAGGCACACGAAACGAAAACAAACCTCTCATGTAGTTCCCTATCTTCAAGCTATCAGCCCAAACTCCCCGACAGATTCGTTTCCATCCGCCCGAAAGAGTTACATTTTATTTGACGAATTTCACCTTCTCTGCATTTCGAGGTTTGGCAGCCGGGTGCTCATCCGGATAACCTAAAGAAATGGCGTATAGCAAACGATGGGAAGTTGGAAAATCCAGTCGCTTCAACAAAGGAGCACCTTCGGGACTATTGATGTAACGGACCAATCCACCCAAGCAGCACGTTCCCAATCCCAATGATTCGGCAGACAATATCATATTTCCGCCCAACAGTCCACAATCCACCTGAGACAAATCATAAGTAGGATCATACGCAATGAATATCAAGACCGGAGCTCCATACGAAGGATGAACTCCCGACTTACGCCCTTGCTTCTCCAAATAAGCATTGTATCCTACCTGAATTTCTTCCATCAGCTCTGGAGTGTCCACAATACGTACCTCCCACGACTCCAGATACTTTCCATTAGGGGCATTGATACCGCACCGAATGATCTCCTGCATTTTCTCACTCTCTATCGGCTGGTTCTTGTACTTTCGAATACTTCTGCGTGCCATGATAGTCTCTACAACCGGATTCTGCTGGATAGTTGAAGAAACGGTTTGATCAGGTTGCGTTCCTGCGGTATGCTGTTGCCCACAAGAACATAAGATAGACAAAAGACAAGCCAGTCCCCAATGCTTTTTCTGTTTCATAAATAATATTTATTTAGCACATTAATAATTCTTTCACTGAAAATTAAAGATAACTTTTTTCATCGAATCCAACTAACGTTTCATCAACTTTATCCGCTGTTTCTGTTCCGATGAAACGCGGTATGACTCCCCTATTTTCTGCAAGCTTTTATTGTATGTAAAATCATCCAAAGCATTCTGCTTCAAATAAGCGAATGTGCGTTCTGAATCAAAAACGAAGCAAACGGATACAGCCCATGCAAGGGCCATCTTCACGTAATATCCTCTGTGATGGATTTGATCAAAGCATTGAAACATCTCAGCCAGGTGTTCCGAATCAATAAAATATTTCATGGCCATTACGACTCCAAAACGAACTTCATATTCCTGAGTCGACTGCATCCATTCTTTCAAGTAGGCCCATAATCGAGGTGCATTCCGGCGGACGAAAGACTTTCCTCCAGCAAAGGCAAAGCTGTCGCACACGGCCCAGCTATTGATAACCTTCACGAAGCGTGATACCCTTGCAAGGTATTTTTCAAGGTCCTCATCGGGATGTATATATCCCAAGACCAATCCTTGAAGAAGGCGTTCATCCATATAATAAGTCCCTGCTGTTTCCAGATAATCTTCCCAATTGGAACACGCTATCTGCTTGGCCAACTTTCGTAAAAGCGGAATACGTATACCCAAGATATGCTCCACTCCCGGACATAGGCTCTCCGTAAAAGGTTTATTTCCTTGAGCGGCCAAACGAAGCAATTCTTCGTGAATGCTCCGACCTTCTATTTCAAACTCTTTTTTCTTCATCTGATTATATCCTTCCCTTCTTTTTTCTCCTTGTGCATGAGTGTACTGATTACGCTCCGCTGCCAACTGATGGAGCTTTTCCTTCAGTTGCGGGAAATATGCTAGCAACCCAATGATCGTTTCATATCGAATATGCTATATACAAAGATAACGAATTTTACTCAACTCTTTATGGCCTCCCCTTCAACTGTCATCTATAATTCCACTGCCTTCTCTTTGGTCTAAACCATATAAAAAAAGCATCTGCAGAAAAAACATTTCTACAGATGCCCAAATACCTTAAAAGAGAAGTTACTCTTATTTCAATTTGATGAATAACTCAACTTTATCTTTTACTTTCACTTCACTAGTCACAATCTTATCTTCACGAAGCAACCATCCTAAACCAAGAAACAAGTCCTTGTCTATTAACTTTGCTTCTTTCTTGATTTGTTTTTGAGTCTTTCCTTCACTGCCATTCAGTGTTTCCCAAATTTTACCGGCAATAACGCCTGCTTTTTCTTCTAACATAATATCATCAAATTTTATCAGACAGCAATAAAACTTCCACTTCATTGCTGTCTTTATTAATTTTATGCAAAGTTAGTAAAAAATTCTCACAAGATCACTCTTTCACTGAAAGAACTGGTGAATGAATGGATTAATGAGCGTATCAGTTACAATTTATGAATGCTCTCCAGGTAATCTCCGAAAAGACGCGCAGCCGTTTCTACCATCATAGCACACGGACGTTTTGCATAATACTTCTGTGTACGTTCTTCTGGAGTTGAAACGATAGGCTCTTTCTTAGACAATCCCAACAAATCGGCACAACGCATAGAACCATTTTCTTCTTTGAACTTAGCTGCCAGATCTTGCACCAAGGCATACGTATCTCCCTTTGCCTGACGATCTTTTCCATCGACTGATCCCTTTTCCAGACCTGCCAACAAAAACATGCCACAAGCAGCTCCACAAGTTTCACGCATACGACCGATTCCACCACCGAATGCAGCCGACATGAGAAAAGCCTGTTCTGGAGTAAACCCATACAAGTCGGCGTATGCAGCAACTACCGACTGCGAACAATTATACCCTTCTTTAAATAAAGCTACCGCTTTTTGAATTCTTTCTTCTTTAGTCATCATTACGTTTACCACTTTAGTTGTATTCTTAAATCATTATTTCACTACATTATTAATAGTCTTGCCTTCAAGGTAGGCCTTAAGATTGGCTACCGTCTGTTTCATCAAGCGGACGCGCGCTTCCTTTGTAGCCCAAGCAATATGCGGAGTGATGTAGCAATTGGAAAGTTTAAGCAAAGGATTTTCAGCAACAGGCGGTTCAGAAACCATCACATCCAATCCAGCAGCAGCCAAATCTCCTTGTTCCAATGCTTTCGCCAAATCCGCTTCATTCACTAATCCGCCACGTCCCGTATTGATAAGGATGGCACTCTTCTTCATCAAAGAAAGTCGACGAGCATTCACCAGTTCTTTCGTTTCTGAAGTAAGCGGACAATGTAAACTTACCACGTCACACGTCTGGAACAACTCATCTATGGAAGTAGCCTTTTGAATGCCTTCTGGTAATGACGATGCCTCCTTACTGGTAAAGGCACACACTTCCATGCCAAAGCCCAAGGCAATGCGTGCTGTAGCCATTCCCGTGTGACCCAAACCTACAATACCAATTTTCTTTTCTGCCAACTCTATCAATGGCGTATTGGTGTAACTGAAATCAGCCTGCGAACTCCATACTCTCTGACGCACCTCATTAGCATAATGATCAACATGCTGAGTGATGTTCAGGATATGTGAAAAGACCATCTGAGCAACAGAATATGTACTGTAAGCCGGAATATTTGTTACCACGACTCCACACTCACGAGCTGCTTCTATGTCCACTACGTTGTATCCCGTGGCCAAGACTCCGATGTATTTCAACTGAGGCAAGGCTTTTATAGCCGCTGCGTCAATAATCGTCTTATTAGTGAACAAGACAGGAGCATCAGAGGCACGTTCTATCAACTCTGCCGGTGATGTCCGATCATATACGGTCACTTCTCCCAATGCTTCCAAAGCACTCCATGACAAATCTCCAGGATTCAAAGTTAATCCATCCAATACAACTATTTTCATCATATTCTAATGTTATTTATATCGGTCCCCCCACAACTGAAGCATCCGGTCTTTCAACTTGACTTCTGCCGGATTTTCTTGAGCATGCCAGATTCTGGTCTGACTGATCTCATCAGGAAGGAACTGTTGTTCTACAAAATTATTCTTATAGGCATGAGCATATTTATAGTCTTTGCCATAACCCAACTGCTTCATCAATTTAGTCGGCGCATTTCGAAGATGCAGAGGAACTGGCAGATTTCCTGTTTCGCGAACCAACTCTATAGCTGAATTTATGCCAGCATAGGCCGAATTGCTTTTTGCACTGGTAGCCAAATAAACCGTAGCCTCAGCCAAAGGAATACGTCCTTCGGGCCATCCTATTTTCATGACAGCATCAAATGCTGCATTTGCCAGCAACAAGGCATTCGGATTGGCCAAACCGATATCTTCCGCTGCGGAGATAACCAGACGTCGGGCAATAAAAGCAGGATCCTCACCTCCTTCTACCATTCGAGCCAACCAATACAACGCACCGTCGGGGTCACTCCCTCGAATGGATTTGATAAACGCCGAAACAATGTCATAGTGCATTTCACCTTCCTTATCGTATGCCAAAGGATTCTGTTGAAGACGTTCCACCACTTTCTCATCAGTAATGACTATCGGATCTTCATTATCTGCTTCTACCACCAATTCCAGAATATTCAAGAGTTTGCGAGCATCTCCTCCCGAATAGCGAAGCATCGCATCCGTCTCCTTCAACTCAATGTGCTTCTCCTTCAAGATGGCATCACGCTGGATAGCCGAATGCAGCAGTTCCAACAAATCCTCTTTCTCCAATGACTTCAACACGTAAAGTTGGCAACGCGACAGCAAAGGACGAATCACTTCAAACGAAGGATTCTCTGTAGTAGCACCAATCAGCGTCACAACTCCCGTTTCGACAGCACCCAACAACGAATCCTGCTGAGATTTGCTGAAACGATGGATTTCATCGATAAACAAGATTGGACTTTGCTGAGAGAAAAACCGATTGCTCTTGGCTCGTTCTATAACCTCACGTACATCCTTGACTCCTGAAGTTACGGCACTGAGCGTATAAAAAGGAGTCTCCAAACGGTTGGCTATGATTTGAGCCAACGTGGTTTTACCTACTCCTGGAGGTCCCCATAATATGAATGAAGAAATACGACCTGCATCAATCATCTTACGCAGGACCGCTCCTTCTCCTACCAAATGTTTCTGTCCGATATACTCATCAAGTGTATGCGGACGCATACGTTCTGCCAACGGTTGTGCCATATCTCTTTCATTTTCTATTTCACTACAAAGATAATTAAATTGTACGTTCTTTTATCAATTATCTTTCAATCTATGAACATCTCAATGCTATTGGGCACCAGTCTTGCATACAACAAGCCTTACATCGAACTATAAAAAAGGAATTCCCCCTACTATATCCAAAGAGTATAGATTTCATTCCGTACCTTAAACAAATCACACAGGGTACACACAGAACGATGCGATGCAGACAACACAAATATCATTCCTCAAATTAGGCTCCAATTTATCGATTTTCCAAAACCTAAAAAATATTAATTATAGAAGGAAAAGAAGGAAAGATATAAAAATAAAAAAGGCCCTTTTCACAAAGAGCCTTTTTTAAAGTTTTCAATAGGTATTAGTTTTTTTTAAGGTAAAAAGATTGTTTTCAGGATAACGGCACAAATATGAAGCCTTTTTTTTAACCGACCAAATATAAAAAGATGTCATTAAACATATTTTGCGATTATTTGTATTTTTATCGTCTATTTAAAGAATTTAACGATTTATTTCCGGTAAAAATAAGAAAAAAAGTCTTTATACATGTACAAAATTTAAGATTTCATAATTTTTACAGAAAAGGACAGACACCCTCCTATTGATGTATTCAATTTCACTTGATTGCATCAACAACATAGAGAAACACCCGAAAGCCACCCCGATTTACAAGAAGCAGCAGAAGATAATTCTTCATAAGAAAATTAAAGATTCAGATTTCATCGTAAAAAGCGGTAAGATTTAGGTATATCCCAAAGAATTCACTACTTTTGCAAGCAAAAGAATAAACGACATTACCATGACAGAAATGAATAGTAGTGAGAGTCCAGAAAAGAAAAGTCTGAACTTTATTGAACAGATTGTAGAGAAAGACCTGAAAGAAGGTAAGAACGGGGGTAGAATTCAAACTCGTTTCCCGCCAGAACCTAACGGTTATCTGCATATAGGTCATGCTAAAGCCATTTGCATGGACTTTGGTATTGCCAAACGCTATGGCGGCGTTTGTAACCTGCGCTTCGATGATACAAACCCGACCAAAGAAGATGTAGAATACGTTGAAGCCATCAAAGAAGACATCAAATGGTTAGGATTTGAATGGGGCAACGAATATTACGCTTCTGATTACTTCCAGCAATTGTGGGACTTTGCCATCCACTTGATCAAACAGGGAAAAGCGTATGTTGACGAACAGTCGGCTGAAGAAATCGCTGCTCAAAAAGGTACTCCTACACAAGCCGGTACTGAAAGCCCTTACCGCAACCGCCCTATCGAAGAATCTTTGGAGCTTTTCCAGAAGATGAACAGCGGCGAAATTGAAGAAGGAAAGATGGTTCTTCGTGCCAAGATTGATATGGCTAATCCGAACATGCATTTCCGTGACCCAATCATCTACCGTGTAGTCAAAACTCCTCATCACCGTACCGGTGACCATTGGAAGGCTTATCCTATGTACGACTTCACTCATGGCCAGAGCGACTATTTTGAAGGTGTTACCCACTCTTTGTGTACACTTGAATTCGTTCCTCACCGTCCATTGTACGATTTGTTCGTAGATTGGGTAAAAGACGGCAAGGACCTTGAAGACAACCGTCCTCATCAGTATGAATTCAACAAATTGAACTTGAGCTATACCTTGATGAGCAAACGTAACCTTCTGATTTTGGTGAAAGAAGGTTTAGTAAACGGTTGGGACGACCCACGTATGCCGACAATCTGTGCATTCCGTCGCCGTGGTTATTCTCCAGAGTCTATCCGCAACTTCGTCGACAAGATTGGTTATACCACTTACGATGCATTGAATGATTTTGCTTTGCTTGAAAGTGCCGTACGTGAAGATTTGAACGTTCGTTCTACTCGTGTATCGGCAGTTCTTCATCCGGTTAAATTGGTAATTACCAACTACCCTGAAGACAAGGTAGAAGAAATGGAAGCCATCAATAATCCAGAAGATGAAACAGCTGGAACACATACTATTGAATTCAGCCGTGAATTATGGATTGAACAGGATGACTTCATGGAAGATGCTCCGAAGAAGTATTTCCGCATGACTCCTGGTAAAGAAGTTCGTTTGAAGAATGCATACATCGTAAAATGTACCGGTTGCAAGAAAGATGAAAACGGCAATGTAGTAGAAGTATATGCAGAATATGATCCAAATACGAAGAGCGGTATGCCAGAAGCAAACCGTAAAGTAAAAGGAACTCTTCACTGGGTAAGCTGCAACCACTGCATCAAAGCTGAAGTTCGTTTGTACGACCGCTTGTGGAAAGTTGAAAATCCACGCGATGAGATGGCTGCAATCCGCGAAGCCAAGAACTGCTCTCCATTGGAAGCTATGAAGGAAATGATCAACCCTGATTCATTGGAAGTTTTGAATGAATGTTACGTTGAAAAATTCCTTGCTGACGCTAAACCTTTAGATTACTTACAGTTCCAGCGTATCGGCTATTTCAATGTGGATAAAGATTCTACTCCTGACCACTTGATTTTCAACAGAACCGTTTCTTTGAAAGATACTTGGAGCAAGATCAACAAATAAATAAAAGCATAAATTAAAAAGCTCCGACTTCAGCAATGAAAGTCGGAGCTTTTTTTATACCCTGTATCGTACGAGTTCATCCGTGCAACAGCCAACGTTTTATCGCTATTTCTCAACCCATATCCTACATCATCAGAAACAAGCAAAAAAAAGTCACTTCGAATAAGAATCCGAAGTGACTTTACCAACTAATATCTCTTTACTATTAATTTTCCTTTGAAGGTTCAGCTGGTGTTTCAGCAGGAGTAGCTGCAGGAGCATCAGTCTGAGGAGCTGCAAAACCAGAAGGAGCATTCAACGGATTTGTTGCCTGTTCTTTTACAGCCTGTTCCATGATAACAGAAGAAGAAGCTTCGTCATGTGAAGGAATAGCATAAGCTGCAAGAATACTTACAGCTACAATGAATGCAGCCAATCCCCAAGTTAGTTTTTCAATAAAATCTGTAGTCTTACGAACACCCATAATCTGATTGGAAGCTGCAAAGCTAGAAGACAAACCTCCACCTTTTGAATTTTGTATCAAAACAACAAAACACATCAATAATGCTGCAAGAACAATTAATGTTACGAATAATAAATACATTTTCTTTTATTTTGATTTAGCGTTAATAATCAGTTTTTCCAAGAATCTAATTTGGTCTGCAAAGTAAGCATTTTTTTTTGGATATTTCAAATTTAATTTTTTAATAATTTCCAGAGCCTTGTCGTACCGCTGCTGTTTCACATAAATCTTCGCCAAAGTTTCTGTAAAATAGCTTTCTTCGGAATCTTCTTCACTTTGAGAAGATTCATTGTTTTCCAATGCTGACACTTCCTGCTCCTCTGCTTCTTCAGATAAGGAATCCTGTGGTTCTTCTTGAATAATCTCAGGATCTCTTCCTGAATCTGACTCTGATTTTTCTATAAACTGGTCAATGAGTTCTTGTCCTTTCAATGGAGCAGACTCTTCCTCTTCTTCCTCCTGGATCTCAGACAAGAGAACCGAAGTATAATCACCCTGAATTTCCATAGGTATCGGCAATTCTTCTCTTGCGTTCACCGGATGTTCCGGTAATTCAGAAAGGAACTGGTCTATCAAATCCAAGGTACGGTCTGATTGGGTATCCGTCTGAGAAGCGGCATCTACCTTATGCTTCTTTATCGAGAAACGGTCTCCTTCTATATAATAGAACAGGACGCTCAAGTCTGCAACATACAAAGAGCCTCTGCGGAGTTCTTCCTTAAAATTGGGACTCTGCAAAACAAAGAGATTCTTGAGATAAAGAATCCATGCCGTCTGAAAATAAGGATAACGCTCCACCAGCTTCTTCATGAGTGGCAGAGTTCCCTCATTCAAACGTTCCGGATGAGCAATCAACTCCTGTAACTCCTGTTGTTCCATACACTTCTATCACCAATTAGCTACGGTAGCATTAAATATCTGTTCCACGATTTCCTTAATCATCTGAGTTACCTTCTCTTCTTGAACGGTACTCATCTGCAAAGAAGCGTCAAACTCACGACTCGCCGTAAACTGACGTTCAAAATCTTCAGCATGATTCGTATTGTTCACAAAACGCACATTCACGGTCATCTTCAATTCCGCCATGGTAGAATAACCATCCGAACCTACTCCTTTATTGTAAGCGTCGTAGTTTATGATTTCACCAGACAACTCCAAATCACCGCCTTGACGTATCTGCTTCAATCGGGTTTGCTGCAGGTACATATCCTGCAAAGCCGTATTGAACATGGACTCCATAGGTCCCCAAACGAAAGCTACGGAACGGTTAGGAAAGTTCTCGAAGGAAATAGTCTTCACCTTTTCGTAATTAATAGAAGAACCATTAAACTTATATGATACCGTACAAGCTGCCAATAAGGACACAACAAGACAAACCGACGATAATATTTTAATTGCTTTCAGATTATTCAATCCCATATTCTTTAATTTTTCGATACAATGTTCTTTCTGATATCTTCAGGTCATTTGCGGCATTCCTGCGTTTGCCGTGATGACGTTCCAAAGCCTTTTTAATCATTTCTTTCTCCACGTCATCCAATGAAAGATTTTCTTCTACATATTCTTCCGTATCCTGTACTTCTGCATCCATTCGAGGAGGAATACTCACTTTCGATGGAGTGACGGCTGTAATAGGATGGACTGAAGAAATAGAAGCATTATCCTGTATGATTCCAACTGATGGGTTTGACAGATAAGGCAGCGTATTATCACTGGTATGCGGCATCGGAGCCTGCATACCTCGTTCTTCCATAATATCGTGCACGAGCTTCTTCAATTCAGTCACGTCACGACGCATGTCAAACAAAACCTGATACAGAATTTCACGCTCACTTTCAAAGCTTTTCCGTCCGCCATCCGTTCCCTTCGCATGCGTCAAAGTCGGCAGACGAGATGATTGCCGGTTCGGCAGATAATGCTGTAAAATTTCAGCTGTGATATCACGATTGGTTTCAATGATGGAAATCTGTTCGGTTATGTTCTTCAACTGACGAATATTACCGGGCCAAGAATAGGCAGTCAACATCTGCTTGGCATCTTCACTCAATGAGATTGCCGGCATACGGTATTTCTCTGCAAAATCAGCTGCAAATTTACGAAACAGGAGTACGATGTCATTCGGACGTTCCCGAAGAGCCGGAACCTTGATAGGAACCGTGTTCAATCGGTAATACAAATCTTCTCGGAAACGACCTTCCGCGATAGCATCATTAAAGTCTACATTCGTAGCCGCAACGATACGTACATCGGTTTTCTGCACTTTAGAAGATCCTACCTTTATGAACTCGCCCGTTTCGAGGACACGCAGCAGACGTGCTTGAGTAGACAATGGAAGTTCACCCACCTCATCCAAAAAGATGGTACCGCCATTGGCTTCAGCAAAGTATCCGTTACGGTCGCTGATAGCTCCTGTAAACGCACCTTTTTCGTGTCCGAACAACTCCGAATCAATCGTTCCCTCAGGAATAGCACCACAGTTGACGGCAATATAAGGTCCATGCTTACGACGACTGAACTGGTGGATTATTTGAGGAAAACTTTCTTTTCCGACTCCACTCTCACCGGTCACCAAAACCGACAAGTCAGTGGGTGCCACTTGCATGGCTATGTCAATCGCCCGATTCAGTCCTTCCGTATTACCAATAATACCAAAGCGCAACTTCACGGTCTGTATTTCTGTTCTAACCATATTCATCCAATTTAATATGACAAAATTACAAAAAGTTTAGAATAGAAACGAAATTCTGGCAGTAAAACTCTCTTTAGAATACTGTACGAATCATAAATCGAATACCCCACTTATTGGCTGTTGGCAATTCTCTATAATTCAAACGATGCACATATTCTACATGGAGCAATTTGAAAATGTTATGGATACCTGCGCTCAATTCAATATAAGGCTTTTTAGGGTCCATCACATAACTTGAACGATCATAATGTCCCGTTTCATCATAATGTCCAGGGAACATCATCAAAAGCGGATCGTTGGCATTCTTTTCCAAAAGCGGATTATTCTTGTCGGTCAATTTACCCCACAGACATTTTACTCCAATATATTCACGCCATTTCAACCGTTTCAGCAAAGGAATACGGTTGAAGATCTTGCCTTGCAAATTCCAAGACACATCCAATGAAGCATAGCGGTCGTTCAAGAACTCCATGTTATTGATCAAGCTGAACGTATTGTCCTGCAAGATATAAGAAAGGTTAGCAGCCGGCATAATCAGCAAGGGGAAAGGAACCTTATTCCATTGGATTCCTCCCTTTATACTGGTATCGATATTACCCCATGAAGCCAACCACCAACGCTTGTACAGGCTCACCTCACTCAAGTTGTAATTATAGTCCGAACTCAAGATACCCTTGACACCTACCGTATGCTGCAAGGTGAACACCGGAGCATCCAAGTTAATAGGAAGACGGCGCTGTTTGGTATTTACAAAAGTTTCACCAGGTGCAAAACGAAGAGCGAAAGTTGCCTCTGCTGTAGAAAAGTCCTTGATATTATACGGAGAAAACATAGACTCTACAGATCCGTTGCCATTCTGCTTCAACTCCTGCACATACTGACTCTGTCCCGCCATGGTTCGGTAGAACAATTTTCCACAAGGTTCGTAATTTGCATGTTTCAGAGACACACTCGTCTTCAAACCTACACGGCTTTCAAATTCATACCTCAAATTGGCGGTTCGTTCATAATTATACTGATCGACTTCTGTAAATTTGAAAGCAGTAAACATATTATCTTTATCCGTACCCATGAATTTATCGGTAGGAAGCATATTGTCGTACTGGTAGGTGAAAGCTATCGAGTTCTTCGGATATTCTCTAGGCAAATATTCTTTCTTATTGAAGGAATACTCTACCTCTCCCATATACTTTGAACGATGATCTTTAAACCCATAAGCATAGTATCCCTTCAAGAACAAATGCGGATTCAAATTGGCTGTAGTCTGTGCTGATGCACGCAAACGTACCCCATCGATATAGTTCTTTGAAATGATGGTATTGATAGGACCTATATCTACTTTACTCGGATGATCCTTGGATCCCGTTTCCACAAAGTTCTCAATCAAGGCCTTGGCACCGAATATGATGTATTTGAAGCCCTTGATTTTACTCAAGTTCTGCACAAAATTATCCATCTTGCTTTCAGATTCCGTGAGCTGTGTCGGTCGGAACTCTTCCCAAAACGAATCACCACGCATCATTGCATTCACATCCTTTATTTCATCTCCTTTCCGCTTGAATATCCGCTCAGGAATTTCTTCGAAAGAAAAGTTTGAATAGCGTGTTGTACGCCTTACTTGCATGGATCCCAAGATTTTTCTCAAGTACGACATTTCACAAAGCATATCATCACGTTTCAACACCCATTCACCCGACGGAAGTTCGCCAAACTCTTGGACTATAACCATGTGATCCACAAAGTTGATGTCCGATTTCTTCGGCAGGTTCATCACACATTTTTTGACACGGAAGGTAGAGTCCGCCAAAATATACAAATGACCTGTAAAGCCGAAGTCCTGAGAATTGTTCGGTACAAAAGTCAGATGAAAACACTCATCACGTTCCACTTGAATGGTATCCATGATGTAATATTTATAGAAGGCAATACCCGACTTTGAAACCGGGCTGTCAAACGGATACTGCAGAAAGCGGAAACGGTCCTGATAAATATTAATATCCTGGAACACGTCTTTCAATACCGTAGACAACATGTCACCCGTATTGAACAATTCATTCACACCGGAAGAATTCAATCCTTTGATGATGGTCTTTTCCGAATGAGGCTGTTTACGATACACTTTTTGAGAAACGGTTTCATCCACAGAAAGCGGAAGAATATTCTTTCCCGTCACATCACAAACTTCCACCTGGTCACGGAAGAAAGGATATTTCTTGAACAACTTGGATTCTCGTAAAGAATCGGCTGTAATTTCATTCAAAGAGAACGTAATTTTCTGATATTTGTCATAACTATAATAGTCGTTTACGCTCAAATCATTCACTTTCTTAGCCGAAATGACCTTTTTCATCAATTCAACTGCCGGATTATTCTTACGAGAATATTTCTCTTTCTTTGGCTTGACAATCACTTCTTCAAGCACCAGGTCGGACTTCATTTTCACGTTCAATCTACCAGTCTTCTGAGAGACCTTCAAGACACGTGTACTGTACCCCACCATGGAGAAAGTAAGTTCAGTCCATCCCGGACGAGCAGAAATGCTATACTCACCATCTAAATTCGTGATGGTACCCACTCCTTTCCCATCATAATATACATTCAAGTACGGAATAGGTTCACCCGTCTCAGCATCTGTAACAACACCATGTATTTGAGCTGAAAGTTTCGCTACTCCCATGCATAAAACAAGAACAAAGAATATCTTTCTTAACATATACATTCCTTTGATTAGAGTCAATCGTTTACAAAATTAACTACAAAAATACACAGCAATTGACTATTGAGCAAATTTGAATAAGGAATAGCTATAATTCTTACCTTTTTTTATGAAGAATATGCCACAATTAATTCTATATAACAAAAAAATCGGTTGCAGGAGAATGAAAGCATCTCCCAAAGGAGAAAACATTCATTTCATCTGCAACCGATTCTGGTACTATATTATCTTAAAAAAGATAAGATCAATCGATTTCTTCGTCAGCTTCGTAACCACCCATTTCACGAATAGCATTCTTCAACATAACATACTGCTGGAAGAGGTGGTTGATAGGCACTTCGTTTTCAGTATAGTCATGCATTGGGCTCTTCAAGAAGAAGCTCAAGAAGCGCTGGATACCGTAACGGCCAGCACGTGCAGCCAAGTCACTCAACAATACCAAATCAAGACAAAGAGGAGCAGCCAAGATAGAGTCACGGCACAAGAAATTAATCTTAATCTGCATTGGGTAACCCATCCATCCGAAGATATCAATGTTATCCCAACCTTCTTTATCATCGTTGCGAGGAGGATAATAGTTGATACGTACTTTGTGATAATAATCAGTATATAAGTCAGGCTGGTTTTCAGGAACCAAGATAGATTCCAAAGTAGACAATTTACTTACTTCTTTTGTACGGAAGTTAGCTGGTTCATCCAAAACCAAACCGTCACGGTTACCCAAGATGTTAGTTGAGAACCAACCGTTCAAACCTAAGCAACGAGTACCGATAATCGGAGCGAAACCAGATTTAACCAATGTCTGACCCGTCTTGAAGTCCTTACCTGCAATAGGCATCTTAGTCTTTTCAGCCATTTCCCACATAGCAGGAATATCTACTGTAGTATTAGGAGCACCCATGATGAATGGACAGCCTTCTGCTAAAGCAGCGTATGCATAACACATAGAAGGAGCCACATGTTCACAATCGTTAGCCTTCATGGCAGCTTCCAGAGCAGCCAAAGTTCCATGATGTTCCATAGAAACCGGAACATAGATTTCTGTAGAAGCAGCCCAAAGAACTACAATACGGTCAACACCCTTTTCAGCTTTGAAACGACGAATATCTTCACGCAAAGCTTCTACCATATCCCAACGAGTAGCACAGTTCTTCACGTTTGTACCATCCAAACGACTTGCATAATTATGGTCGAAAGCAGCAGGCATTGCTACAATTTCTTCCAATTCTTCTTTAACAGGATTGATATCTTTAGCTTTCAAAACTTCTGCATTTACCGCAGATTCATAAGCATTGACAGGATAAACGTCCCATGCACCGAAAACGATGTCCTTCAAATCAGCGATAGGAGCGATTTCATTATAATGAAGATATTTCTTTGAAGCGCCACGACCAACGCGGATTTTATCATATTGAGTCATTGAGCCTACCGGTTTTCCTAGACCTTTGCGTACCATTAAGGTACCAGTAATAAATGTGGTTGCTACAGCACCCAAACCAACGCACAATACGCCTAACTTACCTTCTGCAGGCTTTACATTATTTGTTCCCATTTTTTTAAATATTAGATTATAAATATGTTTTCATATATATTTATCAAAGATAAACTAACATTTGTAATTAAGCTATTTTTAAGCCACTAAAATAAGCTATTTGATAAAAAAAGGACAATAAAACTTTAAAATAGGACACTTTTTCATAAGAAATTCCCAATTATACCGTACTTATGAACTTACTGCCCAAATAAAGAGAACTTACCTATAACTCTATGCAAAGCTATATTAGTTAGTAAATTATGACTATCTTTGCACCCAAATTGGAAAAAAGTTAAAGATGGATAATATTTGTTGTATCGGTCACGTTACACTCGACAAGATTGTAACCCCCCAAACGACCACCTATATGCCGGGAGGCACATCCTATTATTTCTCATACGGTATCAAGAATCTGAAGAATTCTGCCAATTACAAACTGATTACTGCATTGGCACCCAGCGAATACCAGTCTGTAGAAGATATGCGTTCTGAGGGTATCCACGTAGAGGTAATCCCCAGCAAGCATACCGTATACTTTGAAAACAAATATGGAATAAACCAAGATGAACGTACCCAAAGAGTACTTGCAAAAGCAGACCCGTTTACAGTGGAAAATTTGAAAGATGTACGGGCAAACTATATTCATTTGGGAAGTCTTCTTTCTGATGATTTTTCATTGGATGTAATCAAATACCTATCCAACAAAGGAATTCTCTCGGTCGATGCACAAGGTTATCTGCGTGAAGTCCGTAGTGAGAAAGTATTTGCCGTAGACTGGAAAGAAAAGCAGGAAGCATTGAAATATATTCACATTCTCAAGGTCAATGAACACGAAGCCGAAGTGCTGACAGGCTTTAAAGAGCCCGAACAAGCTGCTCTCAAACTTGCCGAATGGGGAGTAAAAGAGACTCTCCTGACCTTAGGCAGCATGGGATCACTGATCTATGCCGAAGGCAAATTCTATAAAATACCAGCATACCTACCTAAAGAGGTCGTGGATGCCACTGGATGTGGCGACACTTATTCTATGGGATACCTATATCTCCGCAGCCAAGGTGCTTCCTACGAAGAAGCCGGAAAATTCGCAGCTGCAGTATCCACCCTGAAGTTAGAAAAGTCAGGACCGTTCTCTGGCACAGAAGAAGATATCTGGAATGTCATCAATTCCAATCGTTGACATAACACAACTTTATATATACCATGCCGCATGCTCTAGAATAGCGATTACTTCTCTAGGACATGCGGCATTCTTCATGTTGGAATCTCTGATATTCTTTCAATAAAGAATGTCTATATGGACAGATTATTACAAAATCAAATGGCCTCCGTAATATGAATCCAGCTACCGCGTATGCTGTCTTATTGTGATGATAATCGTTTGCCAAGGAGTTACAGGACCTTACCTCAAGAACGCAATAGTTCGTATTCATAATTAGTCGTCCCTTAAAAAGCCCATTTTTGCGAGATATTGTTCAAGCACAGTATCTCGCATATTTTTTGAAGTATGCCCCAAAGAG
>RCNI01000242.1_pt1 | contig 38207 bp, 29 predicted proteins | sample 2041151 | NCBI WGS metagenome assembly RCNI01 (sample SAMN09708214, study PRJNA481090) | feces metagenome | isolation source: feces | place: Antarctica: Albino Rookery
AAAGACATTTATACGAGGCATTTTCATACGTTTTCGTCTAAAAAGCCTCTTTTTCTTAACATACAAAAGTTTTACCGGACAGCAATAATAACAAATCCTACGGCTCAAACATACAGATAAAAAGCCATGCCAGGTACTATCCAGTACCCGACATGGCTTCATTATCCTTTGTTGAAAAAGCCGAATAGCTTTACTCCTGTTTCAATTAATTATTCCTCATTACGTCCGTGGCAATTCTTATATTTCAAGCCACTACCACAAGGACAAGGATCGTTACGACCTACCGTTTTTTCAGCGCGAACCGGTTCGCTTTTCACATCACGAGTATCTTTTCCTGCAGCCTCTGCCTGCAAGTCTTCTTTTTCCTCACGATACTGCTGACGAGAAGTAACCGGTTCTGGAGCAGCCTCACGTACCTGTTCCGGTTCCTGTACAGGAATCTGTCCACGCATCAAAACAGAAATGGTATTATTGTTAATCTTTGAAACCATTGCATCAAACAAGTTGACTGACTCCAGTTTAAAAATCAACAGCGGATCCTTCTGCTCATAACTTGCATTCTGTACAGAATGTTTCAAGTCATCAAGTTCACGCAAGTTTTCCTTCCAAGCATCATCAATGGTATGCAACAAGATAGCCTTTTCAAATGCTTTTACAATAGCTTTAGACTCTGTTTCGTATGCTTCTTTCAAGTTTACAGAAATATTATACATACGCTTTCCGTCAGTAATAGGAATCATGATGTTTTCATACATATGTCCTTGAGCCTCGTATACCTGCTTGATTACCGGATGAGCAATCTGAGCCATACGTTCGGTTTTACGCTTGAATAGAGCCATGGCCTCAGCAAAAGTCTTTTCTGCCAAATCGTCTTTCTTCTTGCTATTAAACTCGTCTTCAGTAAACGGAACATCCATTGCCAAAGTATGGAGCATCTCCATCTTCGCATCTTCAAAAGTACCCTGCTCTACAGCATAGACACAACGATCCCAAATCATATCTACGATATCCATTCCGATACGTTCACCCATCAAAGCATGACGACGCTTAGTATAAACTACTGTACGCTGCTTATTCATTACATCATCATATTCCAACAGACGCTTACGAATACCGAAGTTATTTTCTTCTACCTTCTTCTGAGCACGTTCGATAGACTTAGAAATCATGCTATGCTCAATCATCTCACCTTCCTTGAAGCCTAACTTGTCCATGTATTTTGCAATACGGTCGGAAGCAAACAAACGCATCAAATCATCTTCTAAAGAAACAAAGAATACAGAAGAACCCGGGTCACCCTGACGACCTGCACGACCACGCAACTGACGGTCTACACGACGAGATTCATGACGCTCTGTACCGATAATAGCCAAACCACCAGCAGCCTTCACCTCATCACTCAACTTGATATCGGTACCACGACCCGCCATGTTGGTAGCAATGGTAACAGTACTGCTCTGTCCTGCCTTAGCAACGATGTCAGCTTCTCTCTGATGCAATTTAGCATTCAAAACATTGTGCTGTATCTTTCTCAGCGTAAGCATCTTGCTCAATGTCTCAGAAATTTCTACAGAAGTAGTACCCACCAATACAGGACGACCGGCAGCTACCATCTTTTCAACTTCTTCGATTACTGCTTTATATTTTTCACGTTTCGTCTTATAAACGCGGTCGTTCATGTCAATACGTGCAATCCGACGATTGGTAGGAATAACTACTACATCCAATTTATAGATATCCCAAAACTCACCAGCTTCAGTTTCAGCAGTACCAGTCATACCAGACAACTTATGATACATACGGAAATAATTCTGAAGAGTAATGGTAGCGAATGTCTGAGTAGCAGCTTCAACTTTTACACCTTCTTTTGCTTCTACAGCCTGATGCAAACCATCACTCCAACGACGTCCATCCATGATACGTCCGGTCTGCTCGTCTACAATCTTCACCTGACCATCCATCACTACATAATCAGTATCTTTCTCGAACATTGTATATGCCTTCAACAACTGGTTGATAGTATGTACTCGTTCTGCTTTTACTGCATAGTTGGTCATCAATTCATCCTTGCGAGCCAGCTTTTCTTCGTCAGTCAAACCTGTTTCGTTTTCCAATTCAGACAACTGAGCTGCAATATCAGGCAAAACGAACAAGGTAGGGTCTTGAGAATTACCTGTAATCAAGTCTACACCCTTATCAGTCAAGTCTACACTCTTCATCTTTTCATCAATAACAAAATAAAGAGGTTCTACCGCTTCAGGCATGCGCTTGTTGTTCTGCTCCATATAGATTTCCTCAGTTTTAAGCATTCCAGCCTTGATACCCGGCTCACTGAGGTACTTAATCAATGGTTTGTTTTTAGGCAAAGCCTTATGGCTACGATACAAAGCCAAGAATCCTGCTTCCACATCTTCCTTATTCTCTGAAGCAATCAAACGCTTCGCTTCAGTAAGGTATTGAGTTGCCAAACGGCGCTGTACTTCAACCAGACGCTCTACCAATGGACGAAGCACTTCGAACAATTGCTGATCACCTTTAGGTACAGGACCAGAGATAATCAATGGAGTACGGGCATCATCAATCAATACAGAGTCAACCTCATCGACAATAGCATAATTATGTTTACGCTGTACCAAATCTTTTGGACTTACAGCCATGTTATCACGCAAATAGTCGAAACCAAATTCATTGTTAGTACCGAAAGTAATATCAGCCATATAAGCACGGCGACGAGCCTCCGAGTTAGGCTGATGCTTGTCAATACAATCTACTCTTAATCCGTGGAACATATACAACGGACCCATCCATTCAGAGTCACGTTTAGCCAAGTAATCATTCACAGTAACTACGTGGACACCATTTCCTGTCAACGCATTCAAGAATACCGGAAGTGTAGCTACCAAAGTCTTACCTTCACCAGTCGCCATTTCAGCAATCTTTCCCTGATGAAGTACCACACCACCAAAGAGCTGTACATCATAATGCACCATGCCCCATTTCATATCATTACCACCGGCAGTCCAATGATTTTTCCAAATTGCTTTATCCCCTTCAATACGTACAAAGTCCTTGCCCATACCAGCCAATTCACGGTCGAAATCAGTTGCAGTAACCACGATTTCTTCATTTTCCGATAAACGGCGACCAGTATCTTTCACAATAGCAAATGCAGTAGGCAACACATCAGAAAGCGCCTTTTCATATTTCTCCAGCACTTCCTTCTCCAATTTGTCAATCTGAGCAAAAATAGGCTCACGTTTTTCCAAATCTGTAGATTCGATGCTAGCTTTCAACTCTTCAATTTTCTTGTTCTCTTCTACAGCAGAGTCCTTGATATACTTCTTCAACTCTTCTGTTTTAGCACGAAGTTCGTCGTGACTCAACTTAGCTATTTCAGGATACACTTCTTTCACTTTATTCACCCACGGCTGAATTTCTTTCATGTCGCGCGATGCTTTGTTTCCGAACAGCTTGCTTATAAATTCATTAAATCCCATTGTATTTTGTTGTTTTATTATTATTTACTTGATTGAGTTTATTAAAAAGGCAGTTCTTCTCTCTTTATTTATGGATATACCTATCGCCTTCCGTTTCACTCGGAAACAGAAAAAAGATACATATAGTCTGTTTTCCGATAACAAAAAACATACACTCTCCCCATTGGATATTACAATAGATACAATAAAAAGATGGAACTAATTATCCCATATCATAAAATCAGCCTAACGCTTTTATCATTCTGATAGAGAACATTGCAAAGATAACCAAATTACGGATATCCTTATTAACCGGTCTAAAATTATTTACGAATACCGGTAAGAGGGGCATGATCGGCTGCATTGGGAGCACGTATACGCATGAAATGTGTTACAGTAGGAGCTACTGTAGCAACTTTTACAGGTGTATATAGAATTTCAGGTTTGATATTGCATCCCATAAAAATAAGTGGTGACGAGGAATACAGATTACGTATCACCGTAGAATGTTGAGTGTATTCATCTACAACAGACCATCCAGGCATCACTTCTACATAAATGTCGCCCGAACGTCCTGGACAAAAACTATTCCTCACCTTATCAATATGAGGAGTCCATGAACCAAGTATGAGCCGCTGAGATGAATATACAGAACGAACGCCACTCATTTGTACAATAAAATCGGATGAGCGGTTAAGCACCTCTGTAAGGTTTAATTTCTTATCTTCTATAAGCTTATGATTCAAAAAGACCTGTCGGTTATGACATGTCTCTACGTATTGCCCCTGGCCATAAATAGCCATCAAATACATGTTGAGCAAAGCGCCACATCGCTTGATATAGAATTCTCCACCAGGTATTCTAAAAGCAGCATCATCTTTAGGCTCTGCATCTACATATCCGGTCGAAGTAATAAAAAACAAGGTGTTATGCAGTCCAACCTTACGCTCTATCATATCCAGTAAGTCACCGATGCTATTGTCCAAACGTACATATACATCCTGTATCTCCATAGCACAATCTTTGCCCGACTTATGGTCGTAATTTCCTGCATAATACGATAAGTTGAGCAAATCGGGTATATTGTCTTTACCAATATTAGTGCGCATCAGACAAGAATTTACCAAACGATTTACTTCATCGTTTACATAAGGACTAGTCTTGAACTTTTTATATTTTTGGATACGCTCATCAATAAAATTGTGCTTAAAAGTAACTTGCTTGATACCTGAAGTGATGTATTTATAAGCCGTTACAGGCAAATAAGGCTCCCAAGCTAAATTTCCGATTCGAAAATCAAGTGCTTCACGATCATTATAGGCTGTCACCCACTCCGGAAATGTCCCGTAATAAGTAGAACCACTCCACTTCCCCGTTTCATCATTGAGCCAGAAAGCCCCTTTTGCTGCATGACCTGCAGACAACACAGCCATTTCACGTGTAGGTGCAATAGAATAAACCTCAGCAGTACCGTTTGTGGCCGCCATCAATTCATCGGAAATCGTAGAAACCTGTAAATGCTGAGGAGAAGTGCTTTCAGATGTATAAATCCCCATGAAAGCAGGATCGTCTACTACTTTTACAATACGCAAAGAATGGCGGTCCATCCAAAATTTTCCAACAATTCCATTATAATAAGGAGTAGTTCCGGTGTGAACGGCTGCCACAGCTGAAGCCTCATCCAAATTCAAGAAATCATATTCAGCATTGCAATATACTCTACCCTCTTTCAGCAGGCGTTTGAATCCGCGTTCCCCATACAAGGCAGTAAAGGCTTCAATATAGTCGGCACGGAACTGGTCAATAGTAAGTCCTACGACCAAACGAGGAACAGGAGAAGGCTCCTGTGCCTGCAAGTTAGCCAGCACTAACGCCGCAATTAGAGATGTGAGTATACGTTCTTTCATTGTCTTTTATTCCATACTAAAATGTATGCCACAGAATTCAGTAGCAAACCGAGTGTCAAAGGTAATACTGTTAAATTAATTTTTTGACCAGAAAACAGGATAATTCCTATAAAAAGTGTTAAATATACCACATTAATCCAATAAAAATAGTCTTTTTGCCCTTTTATGCCACGACAGATAAGTACCGGAAGGTAAAATAGCGGTACCGGATTAAGGAAAAACAACATCCAATTCGACCCCACTGTAGGATGAACCGAAAAAAAGAAAAGGAAGGCGATGATACATCCCGCTGCTCCTTGCACAAAAAGCAAGAAACCACTCCAAACCCAACAGAAACGACGATGCCTCCACTGGCAAATAGCAAACAATGCACAAACAATAAACCATAATAAAGCACAAGGAAAAGGAGTAAGCCCCCATGAAGACTCCTCCACCAAAGGGACTGCATCTACAATCTTATACTCCGACAAGACCAAAGGAGATTTGCTCCCGTCTTCACGGACAACAATGGCCTGCGATGCATACTCCTTCATATAAAAAGGTGAAAACATTTGTTGCCTGCTATTGATTTCCATATCGGCCTCCTTTCCTAGGCAAAGATCAATGCCAAATTCCCCCCATGGTGAAGTTGCTGTAAACTCGTGAACAATACTCCGAAAGGTTTTACCAGCAAGAGAATCAGCATAAACCACCTTTCCCTCGACACATTGCTCTATACGGTCGCGTGCCCGAGTAGTACAGTTATCGTAAAAATAACTATATCGGTAAGTACGGTTTTGAGGAAGATAGTTATCTTGAAGCAACTTCAGCAAACGAAGTTTCTCTTCATATCTTAAATCAAGTACCTGCTGATAAACCGACGAGCCTCGCAAAGTATATTCTGCTTCAAAATAGCTAAAAGGGGCAATACCCAATTGATAGTCTGTTTCACCTTTAACAAAGCGCCATACAAAATTAGGCGTATTAAAACTGAACATCCCATAATTAAACACTAAATCTATGTTGCGAGTATAGTTTTCATAACGGATAGCAGTATGCCCAAACAAAGAGTAGATCTCTTGACCAGGTGCACAAGTCAACAAACTAAAACGAATACTATCTCTCTGCTGAGCTAAAATAGTCCCTCCGCAAAACATCAACAGAACACCCAAAATAATTATCTTAATTCTTACCATACTATTTAATCATTAAAGAACAAACAGAAAATCAATCAACCTTTCTTTTCGAAACCTCAATTTAACGGTGCAAAGGTATCAATTTTATTTATTTTGCAGAGATCTTTCATCTGATTTTATCCTCCCTAAACAGCCTTAAATTCTAAAAATGTGCATGTAAACTATAAAAATGAGGCAAAAAACACATATTTACAAACATAATTAATGATAATAGATAAATAAATTTCCATCTTATCATTGTTCCTATCTATTTTTTCCGTTACTTTGCACACACAAAACAAGAATCAAGGAAAAGTGAATTTAATAATCGACATAGGTAATACAGTAGCAAAACTGGCTGTATTCAATGATCAAGGAGAAATGATAGAAGTTTTGCGAGGCTCCAATCATTCACTGGACTATTTAAGTCAGCTCTGCCATCGGTATCCTATAAAAAGAGGAATCATTGCTTCCGTTATCACACTAAGCAATACTATCCGACGACAACTGGCGCAGTTGCACAATATTCCTATTATGGAATTAACCCATCACACTCCGGTTCCTATCAACAATCGATACAAGACACCGGAAACATTAGGGATGGACCGGCTAGCAGCTGTAGTTGGCGCTTCTGACCAAGCACCGGGAAGAAACTTGCTAGTGATAGATGCAGGTACAGCCTTGACTTATGAATTCATTGATGCCTCTGGCAACTATTGGGGAGGAAACATCTCACCAGGCATCTACACCCGATTCAAAGCATTAAATGCCTGTTGCGACAAACTGCCCCTCATAGAAAAGGCAGGTGATTTGCCCGAATTCGGATATAGCACTGAAACCGCTATACGGACAGGTGTCATTAAGGGAATAGAGTTTGAGATTATCGGCTATATTGCCCAAATGAAGGAAAAATTTCCCGACCTTTTGGTTTTTTTAACTGGCGGAGATAATTTTTCTTTTGATACAAACTTAAAAAGTATCATCTTTGCAGATAGATTTTTAGTATTGAAAGGTTTAAATAGAATATTAAATTATAATGTGGAAAAATAAAGCACTCATTAGCGCCCTCTTGTTAGTGGCTGCCACCAGTACTGCTGCCGCACAATCGAGCACTAATTCACCTTATACACGATACGGACTAGGAGAATTATCGGATATGGGATTTACCAACAATGCTGCTATGGGCGGTATAGGATATGGTCTACGCAATGGAGAAAATATCAATATGATGAATCCGGCATCATATACTTCTGTGGAGCATTTGTCTTTTAAGTTCGACCTCGGAATGAGCCTGAAGAATTCCAAATTCAAAGAAAATGGAATAAAGAACAGTGCTAAGAACTCCAGTTTCGACTATATCGCCATGCAATTCAGATTACACCCTCGCCTGGGTATGACTGTAGGGTTTACTCCGTTTTCGAATGTGGGATATAATTTCAAAAAGTCAAGACCTGTAGCGGGAGACGAATCTGTAACAGAAACGAGTTTCTTCTATGGAGATGGTGGCCTGCAGCGCATTTCTGTCGGTCTTGGATTTAAAATCCTAGAAAACTTATCAATCGGTGCCAACGCTGGCTTTATGTATGGCAACATTGAATACCAAAACAGTATCGGATTTAATGCCCCAAGTGAACAAACCATCCAATACAACCACATAAATGCCAAAGGATATGTGGCAGACTTCGGTATTCAATATACACTTCCATTCAACAAGAACAATAAAGTAACTGTAGGAACTGTATATAGCATTGGACATGATTTGAATACAACAGAGACAAGCGGAATACAGCTAATTGGTAAGGACGAACATGTCATCCAAGATTCTTATTCTATTCCTCATACCTTTGGCGTAGGAGCGGCATATCAATATAAAGACAATCTTACTGCTGGGATTGATTATACATTCCAAAATTGGGAAAGTGCAAAGAATGGAAATCCTGAATGTAAATATAAAAACCGTTCAAAACTTGCTGTAGGAGCAGAGTATTTACCGAATGTTCTCAGCCGTAACTATCTGAAAAGAATAAGATATCGCATAGGTGCTTATTACAATGGGGCTTATTTTGACACTCCAAAATATGAAGGTCCTACTGAATATGGAATCTCTGCCGGATTTGGATTCCCATTGCAAATGTTTCAAAGAAACAGTCTCTTGAATATTACTGGACAATACACACGAGTTAAGCCGTCGGTAGGTAACATGCTCTCTGAAAATAGATTTGTGATAAAAATAGGACTTACGTTCAATGAACGTTGGTTTATGAAATGGAAAGTTAACTAAATAAAATAATTAGAAAACTAAATTGATATACAATGAAGGCTAAAATGTTTACTATGTTGCTAGCCCTTTCAATGGGTAGCATAGCTTCTTTTGCTCAAAAAGGAGTAGAAGACGGATCACGATTTGGACACGGTGAAGACAGCATCCGTTGTTTGCAGAACATCAGTATTTATACTGAATATGTAAAAACAGCAAACTTCAAGGATGCTTATACTCCTTGGAAAGCCGTATTCACTGAAGCTCCAATCGCTCAGGTCGGTACTTACACAAACGGAGCTAAAATCCTTCGTGCTTTGATTGCCAAAGCTACAGATGGTGCACAACAAAAAACTTACTTAGATGAATTGATGGCTGTACATGACCAGCGCATCAAATATTTGGACCAGTTGAACAAACTAGTAAGAGTAAAAGCTTCCAAGGGTTCTGTATTGGGAATGAAAGCACACGACTTTATCATTTTCTCTGGCAGTAAAGTGGATGTCAACAAAGCTTACGATATGGTTAAAGAGGCTTTGGAGATGGAAAAAGAAAATGCTGACTATTTCTTGCTACAGGATATGATGGATATTTCTGCACGTAAGCTGAAATCTGACCCTAACCATAAGGAACAGTTTATCCAAGACTACTTAACAACAGCGGGATATGCAGACCTTGCATTCAAAGCAGCTACTAAAGAAAGAGAAAAAAAGCTACTGAAAACAGCCAAAGACAATGTAGATGCTTACTTTATCAATAGCGGTACTGCTACTTGCGAAAACTTGCAGAATATTTATGGTCCTAAAGTAGCTCAGAACAAAACTAACCTGGAATATTTGAAACAGGTCATTTCTATCATGCAACTTTTGAAATGTACAAACGAAGAAGCTTATTTTGAAGCTTCTGAAGCCGCTCATGCTATTGAACCAACTGCTGCTACTGCTGCTGGTTGTGGTTATATGTACTACAAAAAAGGTGACATCGACAAGAGCGTCAACTATTTCGACCAGGCTATCGAATTGGAGCAGGACCCTATCGAAAAAGCAAACAACTGCTACAATGTGGCTGTTGTCTTGATGAGCAAAAAACAGTATGCAAAAGCAAAACAATATGCAAACAAGGCTATTTCCTTGAATAACGAAAATGGAAAAGCTTATATATTGATTGCCCAAATGTATGCTGCAAGCCCAACATGGAGCGACGAATCGGCACTGAACAAATGTACTTACTTTGCTGTTATTGACAAATTGCAACGTGCCAAGAGTATTGACCCTTCAGTTGAAGAAGAAGCTAGCAAACTGATTAGAACATACTCTGGATATTGTCCAAAAGACGAAGACTTATTCTTCTTAGGATTAAAGAAAGGTGATACCGTTAATATCGGTGGCTGGATTGGCGAAACTACAAAAATCAGATAAATAATTCTATGTCATATAAACTTAGAAACAAGAAATATATGATTTCATTAAGCATAACAGTTGCCGTATGGGCAGCTGTTATGCTTCTTTTGCTTCCATCCTGTGGAAAGAAAAAAGCATTGGCCGATGCAATCGACAGCACTCAGCTCATCCCCGACATGAATTCTACGGAAGTAACAACTTATATATCCGATTCCGGAATGATCCGATATAAAATCATCACTGCGGAATGGAATATTTACAGTGAGGTAGATTCTCCTTATTGGGCATTCGAAAAAGGAATCTATCTTGAAAAATTCGATACGTTATTCAACTTGGATGCAAGCATCAAGGCAGATACGGCTTATTACTACGAATATAAAAAGCTTTGGAAATTGAGCAGCAACGTACATATTAGAAGCCAAAAAGGAGATCAGTTCGATACAGAACTAATGTTCTGGGACCAGAAATCAGAAAAAATTTACTCTGACCGATTCATCAAGATAGAGCAGCCTGACAAGATATTGACAGGATATGGCTTCGAATCTAACCAACAAATGACAGAATACCAGATATTCAATAACACTGGTATTTTTACTGTGGAAGATACAGCCCCGGCTGACTCTTCGACTATAAAATAGCATATTCGCACCATAGTTATGGGACTTACTATAAAACTTATTATTTCAATGGCGTTTTCCGCTTTCTTCTCAGGAATGGAAATCGCCTTTGTTTCATCAAACAAACTCCGCTTTGAAATGGACAAGAACAATAGCTTGTCCACTAAAGCCTTATCCGTCTTTTATCGGAATCCCAATAATTTCATCTCTACCATGCTCGTAGGCAATAATATCTCATTGGTGATTTACGGTATTTGGATGGCGCAACTCATTGAGCAATATGTATTGATTAATGTTATTCAAAACGAAGCCGCTTTGGTATTCATTGAGACTATAATCTCCACCGCTATCATCTTAGTGACAGGGGAATTCATGCCAAAGACTCTTTTTAAAATAAATCCGAATGCCACGCTAAAAATCTTTGCCATTCCAAGTTTCCTATGCTACATCATACTTTATCCATTCAGTAAATTTGCTTCTTCCATATCGGCCGGACTTCTCTGGCTCACAGGAAACCCTGTCAACAAGGAGGTCAGTGAAAAGGCTTTTACCAAAGTCGACTTAGACCACTTCATCCAAAGCAGCATCAATGAATCGGGCAACAAAGAGCAACTGGAAACGGAGGTGAAAATTTTTAAAAACGCACTCGATTTTTCAAATATCAAGATTAGAGACTGCATGATTCCTCGTACGGAAATTATTGCCGTCGAAGAGAACACCTCGCTTGAGGCTCTAAACGCTGTGTTCATCAAGAACGGCATCAGCAAGATTATTGTATATCGCGAAAACATTGATAATATTACAGGATACATCCACTCATCAGAAATGTTCCGAACTTCCGATGAATGGCAAAAACATATCCGTAGCATTCCAATCGCACCAGAAACGATGAGTGCACACAAATTGATGAAACGGCTGATGCAACAGAAGCGCTCGCTTGCTGCTGTGGTAGATGAGTTTGGAGGAACAGCAGGCATCGTTTCTATGGAAGACTTAGTGGAGGAGATTTTTGGTGACATTGAAGATGAGCACGATACCAATTCTGTAATTGCGCGAAAAATCAACGAAAATGAATATGTATTTTCCGGAAGACTGGACATTGAAAAAGCCAATGAAGATTTCCATCTGAACCTCCCGGAAAGTGATGAATACCAAACTGTGGGAGGACTCATTTTACATACCTACCAAGGATTTCCTAAACCACAAGAAACAATCAATGTTCAGAGGTTCCAGTTTACCATTATTCGAGTGACCGCCACTAAAATAGAACTGGTGAAAATGAAATTAATGGAATCGTAAAGCCATCATATTCCATACAAAAGGCAGAATAACGATTTTTTTTCAAAAAAAAAGAGCCTACTAAATACATTTTTTGTATCTTCGTGCGCTAAAGATTAAAAACAATAAACAAAATAATAACTTTAAATGGCAACTTTACAAACAATCAGAAGCAAAGGACCTCTTTTGGTCATTGTTATCGGTCTTGCCCTTTTTGCATTTATCGCAGGTGACGCTTGGAAAATACTCCAGCCACACCAAGGGAAACAAGACGTGGGAGAGATTAACGGAAACACACTTTCTGCTCAAGATTATCAGAAGATGGTCGATGAATTCAGCGAAGTAATCAAAATGTCAAATGGGTTGAATTCACTGACTGAAGACCAGCTTAACAACATCAAGGATCAAGTTTGGAACACTTATGTATCCAATGAACTAATCGCTGCTGAAGCTGAAAAACTTGGCTTGAAAGTTACAGACAAAGAGCTACAGGCCATCATTGATGAAGGAACTCACCAATTGCTGTTGCAAACTCCGTTCCGCAATCCACAGACTGGCGCATTCGACAAGGATATGCTCAAAAAATTCTTGGTAGACTATACCAATATGAATACTGCTCAGATGCCAGCTCAGTACGTAGAATATTACCAAAAGATGGCTGATTACTGGAAATTCATTGAAAAGACTTTGAAACAAGCTACTTTGGCTGAAAAATACCAGAACTTAATCAGCCGCTCTTTGATTTCAAATCCTGTTGCTGCAGAAAATGCATTCAACGGACGTGTAGCCCAAGCTGATTTACTCTTGGCTGCAGTTCCTTATGCTTCTATCAGCGACTCAACTGTAAAAGTTTCAAACGATGAAATCAAGGCTCTTTACAATGAAAAGAAGGAATCATTCAAGCAGCCGGTAGAAACTCGTGACATCAGATATATTGATGTACATGTAACTCCATCTGAAGCTGACAGAAAGGCCGTACTAGATGATGTAACAGAATTCAGCAACCAGCTTGCATCTACTACAAGCGACTATGCAATCTTTGTTCGCTCTACAGGTTCTGTCGTTTCTTATACCGATGTTCCTGTAAACAAGAATGTATTGCCTGCCGACGTAGCAAGCCGCTTGGATTCAACTTCCATCAACGAAGTTTTTGGACCATACTACAATCAATCTGACGACTCATTCAATGCATTCAAAATTGTAGCTAAAGTTTCTGCTCCTGATTCAATCCAATTCAGACAGATTCAGGTAATGGCAGAATCTGCTGAAAAGACTACAGCTTTGGCCGACAGCATCTATGAAGCTATCAAGAATGGTGCAGACTTTGAAAAATTGGCTCAAAAATATGCACAGACCGGTGAAGCAACTTGGGTGAACGCACAAGGTTGGGAAGGCGCTGCATTAAGCAATGAAAATACAGAACTCATCAAAAACCTGATTGAACAGCCTGTAAAAGAAATCAAAAATATCAAAGCTGGACAGGGCAATATTATCTTGCAGATTATGGATAAAAAAGCTATCAAAAACAAATATAAGGTAGCTGTAGTAAAATGTCCTGTAGAATTCAGCAAGGAAACATACAACAAGGCATACAATGCATTCAGCCAGTTCGTAGCACAGAATACTACTTTGAGCGAGTTGGAAAAAAATGCAGAAGAAGCTGGATACTCATTAATCCCTCGAGCAAACTTCCGCAGCGACGAACATTACGTAGGTGGTGTAAAATCAACTCGTGAAGCGTTGAAGTGGGTATTCGATGCAAAAGTTGGTGAAGTTTCACCTTTATATGAATGTGGCGATAACAACCACATGATGGTTGTTGCACTGGAAGGTATCAATAAAGCTGGATATACAAATATCAATAAAGTTGCCGATATGCTGAAAGCTGAAATCGTCAGAAACAAAAAAGCCGAAATCATTATGAACCAAATGAACGGTTTCAACGCATTGAGCCAAGTTAAGGCAATGAAAGATGCTGTAAGCGATAGTGTAAAACATGTATCATTTGCTGCCCCTGCTTATATTTCAGTTACCCGTGCAAGCGAACCTGCAATCAGCGCTTATGCAAGCAAAGCTGAACTAAACAAGGTCTCAGCTCCAATCAAGGGTAATGCCGGAGTATACATGATTCAAGTTTACAACAAAGAAAATAGCGCTGAAACATTTGACGCTAAGGCTGAAGAGTCAAGACTTTCAAATATGTCTACCAACTATGCAAGCCAGTGCATTTATGAACTTCGCGACAAGGCTGAAATTGTAGACCATCGCTACTTGTTCTTCTAACCAGTGACTTATATCACATATTGAATATAAAGAACCGTTCCTCTCTTGCTTGCAAGAACAGGAACGGTTCTTTTTTTATAACCACCACCATTACCCTACCAATACATAAACTTGATAGCGTGTAACAGGAGTTACTGGAGTCAACGATAAATACCCTTTTGCAACTTTCCCTTTCTCACATTGCAACGGATATTTTTGCCGCATCATCTCATGAAAAGCAACAGCCTCTTCATCAGCAAAATAATGTTCTACCATATATTTTCCCCTTGAACCAACTTCCATCCACCTATCAAAAAAGAGTCTGGAAACTACACCCATATTCATCCGAAAATTGATTTCCACACAAGGGTGCAGCAAATAATGCCCCATCTGCCGGCAAATCATCATGTCTACCCCTAAATATCCCCGGTAACATTGACCCAGTGCTACAGAAAACAAATGCTGCAATTGACCATTAACCACGGCTAGAGTTTCCTCTTTCACAAATGTTCTAATCTGACCTATAATTGCGTCATCACTCAACAGTTGATTCGCCTTATAATTTCCGTGAGAGTCTGTTTCAAACAAAGAATATCCCACAAAAGAGATGTGCCCCTGACCATCTGAATAATATTCCATCGCAAAATCACATATCTTATCATAAAAAGGCTCCACCATAATAAAACCTTGTGTCCGCAAGACACGTTTCACCCATCCTTGAAGTGAATCATTCCAATCATCTGCCGCACATCTGGTCACTCCTCTCCCACTCCCCGACCAAGGGGATTTCAAGACTACTTCAGGATGAGAAGAAAGCAGAGATTCTACTTCGTCCAAAGAAAGAGATTTCCACGATTCGCCACAGACACCTTTTACCTCTTGAAAACTCCGCAGCACCTCCATAGCCCATTCACGTGAAGAATAACGGCGATACATCTGCAGTTCTGCCTCAGTGGGCAAATATTCTGCCTCTATTCCTTTTTCCTTCAGCTGAAAAGAGAATGATGGACTCCAACCCCATGGGAGATAATCTGTTTGAAGCCAATCAGAACAGATCGAGACAGAAACCTGCAGTCCTTTCTGCACAAGAGAACAGACAAAGTCTTTTGCTAAATCCTCATCACTCACTTTTACTACACTCCCCGGCTCTGCATACCACACCGGCAGCAACTCAAGATCATGTTTCATTCGGATTATCTCACCGGAGGCCTTATAATAAGGTGTAAAATTAGCCAATGCCATATCATTTTCCGGATTGAAAAAATACATATCAAAATCCATCCTACATAATTTGAAATTAACAACTGCAAAGATACTGACTTTTACGCATCCAATAAACTTAATCTGGATAAGACACACAAAAAGTAAATATTCTACAGTTCAATCTCCATCGTGCCCAAAGACACAAATTAACCACCACTGCTGTAGGTGGAATAAGTTGACGCAATATTCAACTTCACCCATGAAGGACCCATGTCAAATGCTATGGCTTTAACAGCAACACAAGCACCTCAAGCCAGTGATAAAAGTTGAAGTGCTGCATAATAACAGTCGGATAGCTTGATGCAATATTTCATTTATGCCAACGAAAAGAAGAGTTACAGTCGGCGGTCAATAAAACGGCGTCACTGATTTATAAAACACAAGTTCCGTTTTATAAACCACAGATTATAACTTTAGAATCTATAGGGAGGAACCCGAAGAATGATATTTCTGCTCTGCAGTTATCAGTAAGAATCTTTATAGTATACATCAATTCAACTCCTACAATAAATAAATACTAAAATTAATTTCTCAAAATAGAAAAATTGCAATCTAGAGTTGACAATATAAGGAAGTATTACTATATTTGCACCCAAGAAAAAGAAATTCATGGAAGCATTTTACAGAACACATAATTATTTAGTAGAACACACCAACGCTCCTGTCCGTCGTGACTTGATGGATGAAATTGACTGGAACGCACGACTAATAGGCATCAAGGGGACCCGCGGTGTGGGAAAGACTACGTTTCTACTGCAATATGCTAAGGAAAAATTCGGGACAGACCGTTCTTGCCTATTTGTCAACATGAATAATTTTTATTTCTCCGAATCTTGCCTAATCAATTTTGCAGGAGAATTTGTCAAACGAGGAGGAAAAGTATTACTCATAGACCAGGTGTTCAAACTACCTAATTGGAGTCACGACCTGCGTACTTGCTATGAACGCTACCCTAACTTGAAAATCGTATTTACCGGGTCATCTGTGATGCGATTAAAAGATGAGAATCCAGAACTGAACGGATTAGTACATTCATATAATCTCAGGGGCTTTTCTTTCCGTGAATTTTTGAACCTACAAACAGGCTATCATTTTTCATCCTATTCATTGGAAGAAATTTTAAACAATCATGAGCACATTGCAAAAACAATTCTTCCACATATCAATCCACTCAACTATTTCCAAGATTATATCCATCACGGGTTCTATCCATTTTTCCTGGAAAAAAGGAACTTTTCAGAAAATCTGCTGAAAACGATGAATATGATGATTGAAGTAGACATTCTTCTAATCAAACAAATTGAGCTGAAATACCTGTCAAAAATAAAGAAATTACTATATTTGCTAGCGGTAGACGGGCCAATTGCTCCCAATGTAAGTCAACTGGCAGCCGAGATACACACATCACGCGCCACCGTAATGAACTACATCAAGTATTTGGCAGATGCACGGCTCATCAATATGGTCTATCCAAAAGGGGAAGAATTTCCAAAGAAACCAGCTAAGATAATGATGCACAATACAAATTTAATGTATAGCATCTATCCGGTAAAAGTGGAAATTCAAGATGTACTGGAAACTTTTTTTGTAAACACTATGTGGAAAGACCATAAAGTAAATAAAGGGGAAAAAGGAACTTCCTTCCTAGTAGACGGAAACACTCATTTCCGTATCTGCCCAGAAGGAACGAAAATAAAAAGCAATCCAAACGTTTATTATGCTATGCATAAGATGGAACTTGGACATGGGAACCAAATTCCATTATGGCTGTTCGGATTCTTGTATTAACGCAATCAAAACATGTAGAATTAACTTATTTCCTAATATTAATTAGTAAATTGTATGACTAAACAAAAAAAATTTATCACTTGTGATGGTAACCAGGCTGCAGCACATATCTCATATATGTTCTCAGAAGTTGCAGCTATCTATCCTATCACCCCATCTTCTACAATGGCTGAATATGTAGACGAATGGGCAGCCGCTGGTCGTAAAAACATCTTCGGCGAAACTGTTTTGGTTCAGGAAATGCAGTCTGAAGGTGGTGCTGCCGGTGCAGTACACGGTTCTCTTCAGGCTGGTGCTTTGACAACTACTTATACTGCTTCTCAGGGACTTTTGTTGATGATCCCTAATATGTATAAAATCGCAGGTGAGTTCTTGCCATGTGTATTTCACGTATCTGCACGTACATTGGCTTCTCATGCTCTGTGTATCTTTGGCGACCATCAAGATGTTATGTCTACTCGCCAGACTGGTTTTGCTATGCTGTGCGAAGGTTCTGTTCAGGAAGTAATGGACTTGGCTGGTGTTGCTCACTTGTCAACTATCAAATCAAGAGTTCCATTCGTTAACTTCTTCGACGGTTTCCGTACTTCACATGAAATCCAGAAGATTGAAATGTTGGAAAACGAAGACTTGGCTCCGCTGGTTGACCAGGAAGCTTTGGCTGAATTCCGCAAACGTGCTTTGACTCCTAACAAGCCAGTAGCTCGCGGTATGGCTGAAAACCCTGACCACTTCTTCCAGCACAGAGAATCTTGTAACCCATTCTATGATGCAGTACCTGCTATCGTAGAAGAATATATGAACGAAATCAACAAGATTACAGGTCGCAACTATGGCTTGTTCAGCTACTATGGTGCAGACGACGCAGAACGCATAATCATCGCTATGGGTTCTGTAACAGAAGCTGCCCGCGAAGCCATCGACCACTTGGTAGCCAACGGAGAAAAAGTTGGTTTGGTTTCTGTACACTTGTATCGTCCGTTCTCTGCTAAACACTTCTTGGCAGCAGTTCCTAAGACAGCAAAACGTATCGCTGTTCTTGACCGTACAAAAGAACCTGGAGCAACTGGTGAACCTTTGTTCTTGGATGTAAAAGAATGTTTCTACGGACAGGAAAATGCTCCTCTTATCGTAGGTGGACGCTATGGATTGGGCTCTAAGGATACTACTCCAGCACAAATCTTGTCTGTATACGAAAACTTGGCATTGCCTATGCCTAAAGACCACTTCACTATCGGTATCGTAGACGACGTTACTTTCACTTCTCTTCCTCAGAAAGAAGAAATCGCATTGGGCGGTGAAGGTATGTTCGAAGCTAAATTCTATGGTCTGGGTGCTGACGGTACTGTAGGTGCCAACAAGAACTCTGTAAAGATTATCGGTGAAAACACTGATAAATACTGCCAGGCTTACTTCGCATACGACTCTAAGAAATCAGGTGGTTTCACTTGTTCTCACTTGCGTTTCGGCGACCATCCTATCCGCTCTACTTACCTGGTTAACACACCTAACTTCGTAGCTTGCCACGTACAGGCTTACCTGCACATGTATGATGTAACTCGTGGTTTGCGTAAGAACGGCACATTCTTGCTGAACACTATCTGGGAAGGAGAAGAATTGGCTAAGAACTTGCCTAACAAGGTTAAGAAATATTTCGCAGAAAACAATATCTCTGTTTATTATATCAACGCAACTAAGATTGCTCAGGAAATTGGTTTAGGTAACCGTACAAACACTATCCTTCAGTCTGCATTCTTCCGTATCACAGGAGTCATTCCAACAGACTTGGCTGTAGAACAGATGAAGAAGTTCATCGTTAAATCTTATAGCAAGAAGGGTGAAGATGTTGTCAACAAGAACTTTGCTGCAGTAGAACGCGGTGGTGAATATCAGCAGTTGACTGTTGATCCAGCATGGGCTAGCTTGGAAGTAGAAGCTGCTGCAACCAACAATGACCCTGCATTCATCAACGAAATCGTTCGTCCTATCAACGGTCAGGATGGTGACTTGCTGCCAGTTTCTGCATTCAAAGGTATCGAAGACGGTACTTGGCATCAGGGAACAGCTAAATACGAAAAACGTGGTGTAGCTGCTTTCGTTCCTGAATGGAATCCTGAAAACTGTATTCAGTGTAACAAGTGTGCATTTGTTTGCCCTCACGCTGCTATCCGTCCGTTTGTCCTTGACGAAGAAGAACAGAAGGGTGCTAACTTCACTTCTTTGAAGGCTGTAGGAAAACAGTTTGCTGGCATGACATTCCGTATGCAGGTTGACGTAATGGACTGCTTGGGCTGCGGTAACTGTGTTGATGTATGTCCGGGTAATCCTAAGAAGGGAGGCAAGGCTCTTGCTATGAAGCCACTGGAAACTCAGTTGGGCGAAGCTGCAAACTGGACTTACTGTTCTGACAACGTGAAGTCTAAACAGAACTTGGTAGACATCAAATCTAACGTGAAGAATTCTCAGTTCGCTACTCCTCTGTTCGAGTTCTCTGGAGCTTGCTCTGGTTGTGGTGAAACTCCATACGTGAAACTGATTTCTCAGCTGTTCGGAGACCGTGAAATGGTAGCCAACGCTACAGGATGTTCTTCTATCTATTCTGGTTCAGTTCCTTCAACTCCTTACACTACTAACGAAAAAGGTCAGGGTCCTGCTTGGGCAAACTCATTGTTCGAAGACTTCTGCGAATTCGGTTTAGGTATGGATATGGCCAACAAGAAGATGCGCAATCGTCTTGAAGAAGCCATGAAGACTGCTATCGCTTATGAAGATACCCCAGCTGAATATAAAGAAGCATTCCAAGAATGGATTGACGGACGCAACGATGCAGACAAGAGCAAAGCTGCTGCCGAAAAGATTATCCCAATGGTAGAGGCTTCTAAAGATAAATGTGCTGCTTGCGCTACTATCGCAGAATTCCAAGACTACTTGGTAAAACGCTCACAGTGGATTATCGGTGGTGACGGTGCTTCTTACGATATTGGCTACGGTGGTCTTGACCATGTAATCGCTTCTGGCGAAGACGTAAACATCTTGGTATTGGATACCGAAGTTTACTCTAACACCGGCGGTCAGTCTTCTAAGGCTACTCCTCTTGGTGCAATCGCTAAGTTTGCTGCTTCTGGTAAGCGTGTACGCAAGAAAGACCTTGGTATGATTGCTACTACTTACGGTTATGTATACGTAGCTCAGATTGCTATGGGTGCTGACCAGGCACAGACTTTGAAAGCTATCCGCGAAGCAGAAGCTTATCCAGGTCCATCATTGGTTATCGCATACGCTCCATGTATCAACCACGGTTTGAAAGCAGGTATGGGTAAATCTCAGGCTGAAGAAGCTAAGGCTGTAGAATGTGGTTACTGGCACTTGTGGCGCTTCAACCCAGCTTTGGAAGAAGAAGGTAAGAACCCATTCTCACTGGATTCTAAAGAACCTAACTGGGATGCATTCCAGGATTACTTGAAGGGTGAAGTTCGTTTCGCTTCTGTTATGAAACAGTATCCTACTGAAGCTGCCGACTTGTTCAACGCTTGTGAAGACATGGCCAAGAAACGCTATGCTTCTTACAAACGTATGGCTGCTATGAACTGGGCTAGCGAAGAAGAATAATCAAAATCTATTTCAAAGTTAAATAACTAAAACCAAACGGCTATCTTCATGTAAAAAAGAAGGTAGCCGTTTCTTTTATACTCAATATGAAATATCTGATAGTATCCGACATTCATGGCTCATTGCCTGCACTAGAAAAAGTGATGGAATATTTCCACAAACTAAACTGCGACATGCTCTGTATCCTGGGAGACATTCTCAATTATGGCCCAAGAAACAGAATTCCGGAAGGAATCAACCCACAGGAAATCGCAGCCAGACTAAACGAAATGGTAGACCAAATTATCGCTATACGTGGCAATTGTGATTCTGAAGTTGACCAAATGCTGCTGCAATTTCCTATCATGGCCAATTATGCTCTTATTGTAGACAACGGAAAACGAATGTTCCTCACTCATGGCCATATCTATAACGAGGAACAGCAACCTAAAGGCAAGCACGACTGCTTCTTTTATGGTCATACCCATTTATGGAAACTGGAAAAAACGGAAAACGGAAAGATTATATGCAACACCGGTTTCGTAACTTTCCCTAAAGGCGGGAAAGAGCCTACATTTGCCATTTATGAGAATGGCAAGATATCTATCCATAACCTCCAGGGAGACATCCTAAAAAGCATTGGATAAGACTATCCGACAAGCTTACAAGATAAAAAGGTCGCAACTCTTTCAAATTGCGACCTTTTCTTGTTACTCAAACAAATCTTCCGGATAACCTACATCTACAAGAAAGAGGGCATGCCCCGGAACAGAAGAACCTGCACTGCATCTATCTTTCTGTTCTATCACCTTACGAAATCCCTCTACTGAGAGTTTGCCACGCCCTACTTCTACCAATGTACCTACTATCGCACGCACCATATTACGCAAAAAGCGGTCGGCCTGAATGGTAAACACCCATTCATTTTCTCCACACTGCCCCCAATAAGCCTGCATGATACGACAGTTATTTGTCTTGACATCTGTATGAAGTTTACTGAAACTGGTGAAGTCAGTATAGTCGAACAAGGTTTGAGCAGCCCGGTTCATCGCCTCAAAATCAAGCGGCTGAAACAGTCTCCACGCATACGAACGAACAAAAGGGTCTTTCCGAGTAGTGACATAATACTTATAGGTACGATAAGTGGCATCAAAACGAGCATGAGCATCCCCCTTCACTCGCTTTACGGCATACACTCCAATATCGGGAGGCAACAACCGGTTCAGCTTGTCGGTCACGGTGTCCACATCCAACTCTTTGTCAAAGTCAAAGTGCGCCACCATCAGACGAGCATGCACACCGGCATCTGTACGCCCCGCCCCTACTACTTCTATTTCACTCCGCAAGAAAGTAGACAGAGCCGTCATCAACGTTTCCTGTACACTACTTCCATTCGGCTGAATCTGCCAGCCGTGATAATTTGCCCCGTCATAAGCCAGGTAAATAAAATATCTTGCCATCTTTCTATTTCAGTCTGATTTTATCTAACAGTAATATGAAAACATCCCTGACGCAATTCATACTTCACATAACACCGGTTGGTTTTGCGCAAATCGCGCAGCACTTCAGAAAGCACCAGCTTCAACGTATCAGAACTCACATCCTGCATCGGACGCCCGTCAGGGGCTTCAACCTTTGCAAAACGACGCCAACTCACATCAAAAGTAGTGCCATAAGCATGACACGAATTGATGGATGCATTGCTGTTGATACGGCGCAAACGCTTCACGTCATCTTTGGTACGAAGCACAGATGTAACGATTATCTTGTTTGGGTTCAACCCCTTACACTCCAGCGAATCCAAGAAATTCGCCCCGATTGTATCCAGTAACGTACTGGCCTTAGGGATCAGATAAGGGATTGAATGGGTAAGAGAATCTACCGCATATCTCTCGCAGTCGGCTATCAAATCCAGCTTTCCTTCCAGTTCCTCGGCCTGTACTTTCGACTGGATAGGACGGATACCCAATTTCTTAGCGACCTTGAGCTGTACATCATTCAAATCTCCAAAACTACGTTTATAACTCACCACCCCACGAATATTATGCGGGTCATTCATTTTCATTGACATATCTTTCTCCTTACACCCGCCCAGGCTCAAGGAGATTCCTAAAAATACCACTGCAGCACAAGTGGTCAATACATTTCTCATTCTTCTTATTTTACAATCCGCACAAAGATAACACATAAAAATGAAAAGTTCACACATTATATAAACAAGGATATTTTTCTGCTCACACAAAGAGTAATATTTTAAGCATCCCGAAAATAATTTAAGCTATCCTATCACACAAATGAAAAGGAATGATTAAATTTGCACGAAAATAACTCAACGAAGACATCAAAAACAACTGAATGATTGAGAAACATATAGTATTGGAAGATATTGATCCTGTCATATTCTATGGAGTAAACAACACCAATATGCAGACGATCAAAGCACTGTTTCCCAAACTCCGAATCGTGGCACGTGGCAATGTCATCAAGGTAATGGGCAACGAAGAAGAGATGTGCGCCTTTGAAGAAGCAATACTGGCCTTGGAAAAACATTGTGCGCAATTCAACTCACTCAACGAAGAAAGCATTATCGATATCGTGAAGGGGAAAAAACCTCAAGTGGGAAACAGCAACGAGGTGATTGTTTATAGTGTTAGCGGAAAACCTATTGCGCCAAGAAGTTCAAACCAAGCCAAACTGGTAAAGGATTTTAAGAAAAACGATATGATTTTCGCCATCGGACCTGCCGGTTCCGGAAAGACCTACACAGCCATCGCATTGGCAGTGCGTGCCTTAAAAAACAAAGAAATCAAAAAGATTATCCTTAGCCGACCTGCTGTAGAGGCCGGTGAAAAACTGGGATTCCTTCCCGGTGATATGAAAGAGAAAATCGACCCTTATCTGCAACCGCTCTATGATGCCTTGCAAGACATGATTCCAGCTGCCAAGCTAAAAGAATATATGGAGTTGAATGTCATCCAGATTGCCCCTCTCGCTTTTATGCGCGGACGCACTCTGAACGATGCTGTAGTCATCTTGGACGAGGCACAGAACACTACCACTCAACAGATAAAAATGTTCCTCACCCGAATGGGCATGAACACCAAAATGATTATCACTGGTGATATGACCCAGATAGACCTCCCTTCCTCACAGACTTCTGGACTGGTGCAAGCCATGCATATCCTGAAGGGTGTGAAAGGAATCAGCTTCATCGAACTCAACAAAAAAGACATCGTACGACACAAGTTGGTTACCCGCATTGTGGATGCTTACGAAAAGTATGAAGAGCTGAAAAAGGAAGCTAAAAACAAAGAGAAAGAGACGAATACACAAAAATAATTCATTCATCGTTTAAATTGATTAAAAATGAGCAAAGCTTTAACAAAAACAGACTACAATTTTCCTGGACAGAAAAGTGTATATCATGGTAAGGTACGTGACGTGTACAATATCAATGATGAAAAACTCGTGATGGTTGCTACCGACCGCATCTCAGCTTTTGACGTAGTACTGCCAGAAGGTATTCCTTTCAAAGGCCAGATGCTGAACCAGATTGCCGCCAAATTTCTTGACGCCACTACCGACATCTGTCCAAACTGGAAGTTGGCCACTCCAGACCCAATGGTAACTGTAGGTGTAATGTGTGAAGGATTCCCTGTAGAAATGATTGTACGCGGATATTTGTGCGGAAGTGCATGGCGTGCCTACAAAAGCGGCATTCGTGAAATCTGCGGAGTTCGCCTGCCAGAAGGTATGCGTGAAAATGAAAAATTCCCCCAGCCAATCATCACTCCTACTACAAAGGCTGAAATGGGCATGCACGATGAAGATATCTCTAAGGAAGAAATCTTGGCCAAAGGACTGGCTACACCCGAAGAATATGCTGTATTGGAAAAATACACTTTAGCTCTCTTCGAACGTGGTACTCAGATGGCTGCTGAAAGAGGACTAATCTTGGTAGATACTAAATATGAATTCGGTAAACACAACGGAGAAATCTATCTGATGGACGAAATCCATACTCCCGACTCAAGCCGTTACTTCTATTCTGAAGGCTATCAGGACAGATTCGAAAAGGGAGAAGCTCAGAAACAACTCTCTAAGGAGTTTGTACGCGAATGGTTGATGGCCAACGGATTCCAGGGAAAAGAAGGTCAGACTGTACCTGAAATGACTCCGGAAATCGTTTCTTCTATCAGCGAACGCTATATCGAACTGTTTGAACACATCACTGGAGAATCATTCGTAAAAGCTGACACTGAAGCATTGACTGAACGTATTGACAAAAACGTTACTGAATATTTGACTAAGTAATCGTTTTTGTTACTCAATATCAAAAAAACAGCAACCGGGGCCACGGCTCCGGTCTGTTTCTTTAATCTAACCACCATATTCATCTATTATGTCTAACTATCCTCAGGAAAGCATCAAACCATATAACGAGAACGAAAGCAAAGCTACTCAAGTAGAGAAAATGTTTGATAACATCGCACCATCGTATGATAATCTGAACCATGTACTCTCACTGAGTATTGATAAATCGTGGAGACGAAAAGCTATTAAATGCCTCAAGCCGTTCCATCCGCAAAAGATGCTGGATGTAGCTACTGGTACAGGCGATTTCGCCATACAGGCTTGCCGCATGCTAAGTCCTAAAGAACTCATCGCTACGGATATCTCTGAAGGTATGATGAATGTGGGACGAAAAAAAGTGAAACAAGCCGGACTGGAAAAAAGCATCTCTTTTGCCAAAGAAAACTGTACAGCTCTCTCTTTTCCTGACAACCATTTTGATGCCATCACGGTGGCATTCGGGGTACGTAACTTTGAGAACCTTGACCGCGGACTGCAGGAAATGCATCGCGTGCTTGTTCCTGGAGGTCATCTGGTCATCCTGGAATTTTCAGAACCTACCACCTTCCCGGTTAAGCAGTTCTATGCGCTCTACTCTAAAATCGTAATCCCCTCAGTGGGCAAGCTGTTCTCTAAAGACCGAAAGGCTTATACTTACTTGCCTGAGTCTATCAAAGCTTTTCCACAAGGGAAAATCATGCAAGGCATCATCCGCAAGGCAGGATTCAGCGATGTGAAATACCGCCAACTGACTTTCGGTATATGCACCTTATATTTTGCTACTAAATAATTTGCCTAAAATCATCATGCCATGAAAAAATTTGGATTGATAGGCTATCCTCTCGGACACTCATTTTCAAGAAACTTCTTCAATGAAAAGTTCCATTCTGAAAATATCCGAGCCGAATATGTCAACTTCGAAATTTCAACTATCGAACAGTTCCCTGAAGTAATCAAAGCGAATCCGGACCTTTGCGGATTGAACGTGACTATCCCCTACAAAGAAAAGGTTATACCCTACCTCAACCGGCTAGACCCTGATGCTGCTGCTATTGGAGCTGTCAATGTCATCCGATTCGAACGTAATGCCTTCGGAAAGGTAGAACTTACCGGATATAACTCTGATGTCATCGGATTTGAACGGTCTATCGAACCTCTACTGGAGCCTCATCATAAAAAAGCTTTGATTCTTGGCACTGGAGGAGCTTCTAAAGCTGTAAGACATGCACTGGAAAGACTTGGATTGGAAATCAGATTCGTTTCGAGAACAGCACATGATAATCCGCTGTATCTTACTTACAATGAGCTTACTCCGGAAATCATGGCTGACTATAAAGTGATTGTAAACACCAGCCCGGTTGGTATGTATCCTCATGCAGATGAATTTCCGGATATTCCTTATGAATGTCTTACTTCTCAGCACTTATTATACGACCTGCTTTATAATCCGGACACTACCTTATTTATGAAAAAAGGAAGCGAACAGGGGGCAGTGGTAAAAAACGGACTTGAAATGTTATTGCTCCAAGCTTTTGCCGCTTGGGATATATGGAACCAATGAGAAAAAAAATATTACTGACAATACTTACCGTGGTATTCCTGCTGGCGGGTATCCTCGTGGGAGGCAGTCTTTACATGATAGATTACTCACTGAAACCTGTCAACCGTGGGAAAGATATGCAAGGTTCTTTGGAATTTATGAAAGGACGGTATCCGCATATCAATACATGGCTAGACAGCATTCAGCAGTGTGGAGCCTTGCGTGATACGTTTATTGTAGCCCCGGACGGCATCAAGCTGCACGCTTTTTATGCCAAGGCTTCTCACCCTACTTCACGCACTGCAATTATCGTGCATGGATATACCGACAATGCCATCCGCATGTTCCACATCGGGTATCTGTATAATCAGACAATGGACTACAATATTCTGCTGCCCGACCTCCGTTACACCGGACTTTCCGAAGGAGATGCCATACAAATGGGATGGCTGGACCGGAAGGATGTCATGCAATGGATAGATACAGCACCAACCTTATTTGGCGATTCTCTGAAAGCTGTTGTACATGGCATTTCAATGGGAGCTGCTACCACCATGATGACTTCAGGAGAGAATTTGCCGCACTTCATTCGCTGCTTTGTGGAGGATTGCGGATACACTAGTGTATGGGACCAATTTGAAAAAGAACTGAAGGCTCAGTTCGGACTTCCTTCTTTCCCTTTGCTCTATACCGCCAGCTGGTTCTGCAAACTGAAAAACGGATGGAACTTTCAAGAAGCCTCAGCCTTGAAACAGATTGCACAATGTTCCAAGCCAATGTTTTTCATTCATGGAGATAAGGACGACTATGTTCCTACTTGGATGATTTACAAACTATATGAAGCAAAGCCGGAACCTAAAGAAATGTGGATTGTTCCGGGAGCAGGCCATGCCACTTCTTATTTGCTGTACCCTGAAAAGTACACCGAAAAAGTGAAAACATTTGTAGATAAATATATTCCATAAACTCAACAACAGTCATTTATGACCAAACAGTAAACATATTAATATAAATTTCTTGCGGAATTGCCTTTATTGGTGATTCCGCATTCTTTATTTCATAAAACATCGTCTGTAGCAAAACTTACAGAGTACCTCTAAGCAAGTCCATTGAATATTGATGCACTTGCTTTTGAGAATGTAGGCAGAACTCTACTTAAATGAATGATAAGACTCAAGACAATTGAAAATATGAGTTTGAAGTGAAACGATATTACCGCGAAAGGCATTCAGATGAAAGAAAAATGCAATATGCTTCTTTTGTGTGTTTTGTTTGTGTACATTTGTATCAATAGAAGTTACCCAAATTAATAAATCAAAACTTTATGAAAAAGAAATACATTTTACTTTCACTACTCTTCAGTTCTTCATTGCATGCAGCAGATATTCAGATAAAGCAATTCAGGCATACCGGCCCTATAGCTCTTTCTGCTCCTGTTATGACTGATAGCCTGAATGTCAACGGGAAGCAGTTCGACTTAAAGGAACTACTCAAGACCAATATCTCATTCGAAAAAGCCTTCAACTCTCCCTCGCTGACTGAAGCAGACAGCAACGGCATGGTGTCACTGCAAAATACAGGAAAAGGCTACTCAATGCATCTCTTGTCTTTTTATCTCAACAGCGACCGCTTCTGCAAAGGAGAATTGAAAGTCAAAGGGAATGGTACTTTTCAAGTCTACGTGGATGGAAAAGAAGTAAATGCCGAATCAAATCTGAATCTGGAACCAAGAAGGTATGAAGTGGTTATCAAATATCTTGCCGACCAATCTCTTTCTCATCCGGAACTCAACGTAATCTACGATACAGCATCCGATGCCATAGTGGAGGCAACAACCAACCCAGAGAAACGATATACATTGACCGATGTAATGACAGGTAAAGATGTGGCAGGAGCCAGCCTGTCTCCCAACGGACAATATGCACTTATCTCATACGTCAACCGGTTTGAAGGAGGAGGCGGCGAGTATCTGGGACAACTCAGAACTGCCGACGGAAAGGTCCTCATGCAGTCTAAGGAATTGGTTGGAGCCGCATGGATGCCAAAATCGAACGCCTACTACTTTACGCGAAAAGGCATGAAAGGAAGAGAACTGGTCAGCGTCAATCCGGTCGACCACAAGGAAACCATACTGGCTAACCATATTCCTGAAGGCCGTTTCTTCATGTCGCCCGATGAGAAAAACCTGTTTTATATGGTACAAGAAAACGGACCGCAAGAAGACAAGGAAATCAAACGTATCATCGAACCGGAAGACCGGATACCCGGATTCCGCAACAGGTCTTTCATCTGGAAATACAACCTTGAATCCGGATTATACCAACAACTCACTTTCGGGCATCATACCACAGCCATCAATGACATCAGCCAAGATGGGAAACTGCTGCTGTTCAGCACTACCAGCAACGGTTATACTTCGCTGCCTCTCTCCCGGACTAGCTTGTACTGCCTCAATTTGGAAACAATGACTGCCGAAACCATTTGGGAGGATGCCGCCTACCGCAATGCCGCCCTCTTTTCACCTCAAGGAGATGAATTGTTGGTATTCGGCACTGGAGACAGTTTTGGAGGTATAGGACGCAATGTAAAGAAAGGGCAGACCGTCAACAGTTTCGACGGACAGCTGTTCATTTATAACCTCAAGACAAAGAAAGCACGCCCTTTGACTAAAGATTTCAACCCGAATGTCAGCACAGCGGTATGGAGCAAATCCGACGGACAAATCTATCTACAAGGTGAAGATGAAGATTGCGTAAGAATTTTCAAATGCAATCCGAAGAATGGAGAAATCAGCCGACTTAATCTTCCGGAAGAAGTCATTGCCCGCTTTGCTCTGGCAGAAAAAGCCCCAGTTATGTTAAGCTACGGACAAAGCGCATCGAATGCTAACAGACTTTACACCTATCATCTTGATAAGGATAAAGCAGTATTGATTGATGACCTTTCGGCTGAAAAATTGAAAGATGTGAAACTGGGAGAAGTACATCAATGGGACTTCAAATCGGCCGACGGCACAAGAATCCAAGGTAGATATTATCTGCCTCCACATTTCGACCCGAACAAAAAATATCCGCTTATCGTAAACTACTACGGCGGAACATCACCTACCAGCCGAAATATGGAAGGAAGATATGCTACCCACATGTATGCAGCACAGGGCTATGTGGTATACATCGTCAACCCTAGCGGAACTACCGGCTTTGGCCAAGAGTTCTCTGCCCGCCATGTCAATGCCTGGGGTGATAAGACTGCAGATGAAATCATCAGGGGCACAGAGCTATTCTGTAAAGAACACCCGTTTGTCGACAAGACTAAAATAGGCTGTATCGGTGCTAGTTACGGTGGGTTCATGACACAATATCTGCAAACCAAAAGCAATCTGTTTGCCGCCGCCATCAGCCATGCCGGTATCAGTGCGCTAAGCAGTTATTGGGGAGAAGGCTACTGGGGATATTCTTATTGCAGCATTGCCAATGCCAATACCTATCCTTGGAGCAACCCTGACTTCTTCACACAACACAGTCCTCTGTTTCATGCAGATAAAATCAATACTCCCCTCCTGCTGATTCATGGCAATGCAGACACCAATGTTCCTATAGGTGAAAGTATTCAGATGTTTGCTGCAATGAAGATTCTAGGAAAAGAAGTGGAATTGATAGAAGTGGAAGAGCAAGACCATCATATCATTGACTATAGCAAGCGAACCAAATGGCAAAATACCTTGTTTGCATGGTTTGCCAAATGGCTGAAAGGTCAGCTGGAATGGTGGGATGAACTTTATCCTAAACGGAATTTATAAAAAAGACGCCTCAGAGTGTTTACTTTCACTCTGAGGCGTCTTTTTTATGCCAGTATCTTAACAGAACAAGCTAGCAAGTACTATCAGTAATAATTGCACCAGACTCTACATTTTAAATACATCATTATAGTCTTTCTCTCTACATTTGTTGAAGAAATAGTCCATCAGGAACTGTGCATTTTTTCTTACAAGTTCCCTTCCATGCTCAGCACCCAAGATACTGTTCAGTCCGGCATCCTTAAGACATCCGTTATCAAGAAGATAGCAAGACATCTCGTAAGGGATAGAGTTTTTGTCGGTCAATAATCCCATCGCTTTTTTTTCTGCTTGCTCTTGATTATAATAAGGATTGTCGGGAGAAGCCACACAGTCGCATAGATTTTTCATAAAGCACAGTCCATTTTTAGGAGTGGCAGACAACATTACTAAGCCATCTCCCAAAGTAGAGAAATCTAAATCTGAAGTTTTTTTGTATTTTATCTTTTTTTCAATAAAACTAACCATTTCGTCTACATCTTTAAAGAACATAAACTGCTTGCCTTTGGTAGCCTTAATAAAATCTTTATATACTTTCTCTTGGTTGTTCGGCCCTAAGGTAGATTTCAACTCTTTAAATTTTTCTTTCATTCCCGGATTTTCACTGATACGGTAATTCATCATTGCACCATTATGATACCAGTATTCTCCATATTTAAAGAGAGTGGAAGTTACCAATGTATCACCCGGAACCGGTCGTTGAGAATTCAGTTCCAACGACTCTTTTGTCACTTTATAATATGTGTTATCTTCTATCAGACTTTTGAATACAAAATACTCATTAGTCTCGCTCTCTACTGTATACATAGCTTCATTTACAGAACCTATATTCATATAATAGGCATTGTGGTCAGCTTTATTGTATTCTTGTATAAGCTTGATGTATTCCGGTGCCGTTATACCCAAAAGAGGAGTTCTACCCATCAATACAGTATTGATTCTTTTGGAATACAGCATGATGTCTTTGGTTCTTTCATCCATACTATCATCATCTTCGTATTCGCTCATTATCTCATCCATAGAGCACAGATAGTCTTCATAACATCCTATATTGATGTAGCAATTCATAAAGAACCATTCTATCTTGTTCCTATATTTCAAATAGTCGCCTTCTTCAATATTAGAGAAGTCGAAGAACTCCTGGAGTCTTTCGTTTTCGGGAGCCGTTTCGTATTCTTTGTCGAGTATGTCATATATAGCCTTGGCAAGGTTTTCCAAGCCTTTATTTTCCGGATTATATACTTTCACTCCCATATTCCAACTTTGGAAACTATGCCACAGGATGAAACGTATATCCTCTATATTTATTTCGTCATAGTAATATTCGTCGTCCAAATCATAGAAAGGCAATCTGCTGCCATATCTCTTTTCACACTCCGATGTAAATACCTGCCATATACCTGTTTGCGAAATGACATCTTCGAACCATGCACCTATAAAGATAGCCGCGTCTTTGTATATGCCTTCTTCTGCCATAGGGTCGCCTGCCATTACATCGTATTCATAAATAACCTTCATCAACTTGTTTACTATATCACAATAATACCTGTCTACGGCATCTGTTTTCGTATAAGGATGAAAATAAAGCCACTGTTGGGGATAAATCTTTTTCATATAAAACTCTATAATATTATAAAATTACATACATACTTAGTGTTGCAAATAGAAGTTCATAAACCTTCTTCATGTACGACTAAAATACAAATAAAATCTGAACAAATTACACCTTTTAGCGAAATATTTTCAATCATGGAGGATTTCAATACTCTTACTCTTCCTAATTTCCGCAAGCTAATGTCAATTATCTGCATGAGCTTGTCACGAAAGACACAAGACAATTGGAACTACTTCTACTACCTATAAGTGGTTCAAAAGCTAAACCATTCATAATATCATCCTTAAATCCAGGTTTATCACCTTCTACTGCATTATAACCTTTTTTTGAAGATTTGTCATATACAAAATAATTCAGCTTATTCTTAAATGCATAAGTTATAATCACCAGATTCTCATTTTCGAATATATCCCTCACACTCATCGCCTTTGCATATTTCTGTATATCCTTATAATCTTCTCGCCCATTATTATTACCTCCACCAATAATCTGATAAGCAGGATTCATATTCAACATATTATCTATCTGGTAAACAAACTCAGTTACCGCATTCTTATAGAAGATTTTTCCATCATACCGATAAAAGAAAGGAAAGGTAAACAATATTGCATTGTCTTTTGCAGAAGTCACTGTGGTGGGTTATTTTTTTATTTGCTTTCCTTTAGAGTCCAATAGGAAAAGTTCGTATACATCCTCTTTTCCGTCTATCCTGTTATAGAGAAAGTTATAACATATAAAGTTATCACCCTCTTTTCCCAAAGACCAGCTAACCAGGTCCGTTGAAATTTTTTCGATAAATTTACCATCATGGCTATATTTATTTAACCGCTTGGAATTAGCATCAATTATATAGACATAATCTTTATCGGCATAAAAAGAAATAGAATAAATATACTCTTCAGGACCTTCTCCACGTCTACCTATGGTATTGAGAAACTTACCTTTGCTGTCAAAACGATAGAACTTCTGTGCCTTCTGGTCTCCTACTATAATGTCATTATCTCCAACAAAAACTTGTAGTTCATTACTTAACAGACACTCTTCTGTAGTTTCCAGCGGGATATACTCTACTTTTTCAACAAATGTACTTAATGAAACAGAGCGATTGTTCTCTAAATTGTCTATTAGATTAATTGATGAAGTCTGCGAATAAGAGATAAAAGGGAATAGACTGAAACCGATTGTCAAAACAAGGTTCTTCATAATTGTAAAATTTTAGATGTAAAACTATTATTATTTTGCTATTATTGAGGACGAAATACCACAAAGGTAAGATAATCATCGTCACTTATATCTTTTCCATTATATTCAATGTTCGTAAGCATTCAGTAAACCCCGTCAGAACTCAGTCTTGATTCTTCATATTTTTGTACCCATAACCAATATTGTACAAAATGAAGAATATGACATTAGACCAATTCAAGCAGACATACGAAGACTGGAAGTCATCAGGTTTGTCTGTACGTGATTATTGCAGCAATACCGGCCTCGAAGAAGGGAAGTTCTATTACTGGCGCAGGAAACTGACCGAAGCTGCTTTTCCCGGACCACAAGGATTTGTTCCGGTGAACATGAATAATCTGAATAGTAAACTGAATATTTCTACCGTACCAACAGAGGTAGAATCCAAAAGCGGTTCAGAATGTGAGATTGTTTACGCTAATGGTGTAACACTTCGCATCAACAGTGCAATCTCATTGGAGACGCTTAAGTCATTAATTCTTTTATGCCAATAAGCCATGTTTTGTCTCAGTGACTCAGACCGTTTTTTTCTTTACCCTTATCCTACAGATATGAGGAAGAGCTTTTATTCTCTGAGTGGAATTGTGTCAGAGAAGATGGGTAAGGATGTACAGAAAGGTGATGCCTTTATATTTATCAATAAATCATTGACCAACATGAAAATACTCCATGCCGAATACGGTGGGCTGGTCATATATAATATGAAACTTGAGAGTGGTACTTTCCGTTTGTCTGATATTGACCGCGAGGACTCTTCCGCTTCACGGCCCATCAACTGATCAGAATTGACATTGATAGTGCATGGCATATCACCTTCAGATATGAAAAGAGCAGCACGCTGGTCTCCTAAAAAGGAGTGATATTATAGTAAAAACAATGTTCAAAACCTTCTGTATGTCAGGCTTTTTTCGTATCTTTACAGTAAATAAAAGATACAGAAAATGGCAGAAGATCCAAATTTAAACATAGCACTTGAGGCAGTACTTCGTGACCGTGACGACTTGTACAGACGTCTTATGCAGGCTGAGAGAAAGCTTAAAGAAATGTCTGACCTGCAGGCCATGAAAGACTCATACGAAGCCAGACTGTCAGAGAAAGACAAAATCATTGAAGCTAAGGATAAAGCCATTGAATCCAAGGATAATCGTATTGCATCGTTGGAACGTAAACTGGAGTATCTTCAGAGGAAAGTCTGGGGAGCAATGCCTGAAAAGAGAAAACTCCCTGACGACCCAAACCAATTGAAACTTGACTTCGACAGGATGGATATGACCCCAGAGGAGGAAGAGGCAGTCCGCCAGGCCATAAAAGAGGTAAGCGAGTATAAGCGGATTAAGGTCAGGGAACACGAGAAAAAAGTTCCCGTCCGCCAAAAGCTGCCGGAGCATCTCCGCCGTGAGGAAGAACATATCTATCCGGAGGGCTATCTTGGTCATGAGGACCAATGGGTGCTGTTTAATGAAACGGAAACTTCCGAACATCTTGAATATAAACCGGCAGAACTGTATGTCCGGGTTACTGTCAGACACAAAGGCATGCGCAAGGGTACAAACCGGATTATCACTGCTCCGGTGAAAAACGAACCGATACCTAAGAGTTATGCAAGTGCTTCACTGCTTACAGAACTGATGGTCGGCAAATATGTGGACCATCTTCCGTTCTACCGGCAGATACAGATGTTCAAGCGTATAGGTATCAGCCTGCCGCCATCCACTATCGAAGCCTGGTTCCATGAAGTGGCCGACCTGATGCGCCCCGCCTATTACCGCTTGAAAGAGCTGGTTCTGTCTTCCGATTATGTCCAGTCTGATGAGACGACGATACCTATAATCAACAACGAGAAGCATCAGACAATAAAAGGATATCTTTGGTTGGTACGGAGTGTGATGAACAACCAGGTTTTCTTCTTCTATCATGACGGTTCCAGAAGTATGAAAGTGGCTCTGGAACTCTTCAAGGATTATCAAGGTGCCATACAGACGGACGGGTATGCCGCTTATGGGACACTTGAAAAGATAAAAGGTATCATCATCATATGCTGTTGGGCACATGCCAGACGCTACTTTGAGAGGGCTTTGAAGCATGACAAGGCCAGGGCGGAGTATGCCCTGACCATTATAGGCATGCTCTATGACGTGGAACATATAGCCGATGACGACAACATGAATGCACAGCAGCGTATGGAACTGCGTAAACGGCTTGCATATCCTATAATCTGTTCGTTTGAGAAATGGTGTCTTGCGGAGTATGGTAAGGTCCTTCCTAAAAGTCCGATAGGACAAGCCATGCACTACTTCCTTAATCATGTGCGACAGCTGGCACATTATACAATGGACGGTAAATATTGTATAGACAATAATCTGATAGAAAATTCAGCGCGCCCTATAGCGGTCGGCAGGAAGAATTTCTTATTCTGTGGTAATCATGACGCAGCTGAAGATGCTGCTGTTATCTATTCCTTCATGGGTTGCTGCAAGGCTGCCGACGTGGACTTCAAGGGCTGGATGAACTATTTCCTTAACCACGTACATGAGTACGACAGTGATTACTCAAAGGACATTGCAGAATTACTGCCATCATCTTTAAAAGACAGGAAGATTATTTAAAGAATCTCCGAAAAGGTCACAGGTATGTATTAATGTCTTCGATTTTTTCGGAGAAAAATCCTAGATTTTAATAGATCCTGATAGAAATCGTCGAATATCTTCAACATTTTCACTTCAACATTTTCATTTTCATTCTTTTAAATTACTTAGTTACATGATGCAATATAGCTAGAAGAAAAGACAAACAGGCTATGATAAAATGAAAATTATGTTTTTTTATCTCAAAGCCACTTACCGTTAAATAATGTAAACACACCCACTGAAACTCGCCCATTTATGTACAAGAATTCGAGTAACGCAAAAAAAAGGATTCTCACGACTCCATATCTCACATATCATTCTATCAATCAATATAATAAACTCTATTTTCTTGCTTTATTTTTCATTCAAAAAGCACAAAATACAGGCAAACAGGAGCCCTCTCCCTTTCATTTTTTGAAACCGTCCGACCATTCTACCCAAATCGTCGGCATATTTTTACCCAATCTTCTAATTATTTTGGAGAAAATATATAAGCATTTTCCCAAAAATAATTAGAAGATTCCCCAAAAACGTCGGCATGATTCCACCACTGCCCCATAAGACAAGCAAAAAAAACTCTCTTTTTCTCTCTAATTGATGCAATTCAAACAGAGTGAAATGTTATAAAATGTATATAAAAGTCTCTTTTTGCCAATATATGGTGCAATGATTTGGTAAATATCAACTAAGTTACTCTAATATCACAACCACCGGGTTATCATCATCCTTGGCACCCTCATTATATTCCGTTGCAGGAATAAGGCCGAGGAAAGTTCCGTCTTCAGTTACAGTCTGCAACTTATTGATGCTGATATTTTTATTGTTATCAAGAATAGATTCTGTATCCGAAATCTTCACTTCATGAGTTTGCTTGTCAAATACGCCATAAAAGTTTTTGGTTTTTCCTATATTGTAATAATTTGTTTGAAATACGAAATAAAGACATTTCTTGCCTTCCAGCACGTAGTCTATAGAAATACGGTTTTCACAGCCATCCACATCAAAACGCTTTTCGTAAGGACAATGCCAACTGCCTAAGTCGAAAATCAATCTGGATTCCAGCTTATTTTCGGATGCCACATAAATCGTATCATTAAATCTTTCTTTTAAATAAGTATTCCCTTCAAAGTTCCATATTACTGGATCTTCTCTATAGCTGAAAGATAACTGGTCATTTTTTAATTGACGAATAATACAAGATGGACATGTTACCACATTTCCATATCCACTGTAAGTAATAGGAATTCCCTGATAATCATCTTGTGTGGCTTTTTCTTCTGCATAACCGGATATCGTCTTGCTTATCTGTCCTGTTTTCCAATCATAAACTGATATTTTACTTGTCTTTATTGGAAAATAGAAGTAGAGTTTTCCTCCTGATGAAATCTGTGAGGCCATTTGAAGAATAATTTCATCGGGTATCGTTAAGTTCTCTATGAAATTACCGTTGGAACCAAAGCAAAGAATATTTTGTCCTGAAGACTTAATCATAATCCTTTCTGCCTTTTCATCCACCCAGAATACGGGCATATCATCTATCAGATTATATTCACCTTTCCCTTGCCCCATCATTCCTACTGTGGATAAAAATTTACCAGTCTGGGCATCAAACATTTTCAAAGGTTGACCTTGAGAGGATACCAGAATTTTATCTTTCAACAATCTCACATAAGGACGGTCGCCGATTAATGAACTATCCGTTGTTTCCAACGGAACGTAACTAACCTCCTTACTTTGTATATCTTCTAAACATAATTGACTCAGATGCTGCATAGGGGTTGCAACGTTTATTATACCCTCTTTTTCAATAGTCTTATTACCTGAGCAGGATGCAGCAAGGGAAGTTAAACCCATCAACAATAGAATACCTTAATTCCGCAACACTTTTTTATAAGATAATTTTAAAGCACTGAGTAATAGTATATTACCCAGTGCTTTGCCATGTCAGAAGATTCACTTAACTTAGTGTTGCAAAATAAAAGTTCATAAATCTTCATCAGACATG